>Ga0049081_10000817_pt1 | contig 11823 bp, 11 predicted proteins | sample GreLakmeER78MSRF_FD_66717 | JGI IMG/M metagenome (GOLD analysis project Ga0049081, IMG submission 66717) | Freshwater lentic microbial communities from great Laurentian Lakes, MI, USA - Great Lakes metaG ER78MSRF | ecosystem: Environmental > Aquatic > Freshwater > Lake | place: Great Lakes...
TAATTCATCAATCAACTTCTTCCGTAATCCTTTGTGTCTATGATTATCTTGCATCTTACAAAAATACAGACTCTACGCTAGATTATAAAAGCGAATTATAAACAGTTTAATGTTGAAATTCTTTACAACTTTTATCCGCTAAGTTATTTATTACTAAACAGAGTGAGCAGTAGTGTTGTTAAGTCAAATTTTAATTTTATTCTAAAATCATTGGGACTTCCATTACTAATACCTGAGAAGATGTTATTGCTGAATAATTTAATTCTTTTGTATCCCAAACTCCCAAAGCATCCCTGTCCGACAATTCAATGTCATCAATCCGAATAGTTCCATTCAGAACGAAAGAATATATACCATTGCCTGCTTTTTTCAATGTATAATTCAATTCTTTACCGGGTTCAATTTGAGCAATATGAAACCATGCATCTTGATGAATCCACACACCAGCATCATTAGGATCCGGGGATAGAATTTGTTGAAATTGGCCCAATCTTTCTTCTTTTCGCAAGGTAAGTTGGTCATACCTCGGCTGGACATTTCTTTTATTGGGAAAAAGCCAGATTTGCAAAAATTTTACCGGATTATTTTTGCTGTTATTATATTCAGAATGTTGAATTCCTGTTCCAGCACTCATCACTTGAATATCTCCATTCTTGATAATAGCACTATTCCCCATGCTATCTTTATGTTCCAAATCTCCTTCCAATGGTATACTAATGATTTCCATATTATCGTGCGGATGGGTGCCAAATCCCATTCCTGGGGCAACAAAATCATCATTTAAAACACGCAATACCCCAAAATGCATTCTTTCTGGATTATAATAATTTGCAAAACTGAAGGTATGCTTACTTTTTAGCCATCCATGATCCGCACTTCCCCGCGAGTTTGACTTGTATAAAATTTTATTTTCCATAATTTTTGAATCCTCCGGTGGTAAGTGATTAAAGCCAAGAATATTCAAGTTATCAAGTTCAGAAATATTATTTTCTATCAACTTCGCAGCGACTCCACTTGTGGCCAAAATTGCCGTTCCTAATAACCCTTTCTTTAAAAACTCTTTTCTATCCATGTTACTTAATCTCGTACAAGTTTAAAAATATTTCTTCTCAAAATAATTAACCTAAGTCAAGAAAATGATTTTATAAATGGAATCTAAATAACTCTCTTTAGGCAACAATAGATTCTTTAAACATATAACTTTAGTTAACTCACAATAATTGAAATTTTACTAGTTTATTCGTTAATCAGAAAGTAGACACAAAATCAAATCCTATATTTGTAAAAAAGAGCGTATGACCATAAAAACAATTTTAGAAAATGGAGTTCTAACAATTGCATTTAATCGACCAGAAGTTTTCAATTCTTTTAATAAAGAAATGGCCTTGAGTTTACAAAATGAGCTCGATATAGCTGAAAAGGATGAAAAGGTAAGAGCGATTGTAATAACCGGAGAAGGAAAAGCTTTTTGTGCCGGGCAAGATTTAGGGGAAGCAACAGATCCAAATGGGCCTGAATTACAAACAATAGTTCGCGATCATTACAACCCAATCATCCTAAAATTAAGAACAATAGAAAAACCTATCATTGCTGCTGTAAATGGTGTTGCTGCTGGTGCAGGCGCAAATATTGCCTTGGCATGTGATCTTGTGATTGCTAAAGAAAGTGCTTCATTTATACAAGCTTTCAGTAAAATTGGATTAATACCTGATTCAGGAGGAACATTTATCCTTCCGCGAATTATTGGAATGCAAAAAGCCTTAGCTCTTATGATAACTGGAGAAAAAGTGGGAGCCAAGCAAGCTGAAAACATGAATATGATTTACAAATCTATTCAGGATGATTTATTCCAAGAAGAGGTGTCCAAAATTGCCATTGGACTTGCTCAAATGCCAACCAAAGGAATTGGACTTACAAAGCGAGCAGTAAATCAAAGCTGGGATAACACACTCCAAGAACAATTAGATTTAGAAGAACTTTTGCAAACAGAGGCAGGACAAACAGCAGATTTCAAGGAAGGGGTATCGGCATTTCTAGAAAAAAGAAAACCAGTTTTTAACGGTAAATAACACATATGAAAGTAGGCGTAATTGGATCTGGGACAATGGGAAGTGGGATAGCTCAAGTAGCTGCACAAAATGGTCATTTGGTTTATCTGATTGACACCTCCCAACAAGCATTAGATAAAGCAAAAAATAACCTTACACAAACCTTAAATCGGTTGGTTGAAAAAGAAAAAATAACATCAGAAAAAGCCATTCAGATTGGCTCATCCATACAATATTCTACAAAATTAGAAGATTTATCTCCTTGCGGTTTAGTGATTGAGGCAATTGTAGAAAATTTATCCATCAAACATGAATTATTAAAAAAACTGGAAACAATTGTTGATAAAGAATGTGTTTTAGCGAGTAATACTTCTTCACTTTCGATTGCTTCATTGGGAGCCGTTCTCAATAATTCTGATCGCATAATTGGAATCCATTTTTTCAATCCTGCACCAATAATGCCACTTGTTGAAATTATTCCTGCTGTTCAAACAAGTGAGTTAGTTCTAGAATCAATTACTAAACTTATTCAAACATGGGGCAAAACTGGAGTGATTTGTAAAGACACTCCCGGATTTATTGTTAACAGAGTTGCAAGACCCTTTTACGGGGAAGCATTGAGAATTTATGAGGAAGGAATTGCTGATTTTGCAACTATTGATTGGGCAATGACTCATTTTGGCGGATTTAAAATGGGGCCTTTCACCTTGATGGATTATATTGGTAATGACGTCAATTATTCCGTCACAGAATCTGTATTCGAATCATTTTATTTCGATCCGCGATTCAAGCCAAGTTTCACTCAGAAACGGCACAAGGAAGCTGGTTTTTATGGTCGAAAAACAGGAAGGGGTTACTACGATTACTCGGAAGGGTCAATGATGCCAGAGGCAACTAAAAATGAGGAGATTGGTCGACTTATTTTTAATCGAATACTTGCCATGTTAATCAATGAAGCTATCGACGCCGTATTTATGCAAGTTGGTACAACAGAAGCAATTGATTTAGCTATGACCAAAGGCGTAAATTATCCAAAAGGACTTTTAAAATGGGCTGATGAAATTGGATTACCAAAAATACTAGAGCAACTAGAAGACTTATTTTCAACTTATGGAGAAGATAGATATCGCCCGAATGCTCTCTTGAGAAAAATGGTCAAGGAGCAGAAGAATTTCTATTAAATAATTGTATTTTTCAAGGGAATTTGACCAAGTTTTTTAAAATACTTAGAGTTCATTGATTCTTCAAGTATCATTAAATGTTCGATACGATGGCAATCCGTACCCACAAAATCTATCGCTTGTGCGTCGATTAAAGCTTCAGCTTGTTTTTTAATTGCAGGACCATAATTTCCAGACAACGAGTTTAAATTTAATTGGATATTAATCCCTTTTTCTCGCCATTCGATTGCTTGATCTATTTTTCCCAAATAATACATATAACGTTCAAAATGAGCCACAACAACACGATAACCCATGGTTTTTAAATCAAAAAAAAGTTTATCTACATATTGAGGAGGAGTATGAAATCCAAATTCAATCAATACATAATTATCACCAAAGGTTAGTAATTCTTTATTTTTTATAAGTGGGATTAATGTCTCATCAAAATAATACTCCGCTGCAGCATCCAATTTAATTTTCATTCCCAATCGCTGCATTTCATTTCGTACTATTTCTAGGCCATTTAATATAATTTCAGACGTATTTGGATATGAATCAGACATGATGTGGGGTGTAGTAATCACTTTTGAATAGCCTAAACTCTCAAACTTTGCCAACATAGCTATCGTTTCATCCATAGATTGAGAGCCATCGTCAATTCCCGGAATGAGATGACTATGCATATCAGTCTTTATTCGAGCTAAATCAAAATCGGGTAATTCTTCCTCTTTTTTACCAAATAATCGGTTTAAAAATCCCATTTAATTAACGATTTAAATACATTTGATCATAATATTCTTGATAGGATCCACTCGTTACTTTTTCTACCCAATCTTGATTTTCCAAATACCAATCCACCGTTTTTGACAAACCTTCTTCAAACAAAATTGAAGGTTTCCAACCTAATTCATGCTCTAGCTTTGTAGCATCAATGGCATAACGTTTATCATGGCCCGCTCGATCCGTAACATAGGCAATCAATTTCTCTGACTCCCCTTTTTCGCGACCCAATTTGTCGTCCATTAATTGGCAAAGAAACTTAACAAGTTCAATATTAGTCCATTCGTTTAATCCACCAACATTGTAAGACTCACCTACTCTACCCGTATGAAAAATTGTATCAATTGCACTCGCATGATCTTCAACCCACAACCAATCACGAATATTATCTCCTTTTCCATACACTGGTAATGGTTTGAGGTGTTGAATATTATGAATCATTAACGGAATGAGTTTCTCTGGGAAATGGTGACTTCCATAGTTATTGGAGCAATTTGACATTTTTATCGGCAGTCCATAAGTGTGATAAAATGCCCTAACAAAATGATCAGAAGATGCTTTTGACGCGGAATAAGGACTGCGCGGATCATATGATGTTGATTCAGTAAAAAGTCCTTCCTCACCCAAACTACCGTAAACCTCATCTGTTGAAACATGATGGAATACATGTTTATCAGACCCCTTCCAGTAATCTTTCGCTATTTGTAACAGATTAACTGTACCAACCACATTTGTCATAACAAATTCCATTGGGCCTTCTATCGAACGATCTACATGAGATTCAGCTGCTAAATGAATTACATCGGTAATTTGTAAATCTGTAAATACTGTGCGAATTGCCTCAGCATCAGTAATATCTACTCTTTCAAATCGATAATTCGGAAGGGAATCCACATCAGAAAGATTTTGTAAATTTCCTGCATATGTCAGTTTATCTAAATTTACGATTAAGTAATTTGGATAATTTTTTAGTAATCTTCGAATTACATGAGAACCAATAAATCCAGCTCCACCGGTAACTAAAACTCGTTTTGAATAATTTTCCATATTATAAACTCCAATATTCTAATTCATGTATTTGATCCTTGTAAATTCCTTTTACATCAACAAAGATTCCTTTCTCATTTTTCAATAATGCTTTGAAGTAATTCTCATTCAAGCCAATGTATTCTTTATGATTCACAGCAACTATAATAGCATCGTAATCATTGGAAGCTTTCGATATTAATGGGACGCCATATTCATGTTGCATTTCAGCAGAGTCAGCGTGAGGATCAATCATATCTACATGTACTTGAAATGATTTAAATTCATTCACAATATCAATAACTTTTGAATTTCGAATATCACTCACATCTTCTTTAAAAGTTGCACCCATTATTAAAACCTTAGCCTCTTGAATAATTTTGCCTTGCGCAATGATTTTTTTCACCGTTTGCTTTGCAATATAAAAACCCATTGAGTCATTTACGTATCGGCCACTTGTGATTACTTTTGAATGATATCCAGCTTGTTGTGCCTTGTGTGTTAAATAATATGGATCAACACCTATGCAATGTCCACCGACTAATCCCGGTCGGAAAGGTAAGAAATTCCATTTGGTTCCTGCTGCTTCCAATACATCAAACGTATTGATCTTTAGTTTATTGAAAATAATAGACAATTCATTGATTAATGCAATATTTACATCCCGTTGAGTGTTCTCAATAATTTTTGCTGCTTCGGCCACTTTAATTGTTGGTGCTCTGTGTACGCCAGCTGCCACAACTAATTCATACGTTTTTGCAATTTGTTCCAATGATTCATCACAACATCCTGAAGCTACTTTGATTACATTTTGTAGGGTATGTTCTTTATCTCCTGGATTGATTCGCTCTGGCGAGTAACCAACCTTAAAATCTTGTTTGAATTTTAAACCAGAAATCTCTTCCAATACAGGAATACAGTCTTCTTCTGTACAACCCGGATATACCGTTGATTCATAAACCACATAATCACCTGATTTTAATACTTGGCCGACTGTTTTACTTGCACCAAGAAGTGGTTTAAGATCCGGTAAATTAGCATCATCAATTGGAGTAGGAACTGCAATAATGAAAAAGTTAACATCCCGTAAATCTTCAATATTTGCAGAGAACGTAATATCGCACCCATCAAAATCTGACGCTACCAACTCATTACTAGGATCTATTTTGTTTTTCATCATATCAACACGCTGCTGATTGATATCGAATCCAACGACCTGAATTTTTCGAGCAAATTCTAATGCAATCGGTAATCCGACATATCCCAAGCCGATTACTGCCAATTTAGCCTCCTGATTGACCAAGCGATCATAAATTAAATTACTCATATTATTTAGTATAGATTAGTTGTTCATTTCTAACTTTGTAGATACGTTCAATAATATCTACAACTTTCAAGCCTTCCAAAGCATTAGTTGTTGGTGAGGTTCTCCCTTTTAAAGTATCAATTACGTTTGAAATCACATAATTATGGTTAGCTGCAGAGCCTTTATACGGACCATAATCGTTGGCAGGATTTGATTCTTTGAGTATTGGCATTTCATAGCCAGCAATATTACAAACCTCTACTTCATTCATGTACTGGCCACCAATTTTCACGCTTCCATTCTTACCAATAATGGTCATAGAAGACTCCAAATTTTGATTGGCAACAGCAGTTGAATAATTCAAAGATCCCATGCCACCATTAATGAAATTGAAACTCACAAATCCCGAATCTTCAAAATCTGTTGTATCCTTGTGATTAAAATCTGCAAATTTTCCTTGAATATTATCTATATCGCCAAAAAGCCAGTACATAATATCGATAAAGTGAGAAAACTGAGTGTATAAGGTTCCACCGTCTAAATCTTGTGTTCCTTTCCAACCCCCCGCCTTGTAATAGCGTTCATCTCTATTCCAATAACAATTTAATTGAACCATGTAAATGTCTCCCAAAACTCCGTTCGAAACAACTGATTTTATCCATTCTGATGGCGGTGAATAGCGGTTTTGCATCACACAAAACACTTGACGAGAAACTTGAAGCGCTTTAAAAATTAATTCTTCACAACTACTTTTAGATAAGCCCATTGGTTTTTCACAAACAACATGTTTTTTAGCTTCTAATGCTTTCAATGATTGTTCAGCATGCAATCCATTAGGAGTGCACACATTAACAACATCAAACTCAAGACCGCTTGCAAGTAGCTCTTCTACAGTTGTAAAAAATGGAACATTAAAATCTGCAACACCACAGTCCTCTTTAGAGCGAACATCCACCATTGCAACTAATTCACCTTCAGCATCTCTTCTAATCATCTCAGCATGGCGTTTTCCAATATGGCCAGCACCAACGACTGCAAATTTTATTTTATTTCCGTTAGACATATTATATTTTTCTTACTTGATTATCAATTAGTTCATATTTATCATTTGATTCTGGACAAGAAGCGATTCCATTTTCATCAAAATTCAATCGATGTCCATATTCACTCATCCATCCAATTTGTCGTGCAGGGTTTCCTACAACTAATGCGTAAGCAGGAACGTGCTTTGTAACAACGGCTCCAGCACCAATAAATGCATACTCACCGATATCATGTCCACAAACAATTGTTGCATTTGCACCGATACTTGCTCCTTTTTTAACGGTTGTTTTCGAATATTGTCCTCGTCTATTTACTCCGCTTCGAGGATTTATTACATTGGTAAAAACCATAGAGGGGCCTAAAAAAACATCATCCTCACAAACAACGCCTGTATAAAGAGAAACATTGTTTTGGACTTTTACATTTTTTCCCAAAACAACTTCAGGAGAAACAACAACATTTTGACCAATATTACAATTTTCCCCTAAAATACAATTTGACATGATATGTGAAAAATGCCAGATTTTTGTACCTTCTCCGATTGTACAACCAGCGTCAACAATCGCTGATTCATGTGCAAAATATCCCATTACTTTATTATATATTTATCAAAATTATAATGATCTGTTTCTTCCAATTCCTCTTTGGAAAGCGTTTTAAAATAGGCATAGGTTCTTTTCAATCCTTCTGCTCGATCTATTTTTGGCTCCCAATTCAATAAAGCTATCGCCTTGGTAATATCTGGTTGACGTTGTTTGGGATCATCAACCGGTAAATCTTTATAAATAACCTTTTGTGAGGTCCCAGTTAACTTTATTATTTCCTCCGCAAACTGTGAAATGGTAATTTCTGATGGATTGCCCACATTAACTGGTTGCGCATAATCTGAATGAAGCAAACGGACAATCCCTTCAATCAAATCATCCACATAACAAAACGATCGAGTTTGAGATCCATCTCCAAAAATAGTAAGGTCTTCCCCTCTCAGAGCTTGACCAATAAAAGCCGGAAGAACACGACCATCATTGAGTCGCATGCGTGGACCATATGTATTGAATATTCGAACAATTCTTGTTTCTATTCCATGAAAATTATGATAAGCCATCGTAATAGCTTCTTGAAAACGTTTCGCTTCATCGTATACTCCACGAGGCCCAACGGGATTAACATTCCCCCAATAAGATTCTGTTTGAGGGTGTACCGTTGGATCGCCATAAACTTCCGAAGTGGAAGCAATCAATACGCGCGCGCCTTTGGCTTTTGCCAATCCTAAACAATTATGAATGCCTAAAGACCCAACTTTCAGGGTTTGAATTGGTATTTTAAGGTAATCAATAGGACTTGCAGGGGATGCAAAATGAAGAATATAATCTAGTTTACCCGGAATATGAATGAACTTAGATACATCATTGTTATAAAATTCAAATTGCTCCAGTTTAAATAAATGTTCAATATTCTTTAAACGGCCCGTAATCAGATTATCCATTCCGATAACATGATAACCATCGCGAATGAACCGATCGCATAAATGGGAACCTAAGAAACCTGCAGCACCTGTAATTAAAATTCGTTTCATTTATTGTTGAATTAAATTTCGACCAATACTTGAATAATAGAACCCTTTATCCGACATTTCATCTATTTCAAATAAATTTCGACCATCAAAAATTACATTATCAGTCATTTTATCTTTCAATTTATCAAAATCAGGATTTCTAAAGATACCCCACTCCGTACAAATAATTAAGGCATCTGCATTGGTTAATGCACTGTATTCGTCTTCCGCAAAATAAACAGAATCGCCATAAATCTTTTTCACATTTGGCATTGCTTCAGGATCATATGCAGAAATTGTAGCTCCTTCTGCCAACAAGGCATCGATTAGAAATAAAGCTGGTGCTTCTCGAATATCATCGGTATCTGGTTTAAAAGCTAATCCCCAGATGGCAATTTTTTTTCCTTTTAAATCTCCTCTAAAAAAGTTTTTTATTTTTGGAAACAAGACTGTTTTTTGAGCTTGATTCACTTTCATTACGGCTTCCAAAATTTCGAAAGTGAAATTATTTTCATTCCCCGATTTAGCTAATGCCTGAACATCTTTAGGGAAACAAGATCCTCCATAACCAATACCGGGAAATAAGAATCGTTTTCCAATTCGACTATCAGAACCGATGCCAATACGAACTTTATCAACATCTGCACCCACTAACTCACAAAAGTTAGCTATTTCGTTCATGAATGTAATTTTGGTCGCTAAAAATGAATTTGCTGCATATTTTGTTAATTCCGCGGATTTTTCATCCATAAAATAGATTGGATTCCCTTGACGAACGAATGGCTTATATAAACGTTCCATTACTTTTTTTGCGCGGTCATCCGACGTACCAATTACAACACGATCGGGTTTTAAAAAATCATTTACTGCAAAACCTTCGCGTAAAAACTCAGGATTTGACACCACAGCAAAATCCACTTTCGCGTTCTTTGCAATTGCATTATATACTTTTTCTGCTGTCCCAACAGGAACTGTACTTTTGTCAACAATCACCTTATAATCAGTGATTAATTTACCTAACTGCTCCGCAACGCCTAAAATATAGGACAAATCAGCAGACCCATCCTCGCCAGGAGGTGTTGGGAGAGCCAAAAAAATTATTTCAGCGTCTTTAATACCTTCTTCTAATGAAGTTGTAAAAGACAACCGATTAGCTGCAATGTTTCTATTAAATAAGGTGTCTAAATTGGGTTCATAGATTGGAACTTCTCCATTCCGTAAACGTTCAACTTTTTCTACATCGATATCAACACAAACTACTTGGTTTCCTGTTTCAGCAAAACAAGTTCCAGTAACTAAACCAACATATCCGGTTCCGACAACGGCAATTTTATTCATTTTAAGTAGTAAGTTTTATGAATTAATTATTGATAAACTCAGCAACCGTTTTGGTGATCAATTCTAATTGTTCTTGCTGCATTTCTGTATGAATAGGCAATGAGATAACGCGCTCGGTTAACCAATCAGTCACAGGCATAATTAAATCACCGCTTCCAAAAGACGCAAACATTTGTTGACGGTGAGCGGGTATTGGGTAATAAATCATTGAAGGAATATCTCTTTCCGCCAAATATTCATTTAAACCATCGCGATTATGACCTTCCAATGTCAACGTATATTGATGAAAAACATGTTTGGAATCATGTGAACGAAACGGTATTTTAACTCCTTTCATCGTACCAAAGAAACCATCATAATAATCCGCTACATCTCTGCGCGCATCAATATAATTATCTAATTGTCGTAATTTAATACGTAAAACAGCAGCTTGAATAGTATCCAAACGAGAATTACATCCAACAACATCATGATAATATTTTTTGCTTTGACCATGATTTGCAATCATTTTCAGCTTTAAGGCTAGTTCATCACTATTTGTAAAGAGTGCGCCACCATCACCGTAGCATCCTAGGTTCTTAGAGGGAAAAAATGATGTGCATCCAATATCTCCGATAGTTCCAGTTTTTACAACAGAACCATCCGTTAAATGATAATCTGAACCAATTGCTTGTGCATTATCCTCAATAACAAATAAATTATACTTTTTGGCAATTACCATAATTGCATTCATATCAGCTGCTTGCCCATACAGATGAACGGGAACAATTGCCTTAGTTTTTGGGGTAATTGCAGCTTCAATAGAGGCCGCATCGATGCAAAAAGTATCCTTATTCACTTCAACAAAAACTGGCTTCAATCCCAATAAAGCAATGACTTCCGTAGTAGCAATATAGGTGAATGAAGGTGTTATTACCTCATCTCCTGGCTTTAAACCCAATGCCATCATAGCAATTTGAAGTGCATCCGTGCCGTTTGCACATGGAATCACATGCTTCACAGAAAGATATTCTTTTAAATCCTCTTGAAAACCAGTTACTTCAGAACCATTAATAAAATTAGCATTCTGAATAACATCCATTATTGCTGAATCAATTGCTGGTTTAATTTTCTCGTATTGCGAGACTAAATCAACCATTTGAATTTTTTTCATTACTAGATTATCTAAATTAGTTGACAAATGTACTGAAAAAGTAGAAAAACACTATGATTCTTTCGTTAACAATTGAAAAAAATGGTATAAAGTTATTGCTATAATTCATCTTTCTCTAGAGCTCGTAATAACTTGGTTTCCAAAACAAAGGGAGATTATTCAATTACATCGGATGCTTTAACTGGCTGTAATCGTTTACTAATTAAAACATATTCATAACTCTAAACAACTTTACAGATAAAAAACAATTGGTAAGAACTCAATTGAAAAATAGGTCTTTTGTACTTATCCAACTCTATTCCCAACCTAATAGTTGAAATTTATTTGAGTCTACCACGGTGGGATATTGATGTTGGATTTGTCTTATGAGACGTCCGATTGAATCAAACTTGATGGATCTTTTGGGCAAG
>Ga0049081_10000819_pt1 | contig 11810 bp, 11 predicted proteins | sample GreLakmeER78MSRF_FD_66717 | JGI IMG/M metagenome (GOLD analysis project Ga0049081, IMG submission 66717) | Freshwater lentic microbial communities from great Laurentian Lakes, MI, USA - Great Lakes metaG ER78MSRF | ecosystem: Environmental > Aquatic > Freshwater > Lake | place: Great Lakes...
GTCTCAAATAGTGAAAAAAAAATAGGTACTATTTTGTCCACTTGAACAAAACATCTTAAAACTAGGCACTATTTTGTCCATTACGCCTATTTTCTTTGCATTTGCTGATGAAACTACTGACTTATATTATTTATCAATAAAGAACTTAAGTGGGAAAACAGTACTGATGTTGCCTAAGCCTCAATTAGAAAATGGAATTGATGTTTCAAACCTGAAAAAAGGAGTTTATTTCGTTGAACTAACCGATAATAAAACGAAATCGAAAACAATAAAGAAAATTATTATTGAATAGAGTTGAAAAATGAAAGCCCTAATTTTTTGCCTTTTTCTGATTTCCACTATTCTATCTTTCAGTCAAACGAATGAAATAACCGACTTCTCTCTTAAAAATGTGGACGGTAAACTGGTTTCACTTTCAGATTATCCTCATGCAAAAGGATTCATAATTATTTTCACCTGCAATCACTGTCCATTTGCCAAACTTTATCCTGAGCGTTTAAATAAATTGAATGATACCTATAAAAAAATAGGTGTCCCGTTACTTGCTATTAGTTCTATGGATACGATTAGTTATGAAGATGATTCTTATCTTTTAATGATACAAAAAGCAAAAAAAGAGAAATTCAAATTTCCGTATTTATATGACGCAGATCAATCCATCGCTAAACTTTTTGGCGCTCAAAAAACGCCGCATGCAATTGTGATTTGGAAGAACGGAGAACATTTTGAAATCAAATACAGTGGTGCAATAGACGACAATGGAATGCATCCTAAACAAGTAAAAAACGAATATATTCGGCTCGCTGTAGATGAATTATTACAAGGAAAAACGGTGAAAATACCAGCAACCATGACAATTGGTTGTCAAATATATTTTAGGAAATAGAGTTGGCGTTTCCATTTCTACATCATAAATTACTTTAAATAAAAAAAGCGACTCCTTTCGGAATCGCTTTCTATTATTTCGTTGACGATGATTTACGCCAAAATATTCATTCCATCCAACACGTCCATCACGCCTTTGACTGCTTCGGCGGATTCGTTCAACAACGCTTTTTCTTCTGCGTTTAAATCAAGTTCTATGATTCGTTCGATTCCATTTTTACCTAAAACAACAGGAACGCCTAAGTAGATGTCTTTCAGACCATACTCCCCTTGTAACCAAGCACAAACAGGAAAAATACGTTTTTGGTCACGAATTACAGCTTCCACCATTTGAGCAGCTGCCGCACCTGGAGCATACCAAGCAGAAGTACCCAATAATTTAACCATTTCACCGCCACCAAATTTGGCTCTTTCAATGATCGCATCCAATTTATCTTTCTTGATTAACTCAGTAACCGGGATACCCGCAACCGTAGTGTAGCGCGGAAGTGGAACCATTGTATCTCCATGTCCACCCATCAATACCGCTTGAATATCTTTCGGAGAAACATTCAATTCAGTAGCTAAAAAAGCACGGTATCTAGCAGTATCCAATACACCCGCCATTCCAAAAACTTTTTTAGAATCAACTTTTGCCGTCAAGTAAGAACAGTAAGTCATTACGTCTAACGGATTTGATACAATGATTAAAATAGCATCCGGAGAGTGTTTTATAACGTTTTCAGTTACGGTCTTTACGATACCAGCATTGGTCGCGATAAGGTCGTCACGAGACATTCCCGGTTTTCTTGGTAAACCAGAAGTTATAACCACTACATCAGAATTAGCCGTTTTCGAATAATCATTGGTTGAACCAATTGTTTTCGAATCATACATATTGATTGGTGACGTTTGCCAAATGTCCAACGCTTTCCCTTCTGCAAATCCTTCTTTGATGTCTAATAAGACAATTTCATTCGCAATTTCGCGATGAGCCAAAACATCTGCGCATGTAGCACCAACATTCCCTGCTCCAACTACCGTTACTTTCATTGTGGGTTAATTTAAAGTTTAATATTAAAATAGATCGCACGAATTTACTACTTTTCAGAAAATATCGCTTATTTTGACCTAAAATAAATCGAATAGGCAACCAACCACAAGCAACTACGTCAAATAACGGATAACTTGGATAAAATTGAGGAACTTAGACATATCGTAGATGGATGTATCAGAAATGATCGTCGCGCACAAGAACAACTGTTCAAACTGTACTACGGAAAAATGTTGGCTGTTTGCAAACGATATATGAGTGATCATGATTCGGCTCAAGAAGTACTTCAAGAAGGATTTATAAAGGTCTTTGACAAAATTGGGATTTTTGATTTTAAAGGTTCGTTAGAAGGTTGGGTGCGCCGAGTTATTGCAAATACAGCAATAGATGCTATACGCAAAGCAAAACGAAATCCTTTTTTATCGGACAACGATTTTCATTTTAAGCAAGAAGCTGTGGATGAAATGATTGATAAGGAAGATTGGGAGCTTACTGAATTAAAAGCAGAAGCAGCTGTGGAAGCCATTCAAAAATTATCACCCGCTTATCGTACTGTTTTTAATTTGTATGTAATCGAAAATTATTCACACAAAGAAATTGCAGAACTACTCGGAATTAACGAAGGAACATCAAAATCCAATTTGGCCAAAGCAAAAATGAATTTGCAGAAATTATTAAAAAAGAAATACAGTTCGCACTTTTAATATGAAAGATAAAATGGAACATACACTTAAAAACCTTCTTGAAAACCAGGAATTGCCTTACAATTCGGCAGCTTGGGATTCAATGAAACAAGCCCTGGATGCTAAAATGCCTGCAACACAGCCCACGAATTGGTACAAATGGTTGCTAGGTGGCGCTGCTATTACTGTTATTGCGGTAAGCACGTATTTTTTTATTCAGAAAGACACAACAATACCAGGTCAAACTGCCACTACAACTAAAATTAAAAAACCGATTCAACCAATAGCTAAAACCAAAGAGGACGGAACGATTAACAATTCTGTAAAAAGTGTTTTAAGTAATGTTCCCGCAAAATCCACATTATCAACTGACTACAAGGCTATTACAAAAGATTTTTCAGCCTCAGGAATCATTAAACAAACAGAAATAAAAGCTGCCGCACTTGTAGGAATTCTTCCTGTTAATTCAACAGATAGCATTTCTAATCTCGTTGATTTATTTGCAGAAAACAATTCGTTATCTTCTAAAACGTTGGATAATTTACCAAACTCGACTGATAGTACTGAAGAATTAGCAGCGAACTCCACACTAATTTTCGCCGTAAACATGTGCTTGGGCGAACGTCAACTGCTTGAAAATAAAAATGACTTTGCAGTTGTCGTTTATAATCAAAGCTCACAACAAGCGATAGCAACAATTGAATCTAAAAAATCATTGTTTTTTGAAGCCAAAGAGCAAGGTACTTACTTATTAGTAGAAAAGAATAAGTTAATAAGTGAAAGTACAAATTCATTTGAAGTAAAAAACAGCACAAAACCAACTGTTGAAATTGAGTCTGAAATCCGTTACGAAAAAGGAATTCCGACACTGAAAGCTATTACAAATGCTGGTAATTCAGTTCAATGGACAGTTAACAATATAGAGATGAATTCAAGTAAAAACGAACTTGATTTTAATCCTTTTAAAGCAGGAAATTACACTGTTTCAGTAAAAACCTTAACAGAAGGCTGTATCGTTAGCCAAACTTCGAAAGTGAATATCGATGAAGATTATAATTTATTAGCTGTTAATGCCTTTAATCCAAATTCATTAGAACCGCGTAACCAAACTTTCATACCATTTGCATTAACGCAACGCGATGTGAAATTTACTTTATTGATTTTGGATCCTAAGGAGGGAGGTGTTATTTATCAAACCGATGATGCATCACAACCATGGAATGGAATTGACAAAAGAACGGGGCAACTTTCTCCGTCTAACCAAGCTTATATTTGGAAAGTGCGCATCGCAAATCCACTACCTGGTGAATCAACAGAATACAAAGGGACAATTACCAAACTGTAGGTGTTCAAACTATAAACAAGAGGCCCGTTTCAAAAGATTCGGGCTTTTTTATTTCACCTTGTAAACCGCATAAATTGAATATATTTGCACCATGCGCATTGATATTTTAACGGTTTTACCTCAATTACTGGAAAGTCCATTTTCAGCTTCTATTATGCAACGAGCTAAAGACAAAGGTCATGTAGAAATTCATGTGCATAACATTCGAGATTATTCAACGGACAAACATAAAAATGTGGATGATTATCAATATGGTGGTGGCGCCGGAATGGTACTTTCTATTGAGCCAATTGCTAGGGTGATTGAAAAACTGAAAAACGAACGTTGCTACGATGAGATCATTTACATGACGCCTGACGGAAAAATATTGGAGCAAAGCGATTGTAACACTTTGTCCCTATCCAAAAACTTGATGATTCTTTGTGGTCATTACAAAGGAGTAGACGAGCGCATTCGTGAACATTTTATCACCAAAGAAATTTCTATTGGGTCCTATGTATTGTCTGGCGGAGAACTTGCTGCTGCGGTTGTTGTGGATGCCGTGGTTCGTTTAATTCCAGGCGTATTGAATGACGAAACCTCCGCTTTAACGGATAGTTTTCAAGATAATCTACTTTCTCCACCTGTTTATACTCGTCCACCAGAATTCAACGGTTGGAGAGTACCTGAAATTCTGCTTTCAGGAAATTTACCGGCGATAGAAAAATGGCGTGAAGAACAAGCCTTGCAGCGCACTCAGGAAAGAAGACCCGACATATTAGATTAACACAAATGGATTCAATTACTCAAATTGTTTTAGGAGCTGCTGTAGGGGAGGCAGTTGGAGGTAAAAAACTTGGAAATAAAGCACCACTATGGGGAGCAATTGCTGGAACAATACCTGATCTTGATGTATTTTTACGATTTTTCTACCATCCCATTGATGCGGCTCTCGTTCATAGAGGCTTTTCTCATTCGATATTGTTCGCGGTACTATGCAGCCCAATTTTCGCCTATTTGGTGTACTTAATTTATAAAAAGAAATTTGAATACAGGACTTGGTTTTGGTTATTCTTTTTAGGGATCATTACGCATCCCATGTTGGACATGTTTACGAATTATGGAACTCAATTTCTTTGGCCATTTGATTACCGAATTACATTCAATACCGTTTTTGTTATTGATCCACTTTACACCATTCCTTTCGGACTTTGCTTACTCATTATCCTATTTTTAAAGCCAAGCAATAAATGGCGTCATCGAATTAATCTGAGCGGAATTATTTATTCCTGCTGCTATTTATTATGGGGAGTACTCATTAAACTACTCATCCTCTATAGCTCAAGTGAATATTTTAGTAAAGCTAATTATACAATTGAAAATAAAATGGTTACCCCTATGCCTTTAACAAGTTTTTACTGGATGATTCTAGGTGAAGATGATAAAAATTATTATATTGGTTACAAATCGATATTCAAGCCATTTCAACCAAAAGACATCGACACCATCCCAAAAAATAAATCAAAACTGGATTCTCTCATGTGGACGGATAAAGATTATTCAGATCAACTTAAGTTTATTTCAAACGGATATTACACGGTAATTAATAAAAAAGACACTGTACTATTTCAAGATTTACGTTTTGGGATTACGAGTCAATTAACGAACGGAAAAGTTAAATCACCGATAATGGGATTCTCCATAATTCATAAAGAAAATAAAGTTTCTAGTGTGGAAATGAGTCGAGGGAAAGACCTTTTCAAACACGTTGATTTCAATGCCTATTGGAATAAAATTTTCAATTAATCTAGATAAAAGACAATCAACCTGCTTTTCAGAATAAATCGTAAATTCGTATATAAAAATTAGTTGAATGACACAAGAATGGATTTCTGAATTCAATCCAGCCAGCGAAGAGCAATGGAAATCACAACTTTTGAAAGAGTTAAAAGGTGATTCCGAAAAATTACAAGTCCAAAACGAATTGGAAGAATTGAATTACTCCACATTCTATCACCCGGACAGTCAAAAAAATCAAGCACTCAATAGTGATTCACTTCCTATTGCAAGAGGATTTCAAAAAAGCACCAACCAATGGCGAAATGGAATTCAAATCACAATTAAAGATGAAAAGGGCGCAAATAGAAAAGCACTAGATGCATTAATGAAAGGATGTGATTTTATTCATTTTATTTCGACACGAGCAACCAATTGGCAACAAACACTTGACGGTATTGGCTTAGCTTTTATTCACACAACTTTCAGTTTGGTAGAACCGAACGATTTAAGGGAATTGATGGCGCTTTTAGGAAAAGAAAAAATGCATCATTGTTCTTTTAGTTTTACCAAAAACGATCTAACAAATAATGAAATAAAAGATTTAATTAAAGAATCTCAATTACCTATTATTCAAATAGATGGGTTTTATATAAATCAATGCGGAGCAAACGCAATACAGGAACTTGCTTTCGTTTTAGTTCAAGCGCATTCAAGCTTAGTACAACTTTTAGAACTAGGCCTTTCCATAGACGAAGCGGCTGCATGCATTCATTTTCGACTAGGAGTTGGCTTCAATTATTTGGTAGAAATTGCGAAATTCCGCGCAGTAAAATTACTCTGGGCAAATATTCTAAAACAATATTCACCCGTTCATAAATGTTCCTATAACTGTCAAATTACCGCTGAAATCGGCTGGGTAAACAAATCATTAAAAGACCCAAACACCAATTTATTACGGCAAACAACAGAAGCAATGAGCGCCATTTTGGGAGGAATTGATCGCTTGATTATCCATCCTTTTGACGCATGTTCGCTAGACGGATCCTCAGAATTCACAGAACGAATAGCTTTGAATATTTCAAACCTATTGCAAGACGAGAGTTACTTTTCTGCCGTAGCAGACCCACTTGGAGGTAGTTATGCCATCGAATCATTAACGGAGGAAATTTCAGTTCAAGGGTGGAATCTTTTCAAACAAATGGATGCCCTACCTGAAGAGATTCAAAAACTCAAATGGAAAGAACTCGTTGAAAACAAAGCTAAACAGCGGATTGGGTTTCTCAGAAGTTCTAAATCAATACTTGTCGGAATAAATAAATTCATGAGTCCAGCAAAAGAAAATAGTAATTGGGCAAAAGCAAACACTTTCGAAAACATGAATTTCTTACGCCTTGAAACTGAAATCCAATGAAAAAAGTAGATTTCAATAACATAGAATTGGATTTAAGTATTAACTCAAGTAAAATAGGTGAAACTAGCTCATTTTCAACAGCTGAGAATATTGATTTAAAATCTATTTATGTTGAAAAAGACAACTTAGATTTACGCCATTTAAAATTTGTTTCAGGGATTGCCCCAAATCTTCGAGGGCCATACGCTTCCATGTATACCGTAAAACCTTGGACCATTAGACAATATGCCGGATTTTCAACAGCAGAAGAATCAAATGCTTTCTATAGAAAAAACTTAGCTGCAGGGCAAAAAGGGTTATCCGTTGCATTTGATTTAGCCACACACCGTGGATACGACTCTGATCATGAACGTGTCATTGGAGATGTTGGAAAAGCAGGAGTGGCAATAGATTCTGTCGAGGACATGAAAATCCTTTTCGATCAAATTCCATTAAATGAAATGTCGGTTTCAATGACCATGAATGGCGCGGTAATTCCAATTATGGCATTTTACATAGTTGCGGCAGAAGAACAAGGAGTAAAACCTGAAGAGCTTGCCGGCACGATTCAAAATGATATTCTCAAAGAGTTCATGGTGCGTAACACCTACATTTATCCACCAAGTCCAAGTATGCGGATTATTGCTGATATTTTCAGCTATACTTCCCGATACATGCCGAAATTTAATTCGATTTCAATTTCCGGTTACCACATGCAAGAAGCCGGAGCAACAGCGTCTATCGAATTAGCGTACACCTTAGCAGATGGTCTTGAATATTTACGGGCAGGGATTCAAGCTGGAATTGCTATCGATGATTTCGCACCACGTTTAAGTTTTTTCTGGGCGATAGGCATGCATCATCACATGGAAATAGCTAAGATGCGCGCCGGACGCTTAATTTGGGCTAAATTAGTAAAGGAATTCAACCCTACAAATGAAAAGTCACTGGCTTTGCGAACCCATTGTCAAACATCCGGTTGGTCACTTACTGAGCAGGATCCATTTAATAATGTGGCGAGAACTTGCATTGAAGCGCTCGCTGCAGCATTTGGAGGAACTCAATCCTTGCATACAAACGCTCTGGACGAAGCAATTGCATTACCAACTGATTTCTCGGCTAGAATTGCACGAAATACGCAAATTTTCTTACAGGAAGAAACTGGAATTAATTCAATTATTGATTCATATGGAGGAAGTTATTTCATTGAAAACCTGACAAATGAGTTGGTAAATGAAGCTTGGAAATTAATTGAAGAAGTCGAAGAATTGGGTGGAATGGCTAAAGCGATTGAAACCGGAATTCCAAAAATGAGAATTGAAGAAGCTGCTGCCAAAAAACAAGCTAGAATCGACTCCGGAAGAGATGTTATTGTGGGAGTCAATCGCTATCAGGTAAACGAACCGTCCACTATTGAAATTCGTGAAGTGGACAACACCAAAGTGCGTGATTCACAAATTACCCGTTTAAATGAAGTCCGCAAAAAAAGAGACAATCAAAAGGTAAAAGAATTACTCTCAGAACTTGAAAATGCGGCAAAAAAACAAGAAGGGAATTTATTAGAAATTGCTGTAAAATGTGCCAAAGAACGATGCACACTCGGTGAAATTTCAGATGCTATGGAGCGTGCTTTTGGTCGTTACCAAGCAACAATACGTTCCATTAGTGGAGTTTATTCAAATGAAGCCATGAAAGATGTAGATTTTACGAAAGCGAGAGCTTTAACAGATGAATTCCTAACATTAGAAGGAAGACGACCACGTATAATGGTTGCTAAAATGGGACAAGACGGTCATGACCGCGGAGCAAAAGTAATAGCAACCGCATTTGCCGATATAGGTTTTGATGTTGACATTGGACCATTGTTTCAAACACCAGCAGAAGCTGCACGTCAAGCAGTTGAAAACGATGTTCATATATTGGGAGTTTCTTCGCTGGCTGCAGGCCATAAAACACTTGTTCCGGCAGTAATTGATGAATTAAAAAAACTTAATCGGGAAGATATTATGGTGGTTGCCGGAGGAGTTATACCGCAGCAGGATTATGATTTTTTATACCAAGCAGGTGTTTTTGGAATTTATGGTCCAGGAACTAAAATTTCAGCAGCTGCCATTGAAATCTTGGAATTACTAATTCAGAGCAACCAAAAATAAATAGGGTTCAGAAAATAAATCGGAAGAATTGAGGATTAATTTAAATCGGATAAACACGCTTAATTCCCTGTCTTAATTTCTTCAATAAATGATTTAGTGGAATTAATCTGTTCTTCAGTTAGCTCCTCTACCTCTACCCTTTTCAATGATTTTTCAGCGATTTCCAATGCCTCTTTCTTTTTATTGAGCTTAACCAAAACATGGGCATAAGTATCTAAATTATTCCAGTTTTCGCCTTCAGCAATCACTTCCAGCATCCATTTTTCCGCTTTTTTCAAATATACTTCAGAGATAGTGTTTTCTGAAATCAGATAACTGTAGCGGTTTTTATTCTCTGAATCCAAAATCGTGTCTCCATTTTTCATCAAATAATCAAATAAATTTTCCCATTCACCCTTTCGCTCGAAACCATATACTTCCAACATCGGTACGATTGATTGGATCTCTGGAACTTCGATTAATTTGGAATTCTTTAACAGCAGCTGGTATTTATACTCTTGGAAATCAGGCTCATTCAACAAATCAAATGCGGTTTGACGCACAGAATTAAAGAGAAAAGCACCAACTTGATCTCCAAATTTATCCTGAAACTTTGAAGTATTTTTTGAGATGTATTGAGTAACCTTGTGGTTAAAATCTGCTAAATGGTTTTGAATCAATTTCCAATTTTCTTCTTGTAAATAATCATCCTCCGTTAAGCGAAAAAGAAAGCTATCTAGGTCTTTTTGAAAATCAAGACAGGTATTAGATACCAATGTTAAATACTCTGCGAAATATGTGGTGTTGGTCGGTTCCTTTTTATAGCGCTCCTGAACCGCCGCAAAACATTTTTTGGAATCCTTTGCCGTTTCACCCAACGCAATATAAAATTGAGGATCTTGATCTACGCCGGCTGTTCGATGAATCAATTTACCATCTGCATCAATAAACAATAAATTGGGATAACACATCACTTCATAACTTGATCCAATGCGCGTTCCCTCTCCTTGATCCTCCATATCAAACTTTGCATTGATGAAGTTTTTGTTATAATAATCAGCTACTTTAGGATCTGTGAAAATATTCGCTGAAATCCATTTACACGGACCACACCAACTTGTATAAGCATCAATAAAAATCAGTTTTTTTTCCTTTTTCGCTTTCGTTTTTAACGCTTGTATGGTTGAGTTTTTTTCAAATTGAATTTCGGTTTGTGCAACAAGTTCAAGACTTAAGAAACAGCAAAAAAAGAAAAGTAATACTCTCATAGATTTTGATTTTAAAACACTAACAACGCATTTGGAAGCTAAAGATACAGTATTGATCTAAACTTATTTAATTCGATCAGGATAATCGGTAATGATTCCATCTACTCTTTTTTTAATGAGCTTTTTTTGAACCTTGGCGGAATTTACAGTCCAAGCATAAAGTTTTATATCCTTTTTATGCAGGATCTTGGAGTCATTTTTACTAATTGTTGGATAATACATCCCCAAGGCAAAAGGCTGTAAACATAACTTTTTTCATTTTTAAAAGTTTTAGTTTCACTCGCCCCGCAGTGAGATTATACACAATAAAAAAGCGTGGGACAGTTGCCGAAATGCATTTGGATCAATACTTTCGCTTAACACCGCAATAACATCGATCGAGTTGACAGATGGTACATGTATAACTGAACGACAATATGATAGAATCTTAAAACGCGCATACAAAGAAACTATTAGAGAAATATCTAAAGAAGATAAAAAGATAATTAGAGGTATTCATTTTGGGGTTGAAACGAAAGAAGAGTAAAAAGGGTGTAAGTATTACCCACACCCTTAATAAAATCTTGGAGAAGAATAGTAAAAGACTCCAAGATTTATTTTTTTATGACTCGAAAACTCCAAAAATCATCTTGAAAAATGTGAGGTTGAAAGAAATCATTTATTTCAAATTTTGGATTAAGACCCTTTGTTGGAGGAATGAAATTCTCGCCGTATTAAATTGAAAAAGTATGTAATTTAATTTACTAGTGAGACCAAACATTCCATATGTTATATTAATGAATTGAATTGGATTCTGATAAAAATTAACGAATTGTTCCTCCGTGAAATCTCTAGTAAGATTTTTCATGATTCCGCTGTATTGAGATTGATAATACATGACCTCCATTTGGTCCATCTTAGGAGGTGGATTCAAAAGATATTTTTCTATATATCTTTCATAAATCTGTTCCGTTAATCTAGGGTATTTTTTTCTCATCAGTTATACGTTCATATAGTTTCTTCCCATGGTAATGTACCCATCTTCGATCTTATATATTACATTGGATTTCATACTATTCTTTCAATATAAATATCTCTAGAAAATGAAAATGTTACCGATTAAAATAATTTGCGTTATATAGGTATGAGATATCTACTTTCCATTTATTTTTCCCTAGTGTTATTTTCCTCTTACGGGCAAAGAAAATATGACTTTGATGTTCCTCTTCAGGCAAAATCCAATGAAGGAGTTTATGACTGGTTCATCGAACATTTAGATGAAACAAGTGACTCTTTAGTAAATCAAATGTTTCAATCTATCGGTGTGAATACAGATA
>Ga0049081_10000821_pt1 | contig 11802 bp, 12 predicted proteins | sample GreLakmeER78MSRF_FD_66717 | JGI IMG/M metagenome (GOLD analysis project Ga0049081, IMG submission 66717) | Freshwater lentic microbial communities from great Laurentian Lakes, MI, USA - Great Lakes metaG ER78MSRF | ecosystem: Environmental > Aquatic > Freshwater > Lake | place: Great Lakes...
CTCGACCGGGCGTGGACACGACGGGTAGGGCCGGGGATCAATGTGGTGCGCGTCGAAGCGCTGCAGGCCGAGAGCAAGCGCGGGGCGCGCGCGATGTCGCGCCTCGACCCGACCACGAACGTCGGCTTCGGCATGAGTGACGTGCTGTTCGGCAACAAGCCGGAGCTGCGACGCGGTGTCACGACGCCGTTGCGCTGGCGTGACGTCGCAATCACACCGAATGTCGGCCGCATTGCGCGCGGCAGTGCGCTCGGGTTGCTCTGGGAGATGTACGATCTCGTGCCGAAAAACGGCACCACGTCGTACCGCGTGGCGATCACGGTGGAACGTGAAAACCGGATGGGCGCGGTGGGCTTCGCCGTGCGCGTACTCGACAATCTCGGACGCGCCGTGGGTCGCGCCCAGCAGTTCCGCGATCGCTTCACAATCTCGTTCGACCGTCAGGGCAGCGCGCTCCCCGTGCTGGTGGAGTACCTCTCGCTCGACATGACGCAGGCGCCGTCTGGCGGCTACCGTCTGCGGGTCGAAGTCACGGACTTGGCGAACCAGAAGAAAACGGCTCGTAATACGGAATTCAGGATACGCTGACGCACCAAAACGGTCCGTACTGTTGCGCTGCGGCGCCGATTCGGTTGTCTTTCTGCGCATTCCATGACCGCAATGCCTGCCTCCGTCGACGCGTTGCCCCAGAAGGGCAGCCGCACGTCCGACTATGACTACGAGCTCCCTGAGGAGCGCATCGCGCAGCGTCCCGTCGAGCCGCGCGATGCGAGCCGTTTACTCGTGGTCGATCGGCGCGACGGCAGCATAGCACATCGCACGTTCCGCGATATCGCCACACTGATTCCGGCCGGCGATGCAATCGTGGTGAACACCACCAAGGTGTTCCGCGCGCGACTGCTGGGGCATCGCGAAAGCGGCGGTCCGGCGGAGATTCTCTTGCTCCGCCCGATCAACGCGGACCACTACGAAGCGATGATCCACCCAGGCGGCAAACTGCGCCCGGGCCGCGTGGTTACGATTGCCCCCGACTTCCGGGTCGAGATCGTGGACGCGACGCCCCGTCACACGCGCATCGTGCGCCTGCATACGAATGGCGACGTGTCCGGCACGATCGAGAAGTACGGACATGTGCCGCTGCCGCCCTATATCGAACGCGCTGACGAATCGGGCGACAGCGCCCGCTACCAGACGGTGTACGCCGACACGGTGGGCTCGGTCGCCGCTCCCACGGCCGGTCTGCATTTCACGCCGGAACTCCTCGACACATTGCGGGCGCGCGGCGTCGAGACGGCCAACGTGCTCCTGCACGTCGGGGCCGGCACGTTCCGCCCCGTTAGCGACGACGATCCGTCGCAGCATGTGATGCACGAGGAGTGGTGCGAGCTCACGAGCGCCACGGCCAAACAGCTCAACGCGGTGCGCGCGCGCGGCAACCACGTGTGGGCGATTGGTACGACCACGGTGCGCACGCTCGAGACGGCCACCGATCCGCACGGCATGGTTCAGCCGTATCAGGGCGAGACCAAAATCTTCCTCCGTCCGCCCGTCGCGATCCGCGGCATGGACCGGCTGGTCACGAACTTTCACTTCCCGAAGTCCACCCTCATCATGCTCGTCGCCGCCTTCGCGGGCTACGATCTCACGATGCAGGCGTACCGGACGGCCGTCGCCGAAAACTATCGGTTCTATTCGTACGGCGACGCGATGTGCGTTCTGTAGGTTTAGACATGCCCCGTCGGAACTGATCACGCTGAGGCGCAGAGAGCGCAGAGAACGCAGAGGGGTACCACGTTTGGAGTGGCTCTTTTCTTGAATTGTTTTCGCCTTTCTCTGCGGCCTCTGCGGTCTCCGCGCTCCCTGCGTGATCAGTTCATCGCCCTATCTGACGCTCCGACCTTCCGCGAAGCCCCTTCGTGACCGCCCCGTTCTCCTTCAAACTCGACGCCACCGACGGCCTCGCCCGCGCCGGCCAGTTCACCACGCCGCATGGCGTGATGAACACGCCGCAGTTCATGCCGGTCGGCACCCTGGCGTCGGTCAAGTCGCTCGACCCCGAGGATCTGCAGCGCCTCGGCGCCACGATGATCCTGGCCAACGCGTATCACCTGCGCCTGCGGCCCGGCGACGAGATGATCCGCACCATGGGCGGCCTGCATCGCTTCATGCACTGGGACGGCCCGATGCTCACCGATTCCGGTGGCTTTCAGGTGTTCTCCCTGGAAGGACTGCGCACGATCAACGAGCAGGGGGTGGAGTTCCGCAGTCATCTGGATGGGTCGCTACAGCAGTTCACCCCCGAGTCGGTGATGCGGATCGAGCGGAATCTCGGAGCCGACGTGATCATGCAGTTCGATCATGTGGTCCCCGGGCAGACCGAGGCCGGCCTGGCGCGGGTGGCCATGGAGCGCAGCATCCGCTGGCTCGAGCGGTGCCGGGTGGAGTTCGACCGGCTACTGCGGGAAGACCCGAATGCCCCGACCCCGGTTCAGGCGCTCTTTCCCATCGTGCAGGGGGGCATTCACGCCGACCTGCGGCGGGAATCGGCCACGGCCATCCGGAATGCGGCCGACTGGGTCGGACTGGGTATTGGCGGCCTCTCCGTAGGCGAAGCCAAGCCCGACATGTACGCCATGCTCGATGTGGTGAACGAGGCGCTGCCCACGGATCGCCCGCGCTACCTCATGGGCGTCGGCTTCCCCGAGGATCTGGTGGAAGGCGTGGCTCGCGGGGTCGACCTGTTTGACTGCGTGGCGCCCACGCGCATGGGGCGGACCGGCGCCTTTTTCACGACCACGGGCCGGCGGAGCATCAAGAACGCCGTTTGGCGCCTCGATCCGGGGCCGCTGGACGACGAGTGCACCTGTTCGGCCTGCGGGCGCTTCTCCAAGGCCTACATCCGCCACTTGTTCGTCTCGGAAGAGATCCTCGGCCTGCGCCTCCTGAGCCTCCACAATGTACATTTCCTTGTTGCGCTGATGCGCGACGCACGCGCTGCTGTTCAGGCCGGCACGTTCCAGGGCTGGAGCCGTGACTGGCTCGCCCGCTATCACTCACGATCGACGACTTCATGAGCTTCTCCGTCCTTGCCAGCTTCGCCGCCCTGCAGTTGGGTGGCAGCAGTCAGATCGCCTCCATGATTTTTATGTATGGCGCGATCTTCGCGATCTTCTACTTCGTACTCATCCGCCCGCAGCAGCGGCAGCGGAAGGCGCACAACGAGCTCGTGCAGGCCCTCAAGAAAGGCGACGAGATCGTCACCGCCGGCGGACTGGTGGGCGAAGTCCTGCACATCACCTCGGTCAACAAGGATGGTGCGGTGAGCATGGAAGACCGCATCACGATCAAGACCGGGGAGTCGAAGGTGATTGTCGAGCGTGGCCGCATTTCGCGCGTCGGCTCCTCCACCCCGGCGGCCTGAGGTATCCGTGTCGTTGCTCGATATTCACGTCCTGGGTTCGCCGATCCTTCGTCAAGACACAGAACGCGTCGAGCAGTTCACGCCGGAGTTGCGGCGGCTGGCTGACGACATGTTCGACACGATGGACAAGGCGAAGGGCGTCGGGCTCGCGGCACCGCAGGTCGGGCGACGTGAACGGATGGCCGTGGTCGAGGTGGAGGACACGCGATTCGTCGTCATCAACCCCGAGATCATCCTGAAGGAAGGGTCGGTGCGCGGGGAAGAAGGCTGTCTCTCCATCCCCGAGATCTACGCCGACGTCGACCGGTTCTCCCGTGTTATCGTGCGCGCGCAGGACATCGATGGCGTGTGGTACGAGGTCGAAGGCACCGAACTCCTGGGACGGTGCCTGCAACACGAAATCGATCACCTGCACGGCCGAATGTTTACCGACCGCCTCAGCCTGCTCAAGCGTCGCGCCGCGATGCGCGAGTGGGAGTACGAAAAGGCAAAGTACCCGAAGCTCCTGCGCGTGCTCCCCGTCGGCGATCTGCCGAAAGAGCGCGGCGCCACCGCACCTGACACGAAGGCATAACCGGAGACCGCCCCACCCGTGCGCATTCTCTTTTGGGGCACTCCTGATTTCGCCGTTCCGCCGCTCCGCGCGCTGATTGGCGAAGGACATGATGTGATCGGCATCGTCACACAGCCCGACAAGCCGCGCGGCCGCTCGAGGACGCAGCTCGATCCGTCGCCGGTCAAGCGCGTCGCGCTGGAAGAAGGGCTGCCCGTGCTCCAGCCCGAGAAACCGCGCGGCGACGAGTTCCTCGACGCCATGCGGGCGCTCGCGCCCGATGTGTCGGTAGTGGTCGCCTACGGGTGCATCCTCCCCAAAGCGGTCATCGATCTGCCGCCGCTCGGCACGCTCAATATTCACGGGTCCATCCTGCCGGCGCTGCGCGGGGCGGCGCCGATTCAGGCCGCCATTCTCGACGGCCTGACGGAAACGGGCATCACGATCATGCAGATGGTGCCCGCGCTCGATGCCGGCGACATGCTGCACGTGCTCCGCACCTCGATCGCGTCTGACGAGACGTACGGCGAACTGCACGATCGCCTGTCTGAGCTCGGCGCGCAGGCCATCGTGCAGGCGTTAGCCATGATCGACACGCAGATGGTCCGACCGGTGGCGCAGGACGACGCACAGTCGACCTATGCCTCGAAGATCGATCGGGACATGGCGCGACTCGATTTTACCTGGTCGGCCGAGCATGTATCGCGCGTAGCGCGCGCCTTCGATCCGCGGCCAGGCGCGTTCGCCAGCCTCCGTGGCGTGGAAACCAAGCTGTTCTGCGTGCGCGTGGTGGGCGAGGGCACGAACGACGATCTCGACGAGCCCACACTGGCGAGCCCGCCGGGTACGGTGCGCTCGGCCGACGAGCACGGGCTGCTGGTCCGCTGCGGCGAAGGCGCCGTCCGATTCATGGATGTGCAGCCCAGTGGCAAGCCGCGGATGACCGCCGCCTCGTTGGCGCGCGGACGCGGGGTGTCCGTCGGCGATCTGCTCGAGCCCGCGTGAGACACGGCGTGAGAACACTCTGATGGCCGTCGTGAAGAATACGCCGTTCAACATGCTGGGCATCACCGAGTCGCGAGCCTCGGCGGCGATGGTGCTGGCCGACCTGCGCAATGGTGCGATGCTCGACGCCGCCTTCGAACGGTACGTGGCGCCGCTCGATGCGCGCGACCGCCGTTGGGTGCAGGAGCTGCTCTGGGGGATGCTGCGCACGCGCAACCGGCTCGATGCCATCCTCGCGGAGCGCGTGCGTGGCGGCATCGCCAAGATAGATGTCGATGTGGCCGACCTGCTGCGCCTCGGGGCGTATCAGCTGCTCAGCATGGGCAGCGTACCGGCCTATGCCGCGATCGGTCAGACCGTCGAGCTCGCGAAGCGTCGACATGGCATCGGCGCCAGCAAGCTGGTGAACGCCGTGCTGCGTCGCATCGATCGCGAGCGCGATACGATCGAGCCGCCGGCGCCGTCCGAACCGCTCGACGCGCTCGCCCAGCAGTATTCGCATCCGCGCTGGGTGATTTCGCGCTGGGTCGATCGCTGGGGCATGGAAGACACCACGCGCCTGCTCGCCGTGAACAACGAGCCGGCGTCGATCACCGTGCGGCCCTATGGGGTGGATCGCGCGCAACTCGACGACACGCTCAGCGGCGCCGGCGTCACCACGCATGACGTGCCGTTGGTGCCCGACTCCATTCGGCTCGGGCCCGGCGTCGCGCTCACCGAACTCGGTGCCTTCAAGCAGGGCATGTTCTTCGTGCAGGACCCGGCGGCGACGCTCGTGGCGACGTACGCGTACGTCCCCGAAGGCGGCGTGGTGGTCGATCTCTGCGCCGCACCCGGTGGCAAGGCGCTCGAACTCTCGCGCCGCGCACGGCTGGTGTTCGCGGCCGACGCCAAGATGGCGCGCGTCGAGCGCATGCTCACCGGCTTTGGTCGACTTGATGCGACCAATCTCATTCCCATCGTGTGCGACGCGCGGCATCCTGCCATTGGGGAGGCCGATGTGGTGGTGATCGACGTGCCCTGCACCGGCACCGGCACCTTCCGCCGTCACCCCGATGCACGCTGGCGCTTGCGCGTGTCCGATTTCGCCGTGTTGCCGGCCTTGCAGCGCGAGATTCTGCTGGCCGCCGCCTCGATGGTGAAGCCCGGCGGATTGCTCGTGTACAGCACCTGCTCGCTCGAACTCGAAGAGAACGACGACCAGATCGAATCGTTTCTCGCCACGCACAAAGAGTTCACGTTGGAGCCGCCGCCGGCGGGCACCGTACCGGAATCCGTGTTGGACAACGGACTCCTCCGCGTATTACCGCAGCAGCACGGCACCGACGGCGCCTTCGCCGCGCGATTGCGGAGAACCGCGTAATGGCCGCCGCGAAGAAGCCCGGGGCGCGCACGCCGCGCGGACCAAGCGCGAAAGCGACGCGCACCTGGCTCATCCGCGGCACGATTGCCGCCGTGGCCGGACTCCTCCTCGGCGGTGCCGGCGGCGTGGCCACCGTGCGCACGCTCGAACCGGGGCGCGCCAACGCAGTCGATTCGGTGCAAGCCGTGCTCGATAGCATCGCCCGCGGCACAATCCCCGAGCCCACCGCGGCCCAACGCGATCAGGAGTCGAAGCGACAGGCCGACAGTGCGTCGCAGGTCACGCCGGCCGCCGACAGCGCCGCCAGCGAAGACGCGCTCTTGCCCGTCCCCGATGTGGTCGGACTCGAAGAAGGCCCCGCCCGCGACAAGCTGCTCGCAGCTGGCCTGCTCGTGGGTGATGTGCAGTTCCGCGCCAGCAGTAGCCCGGCCGGCATCGTGCTCGCCACCACGCCATCCGCCGGCAGCTTGCTCGCCGCCAGCGGCACCGTAGCACTCGTGATTAGTGACGGACGTTCCCCCGCAGACACGCTCTTTATCCCTCAGCTCCATCCGGCGCCATGACCGTTCGTATTGCCCCCTCCGTGCTCAGTGCCGACTTCCGCAAACTCGGCGAAGAGATTGCCATGTGCGACGCCGGCGGCGCCGACTGGATTCACGTCGACGTGATGGACGGCCGCTTCGTGCCGAGTCTGTCGTTCGGCGTCAAGGTGATCGAAGCTGCGCGTCGCTCCAGTGCCAAAGTCATCGATGTGCATCTCATGGTCGTCGAGCCAGAGAAGTACTTCGATGAGTACGTCAAGGCGGGCGCCGATGTGCTCACGATTCATGCCGAAGCGGCCCCGCATCTCGACCGGCAGATTTCGCGCATTCAGTCGCTGGGCTGCAAGGCCGGCGTGGCGCTCAATCCCGCCACACCATTGTCCGTGATCGAAGAAGTCGCGCACATGGTGGACCTGGTGCTCATCATGAGCGTCAATCCTGGCTACGGCGGACAACAGTTCATCGAGTATTCCGTCGACAAGATCGCGCGCGCGCGACTCCTGCTCGACCAGGCAAACAGCAACGCGGCGTTGGAAGTCGATGGCGGCATGTCACGCGACACGATTCAGCGGTGCTGGGCAGCGGGTGCCGACACGTTCGTCGCCGGCAATGCCATCTTCGGCGCCGCGAATCCGCAGACGGAAATCGCAATACTTCGCAGCCTTTGCGTGGAGCACGTATGACATCCAAACAGCAGTGGCTGGTCGTGCTGGGTATCGTGGCTGTCCTGGTCGGCGGTGCCGTCACAGCCTCGCATTTCCTGAAGGACGAACTCACCAGTGTCTCGGTGGGCTCCGACGCGCCGGGCTTTGCCGCGAAGGCGCTCACGGCCACGCCGGCCATGAAGACGCTCACTGACTATCGGGGCGACGTCGTCCTGCTGAATATCTGGGCCACCTGGTGCATTCCGTGTCGCACCGAAATGCCGAGCATCGAGGCCGTGCATCAGTCGCTGGGACCGAAGGGGCTCAAGGTGGTCGCCATCAGCATTGATGACGAAGGCGCCGAGCAGAAAATCCAGGACTTCGCGAAGGAGTTCAACCTTACCTTCGAGATGTTGCACGATCCCGCCGGCACGATTCAAGGCATCTACCGCACGACCGGTGTGCCCGAGACGTTCGTGATCGGGCGCGATGGCGTGATCCGCAAGAAGTGGATCGGGGCGGAAGACTGGAACTCGGACGGCAACCAGCGGCTGCTCTCGTCGCTGCTGGCCGAACCCAAGCCGTAGTGAGTCAGGTCAGTCGGGTGGCGTGGCCAAACGTCGTGCGGGCGCTCTCGGCGATCGTGCTGGCGGCAGCCCTCTGGCTGTACGTCCACGCCGTCCATGTCTGACGTCGTCTCGTCTGTTGCGCCTGACATCGCGCCGCGTCGCGTGCTCGGCATCGAGACGTCGTGCGACGAAACCTCCGCGGCGGTCGTGTACGGCACGCCCACCGACATGCGTCTCGAATCACTCGTGATTCTGTCGCAGGATGTGCATCGCCTGTTCGGGGGCGTGGTACCGGAAATCGCCAGCCGTCAGCATCTCACCGGCATCGTACCGGCCGTTCGCGCGGCGCTGGCCGATGCCAACGTCACCGTGCGTGACCTCGATGCGATCGCCGTCACGCACGGGCCGGGACTGGTCGGCGCGCTGCTGGTGGGTACGAGCTACGCCAAGGCCCTGGGCTTCACGCACAACACGCCCGTCGTGCCGGTGCATCATCTGGAAGGGCATCTGTTCGCGACGCTGCTGGAGCACCCCGAGGCCAAGCCGCCATTCACCGCGTTGCTGGTAAGCGGTGGGCACACGCTCCTGCTGGATGTCGAGGCCTGGGGACGGTATCGCCTGCTCGGTCAGACGCGCGACGATGCCGCGGGCGAGGCCTTTGATAAGGTGGCGAAGCTACTTGGGCTTCCTTACCCCGGCGGTCGTCCGCTGGAAGAGCTGGCGCGCACCGCCGAGTCGCCGGTACACCAACATCCGCATCGCTTCGCGCGACCGATGCTGCGCAAGTCGGCCGCGCCGGGCGATGACGATTACTACGATTGCTCGTTCAGTGGCCTCAAGACGGCCGCGTTGTATGCCGTGCGCGATGCCGAAAAGGCCGGTGTGCTCGACACCCAACGCGCCAGTATTGCGCGGGGCTTTCAGGATTCGCTGATCGAGACGTTGGCTGAAAAGGTGGCGCGCGCGGTGCGCCAACATCGTCGCACCCGCGTAGTGTTAGGCGGCGGAGTGGCGTGCAATTGCGCGCTGCAGGAGGCGATCCGCGAGCGGGTCGCGCCACGCGGGACCGTGTTCGCGCCCATGCCGAGGTTGGCCACCGATAACGCCGCGATGATCGCTGCTGCCGGGCTGTTCCGGTTCGCGGCCGGCGAACGGGCTGATCCGACCATGACGGCGCACGCATCCCTGCCGATCCCCGGTATCTTTTCGTAAGCGGTAGGGTCTCCGCTCTTCGTACTCCTTACTCCGTCCTGGCTCCGCTGTGCACCCCATCATCCACCACCCCACCGTGTTCAAGTTCGGATTTCTCGAACTGACCGGATTCGGACTCGCCGTCCTCATGGCGTTCGTGATTGCGCAGATCATCTGTCAACGCGAGTGCTGGCGCCGTGGACAGAACGCCGAGTCGGACGCGATTCCAGACGTCGTGCTCGCGGCACTGATCGGCACGCTGCTCGGGGCGAAAACCTACTACGTCGTGCTCACGGGCGACCCCTCGGCCTTCTTCAGCCGCGGCGGCTTTGTGTTCTGGGGCGGCTTCATCGGTTCGGTGGCGCTGTGCTATGCCACGATCCGCTACAAGAAGCTGAATTTCCTGAAGATCGCCGACGTGGCCGGCATCGGCATCGCGGCCGGCTATGCCGTGGGCCGCACGGGCTGCTGGGCCGTGGGTGACGACTACGGCCGTCCCTTCACCGGCTTCTTTGCGACGCAATTTCCCGAGGGCGCTCCGCCTAGCACGGCGGCGGTCATGGCACAGCAGTTCGGGGTGCAGTTCCCCGCTGGCACCAACATGGCGGATGTGATCGCGGTGTACCCGACGCAGCTCTACGAGACGATCATGGGGTTTGCGATGTTCCTGATCCTGTGGCGCTTCCGGAAGCACGCGAATCTGCCCGGCTGGCTGTTCGGCATGTACTGCATTTTGGCCGGCATCGAACGGTTCATCGTGGAGTTCTTCCGCGCGAAGGATGACCGGCTGGCGATCGGGCTTTCGGCGGCCCAGCTCATCGGGATCGCGATTTTGACGATCGGCGTCGCGCTCGTGGCGACGCGGACAAAGCGGCGTGGTCCGTTGGCGACGGCGTGAGACCCACGGCTGATGGGGGCCAGGTGAGGTGGGCCGAGGCTAGAAAAGCCGAGCCGGCCTCTCCCCATTGCGGTTGGTGGCGTGTGCTGTGTATACTCCAGCATACGCTTTGAGAACCATTCTCATCTAACGCTGTGACCTCGATTCAGCTTCCTACCCTGCAGTCACCGAGCACCGCGCCCGCACGGACCACGTGCGCGCTGAACGCGTGTCCGGCCGGCACCCGGGTGACCGTCGTCGATATCGAGTGCTCCGGCGACGAGGCCTGCCGTCTCCGCTCTCTTGGCTTCTGTGAAGGCACCAGCGTCAACGTCATCGACGCGCGCGATGCCATGCTGCTCGAAGTGCGCGGCACGCGAATCGCGCTGGGTTCGGCCCTCACGGCCGGCATCACCGTTCGACCCGCCAACGCGCGCGCATAGCGCGACTGGCGAGACGCCCGACAAGCGGCCGTTGCGTCGCCTGCGCGTCAGGACCCGGTGAGTACTCTGCAAAACCCTCTGTCGCCCGACGATTCGGCGACCATTCCCCAGCCAGCTGGCCACCGTGCGTTACGGGTTGCCATCATCGGCAATCCCAACACCGGCAAGACCACGCTCTTCAACGCCCTCACCGGGCTGCGTCAGCGCGTGGGCAACTTTGCGGGCGTCACGGTCGAGCGGGTGGAAGGAGGCTTCAAGGGCCCTGACGGTCGCCGTGTGACCGTGCTGGACCTTCCAGGCAGCTATTCCCTGTCCGCTGGCTCACCCGACGAGCAAGTGGCGCTGGAGGTCCTGCTGGGCCGCGACGCCGATCGATGGCGCCCAGACGTCGTGCTCGTGGTGGTCGATGCGGCGCACCTCGAGCGCAATCTCTTCCTGACCAGCCAGGTCATCGAGCTCGGCGTGCCGGTCGTGATTGCGCTCAATCAGTTCGACGTGGCCGAGGCCGAGGGACTCCGGATCGACGTCCCCGCGCTGATCCATGAGATGGGTGTGCCGATCGTCCCCACCGTGGCCAAACGCGGTGAAGGGCTTGAGCCGCTCAAAAAAGCGCTCATCATCGCGGCCGAGCTTCCGGCGCCCTCCCGACAGTTCTCGATCCCCGAGCCGGCGCAGGGCGGGCTCTCGCCGCTAGAAGCGTGCCTCATGGCCGACGGTCTGTCGGCGACGGCCGCCCGCATGGAAGCGCTGCGGCTGCTCGGCATGCAGCGGGTCGGTCCGCATCTCGATCGGGTCCCGGGACTCGCCGAGGCGATCCAGACCGCGTCCGATGAACTCCGCAGTGTCGGGTTCGTCCCCACGCGCCTCGAATCGGAAGTGCGGTATGCCTGGATCGCGCAGGTCATCGAGCGCACCGTCTCGCGCGCGCGGCCAGCCGGTTTTAACGTGAGCGACCGCATCGACCGCTTCGCGCTGCATCGCGTCTGGGGCCCGCTCATCTTTCTCGTGCTCATGGTGGTTGTGTTCCAGGCGGTGTTCTCCTGGGCCACACCCCTGATGGACGGCATAGAAGCCGTCATTGCCGCGGCTGGCCGCGCGGTGGGTACGGTACTGCCCGAGGGCGACCTGCGGTCGCTGATCGTGGACGGCGTCTTCGCCGGTGTCGGTTCGGTCCTGGTGTTCCTGCCGCAGATC
>Ga0049081_10000823_pt1 | contig 11791 bp, 8 predicted proteins | sample GreLakmeER78MSRF_FD_66717 | JGI IMG/M metagenome (GOLD analysis project Ga0049081, IMG submission 66717) | Freshwater lentic microbial communities from great Laurentian Lakes, MI, USA - Great Lakes metaG ER78MSRF | ecosystem: Environmental > Aquatic > Freshwater > Lake | place: Great Lakes...
GGTGCCGGAGGCGCTAAGGCGACCGACGCGGCCATAATGGACGTAAATTCGGCATGGGGTGGGTGTGTCTTGATCAAAGGTGAAATTATTAAGAGCCCGGCTGTGCGATGGGATACAGTGATCATGCCCAATGGCAATGCACTTTGCGAGCATGTGCTGTTTTGCGACCGCATTCGTTCAAGTAGCGGTCAACGCATTGTTGTTCTAAACAACATACAACCTTTTTGGATTGCATAAGTAGATGGCCTACTACCCCAAGTTGAGTAGCCCGACCTTTCGGAGGGAGCTACTTGGGCTAGAGGAGTATCGACACTACCAAGTACCTCAAATCAAAGAGATCGCCAGTGCCGAAGACTTCAATGATCGCGCAACTGCTATGTGTACCGGGTATGAAAAGTTCGAATACCAAAACTTTATACAACACTACCTTTCCAACCGTTCGCCGTACAAGAGCATGTTGGTGTATCATGGTGTTGGTGTGGGAAAGACGTGTAGCGCTATAACACTAGCCGAATCCCTCATGTATAACTCCACGCGCGAAGAGGATCGCCAAGTGTACATTGTGACCAAAGAGGCTTTACATGATACGTTTATTGATCAGGTTCACAATATTGCCAAAGAACTCCCCGATGATCTTTACGATCAATGTTTGGGAAAAACATACTACAATCTCGTAAATCGCAATCCCGCTTACCGTGGGATCGATGCAACGGTAACCTCAAAGCTCGACGAGGTTAAAAAGCAATTCAAAGATAATGTCACGAAAGCAATAAAGTCGCGTTATAAGCTCATCACGTACTCTAAAATGGTAGACATCTTCAAGGTTGATGCACGTAACAAAAAGCAATTCAACAATCTTACCATAATTATCGATGAAGCGCATAACTTACGCACGCATGATGCAATAATAGGCCTTGGTGCGCCAGGGACCGCGAGGACCGCGAGGACAGCACAGACCGGTGGGGCCACTACAACAAAGGCTAACATCATATCCGCCTTGGTCAACACGCTTCGCAAGGGCCATAATAATCGACTCGTGTTGATGACCGCCACACCTATGTATAACGAGCCAAAGGAGATCTTTTGGCTCCTTGCGTTGCTCCTTGTGAACGACAAGCGCGAAGATCTCCTTCCTGTGTTTGATGCCAACGGAAATACAGATAAAAAGATATTCGATGCAATCAACCCACAATCTAAGGTGTTTCAGCAACTTCTTGCGTCATTGTCGGGGACATACATCTCCTACATTCGTGGTTCCAATCCGTTTACGATGGCTACAGCCCTATCGCCTGATGTGAACGAGAAATCGCATAGTTTTCAAATGAGCAATAAGATGAATCATTTGGACTATAACATTGTATTTACAAGAATGACTCAAGAGCAACGTATCAGCCTCAACGCAGTCGGTCCGGACGATGCGGCCGATGAAGACATGATCGTTCTTGATGCCGACGAAGATGGTTCCGAAAGCAGTAGCGTAAGCAGCGAAAGCAGCAAAAGAGGGGAGGACCGAGTTGCAAGCGAGTTTAAAGAAACGATAAATGTCAAAAATAAGGAAAAAATGAATCAAATCATCTATCCACCCCGTGGTGACATTTCATCTTACATTCCATACAAAATCATCGATACAAAAATGCCACAAATTCAGTACGCGTATAAGAAGATCGATGGGAAGGTTGTGCGTCCTGACTTCTTCAAGCCGGATGGGAAATGGTTGCCAAAGTATGCACCTAAAATCCAACAAATAGCAAAACTTATTGGGGATACAGAAAATCCTGGTGTTTTCGTTGTGTGGAGTCACCACATCCAGAATGGTCTATTGCCTCTTGCATTCGCCCTTGAGCACCTAGGATTCAAGAGAAACTTTGGGACATCTCAAGGAAACATGTTGGTCACTGGGGCTGCGGCAGGGCACGGGCTTTCGTATGCGATTTTGACAGCGGATCAAAAGCTTACCAAGGGAGGATCAAAAAATGATGCTGCTGTTCTCTCTATTTTACGGAGCCCAGAGAATAAGGACGGTAGTCTCATCAAGATTGTTCTAATATCTGATAGAGCATCCGAGGGAATTAACATCAAGCACGTTCGTCAAATTCACTTGCTTGCGCCTTGGTATCACATCAACAAAATGAACCAAGTGATCGGGCGCGGAATTCGTACATGCTCTCATATGGACTTGCCCCTTGAGGATCGGAATGTCACCGTATACTTGCATGCATTGATCGATCTCAAAAACAAGTCAAATGACACAGAGGACATTCGCATTTACAAGATTGTTGATAAGAAGATTAAAGGAATGCGAATGCTCGAGAAGATCGTGCGAGACAATGCTCTTGATTGCCCATTGATGAAAAACATAAATTACATCCCCGAGTCTTTGTTCACGAAAGTTGGACCCGGTATTGGCCACAAGAGACACTTTGAGCCTATGTGCGATCTTCCACATCGATCAGAAAGCGCTATACGTCAACAGGCACGTGATGAAGTATATGCGAACATCATCACGACGGCGATCCAACGTGTGCGCCGATACATGAAAACGAACAATATGACACACGGATCGCGTATAACCGGAACGGAGCTCCAAAAGGTCATTCGCGTGAATGAGCCGGCCAATGCAGGTTATGTTGTCCTAGAGTACATGCTCGTCCCCCACGCAATCATGCAAAATAAGCAACTCGTTAAGCACAATGGAGATTTCTATATCCTGCGAAATGTAAAAGTAGACCCAATTCCGAAGACATTAGTCGATGTGAAACCACTAACTCTATCACCTAGCGTGGCCATCAAGAAAGCGGCTCAAGCGGCTCCATCAGCCGTTGCAAACGAATCTTTAAAACGAATCCTAGAAATCACTGATCCCATCGATTTTTACATGGCACTTTCCCCTAGTTCGTGGGAGGCTTTCATCGAGTATGCATGCGAGCATCCTCTTGCAAAAGAGTTTCAGTTCTTAATAGATGAAGGTGCTCTTATTACAGAGCGAGATATCGTGGCATCGGGCTCTCCCAAAACTGTTATTGGTGGTGTGAATATATTTGGCCTATTTCATGAAGAGAAGAAACCTTTTGCAGATTCCGATCTTATAATACCTCAAAACGTCGTTAATGCCCGGCAAAAGAATGCTGAACAAATTGCTAAACAAATGAACTCACTAAAGTATAGAAAAAATGTTCTTGCGGGGGCACTTCCGAAGATCCCTCAAGTAATAGCTTTCATCGGACCAATTGCCAAAAACCAAAAGATTGGTGTGCGAATCCTGAAACCAGATTCAAAAGATAAGAATGGTGCGTATGGTATCGTTTGTACTACAATAAGTGCAATTGATACAGATTTACTTGCATATAACTTGTTGGATCGGGCAGCGATTCCGAATCTTAAAAATAGCAAGGACTTGAAGTGCGCTTATGCACTGAATAAACACTTGAAAAACATCGGCAATAACAATCTGATTACGCATCCTCGGATATTCCTACCACCCGCATGGAAACCCCCGGTCTAAAAAATTGGGTACCTATATAAAGGTATAAAGCATTCTTAAGTATAACATGAACATGGACGAATGTTTTATCCCCGTTCGGTTCGAGACGTCAGTGCAGCTCAAGCCCAAAGAGTTGGTAGATAACATTGACAACTTGATCATAACCAAGCTTCGCCGCAAGTTGGAGGCAGTATGCACGCGGTTTGGCTACATCAAGAAAGGGAGTCTTACAGTGATCGGGCGATCGCTTGGGCTTATCATGATGCCGCATTTCAATGGTCACGTGAAGTACAATGTGCATTGCCACGCCCAAGTCTTTACGCCTATGCAAGGCCGCGATGGTCAAAAGGGTACGATCGTCCCTGCGAAAGTGACGAATAAAAACAATTATGGGCTCTTTGCTACTAGTGCGCTATCCGATGGCACTGTCGTTCTTGAGATCCTTGTTCCGAAGAAGTCCGCGGGTATCGAGTCGGAAGTCAACCCGGAAACTTTGAATATCGGTGATGATATCTTTGTCGAGGTCATAGGCAAAAAGTATCAACTGAAAGAGAGCCGAATTGCGATCGTTGGGCGTTGTGTGCGCAGTCTTGATGCCGATGCAAGCGCTGCAAGCGCCGATGGCCCAGATGCCCCTTCTATGGTGCTCAATCCATACGGCCCTGGTGGTATTCCGAGGCCACCTGCTGATGCGGCCGATGTGGCCGAGGTTGGTGATCTTGAAGCAGAGAACATTGCTGTCGGACTCAGCGAAGTTGACGGGGACGCAGACCCCGATGCTGAGGTGGATGTTGTTGAGACAGATTCAGACGCCGAATCTCGAGGCGACGACTCGAGCGAAGATGAGGACGCGGATGACGTGGATGATCTTGAAGGTTACGATGATGAGTTCGATGATGACATTGACGACAACTTCTCCGACGATGCTTCTATATAAAGATTATGGGCTATGGTATATTAAGAAACCGAAGGCCCGGAGCCATGGATCGGCTCGAGCGTTGCAAGAAGATTGTAAATGCAATCGACAATTTGGGGCAGACGGAAATATTTGAGCTTTTTAAGCTGCTCCATAAAAACAAATGCTCATACACGCGAAACAATCATGGTATTTTTGTGAATCTTGCATGGCTTTCCGATGATATGGTGAACCGGATCGACAATCACATACAATTCTGTATTGAGTCGCAGAATGAGATTCGCCGCATGGAGACAATATGCGATTCTATTGCCAAAGAGCAAGCATCTACTACTGTACACGAGCCCAATGCCCCAAAGCGCGAGAATGTATACATTCCAAACCATGGGGGTGGGGTGTCAAAGGCAAATGTGAATACGAGCTCTTCGACCATGAAATTCTATCTACTGAAAAAGAAGTATGCAAAGCTTAACCCACCTGCTACAGGACTAAAGGATGAGCTCACATATGACACTTATGCGGCCTAACGGGCTTAAAGGTAAGGCGTGTAAGACATAAAAGCAGCGAGCTATCATGCAAGTCTCCAATAACTTGCGCTCAGGCCTTGTTTGGTGGAATGTTCAAGGGTCAAAAGCAAATGAGTGGACAGAGAATGCAAGGATTGTTATAGGACCGTCAGGTCCGTCAGCAGGAACAAAAGTAACGATTGGTGCTCCGAGGACCAAGGAGCGCCCGACGTCAGGAAGCCGACCGGTATTGTTTTTTGATAAACTCCTAGAGCGATTTGATCCGATGGCAGGCTTTTACTCAGATCATATGCGAAAGATGGGCATCGAACATCTTAAGGAGAAGTTGGTTGAGTTTGCGACATCCGATCTTGGTCAGAAGCATTTTGGGAACGAAGTTGCTACAAAGGTAATCCGAATGGACCATGCATCTATCGCACTAGTGGCCGACTTTCTCACGGCCCCAAAAATTGGCACAGACAGGATGCGGGTTTAAAGGATTAATTCTTCTATTCTAATAGAGAGGCTGTGCGAACCGGTTAGCGACGCAGCGATTATGTATATAACTGCTCAAGGTTTCGCTCCTGTTGAAGCGGTAATTACAGAGCATAGTGCACTTGCTGTCAGCGCTGGTGATGCTGCGCGATGGTTCATAGTGCTTACGCATCCTCAGATTCCATGGGGCCGCGACGCATTCGAACGCGCACTGAAGTGCCTCGAGGGTTATGCGAGCCCCGAAGTGAGTGATCAATTCCTTGAGGTCCGATCGCGCAATGGACTTTGCTTGCGCATCAAGGGCCTCAACAATATCACAAAGTATTGTTACACGGACTCGATTGGTACCATACCCGAGGATGCGCGAACATGGATTCAGAAGGGCCCGATTTCTATGAAGACCTTTTCGTCAGGCGAACGCCAAGAGCAAAGGGACCGTTTTCGAGATCGTGAGCGCAAACCCAAAAGCAATGAGCCTATTTGCTTGGAGCTTCGCTGCACAAGTGTATTTCAAAAAGAAGAGGTGTTGCCTAATGACATCGGTCAGGCTGTGATCGAAAGCTGGACGGAGGGCAAGAAGTTCTTTATCATGACACGCCGGTTCGTGTTTGGCAACTACATTATCGAGGAACAACACAAAAGCTCGAACACATTCGAGATCATGCGCGATTCTGACGTGGCTCGATCGCGAACAGAGTACCGCTTTATCGTGGAGCCAACTACGGCGGGCGCTGAAGGTGCCGCTAGTGCGTCGAATGTGTTTTCGGATGTCGTATTCATGATGCAATGCATTCTAGGCATTGATAATCCGTTGAGCATGAAAGAAATGGATGATGTGCGCAAGGACTATGTTGAATTAGTCAAGACTGTTATGCATCCGCGCATGGACACCCAACGCCTTCTCCGAGATCCATTTACGCCGAAGCCGATTACCTTTGAGCGCAAGCATCTCTTGCCTATTGAAGATGCATTCGGTGATCCTACTATCCGTTCGGGCTATGCCGTAACAGAAAAGGCTGACGGTGAGCGCATGCTCATGTTTATAAATGCGAAAGGGCAAGCATACTTCCTCAACAATACGCTCGATGTCATTGATCTCAACCTAAAAATGAAAGATAATAGCCTTTACAACTCTATCATTGATGGCGAGTTTGTTGCGGCCAATAAGCTTACTGCCAACAAGACTGTTATGCCTGAGAAGACGCCAAAGACTGCGAAGCCCAAGATTGCGGATAAAGCCCTCTTTGCAATGTTTGATATTTACTTCCTTTCTGGAAAGGCCGTCTTTCACAAGCGTTTGATGGAGCGCATGGGTGCCATTGAGAAGGAGGTGCTTCCTAAATTAAGCAGCGGGAGCATTTCGTTCATAGCGAAGAAGCACTTGGCACCTGAGACAGGAAGTGATATTTTCAAAGAATGCCGGAGGATCCTTGACAATGCCAGTAAGTACCCCTATCACATCGATGGCCTCATCTTCACGCCAACGGACCTTGGTGTGTTCGCGCATTACCCTGCCGCGCCCGACGCAACAAATTCCGGTCCTCCGAAGCTAAAGAACCTAACATGGACCAAAGTAATCAAGTGGAAGCCGTCCGATCAAAACACAATTGACTTTCTTGTCAAGACAGACAATGTGATCCAAATCGAGCCGCGCACCGGATCTCGTTATATTGAGCTTAAGCTCTACATTCGCTTTGGTATGTCACAGAATGCTGAGATCGACGTCATGGAAGGCCTCAAGCTCACCTATGACGAAGAATACCGAGAACAAACCCTCGGCGATGGTGGTGAGCGCATGAAGTTTGTTGCACGGCGCTTTGAGCCCATGGTCTATCACGAAAGGAATGTCGATACGTGCTATCTACCTGTCGGCCAAGATGGCGTTGGATACACGCAAGATGGAGAGCGCATTGAGGATAGTATGATCATTGAGTTTGAGTATGACTACGATGCGGAAGTTCGGCGCACAAAGGTGATGCCGCGCCGTTGGATTCCTAAGCGCCTTCGTGATGACAAGACGCGCAAGTTCCTTTCGAGCATGAACCGCGGGCCTAGCGCCGGCCCTCAAGAAATGCCTGCGCAAACTGCGAATAGCATGCTCGGAGCACTGAGTGTATGGCGTAGCATTCACGAGCCCGTGACCGAAGAGAACATCAAAGGTGCTATCGATGGAATTGAGAAGCTGATCGCCGAGGATGAAGGAGAAGGTGACGTCTATTACCGAAAGTCAGATCGATCGCGCGACGAGCAAGTTCTAACGCATATGAATAACTTCCACAACTTGGGCGTAAAGCAAATGCTCTATAAGAAATCGACGGATCGCGGGGCGTTGCTCGAGCTAGCTTGTGGGAAAGGCAGCGATATGGGTCGTTGGCGGTGGCCAGATGGAGAAGGCAATGAGACAAGTAGCGGCCCTTACCGCTTCGTGCTCGGAGTGGACTATAGCAAGGACAATATTCAAAATCCGACGGATGGGTGCTATTCTCGTCTCTTGAACGGAAACAGATCGCCGCTCTTTAAGAAAATCAAAGGAGCAGAGAGTACCGCAATGTACTCGGATGCGATGACTATGCCTGACTTCGTCTTTGCTGTCGCTGATTGCTCGAAGGACATTGCATCTGGAGTGGCATCGAGGAGCGATCTATCATCGCAACAGCTCATCAAGTTCCTATTCGATAATGGGTCAAAGAAGAGCATTCCTATGCCGATTCAGACGGCCTTTAAAAAGAAGCAACCTAAGATGATGAACTTACATGGCCGAGCAGAGAAGGGTTTTAATGTCGTGTCATGCATGTTTGCTATTCACTACTTCTGCGAGACCGAGGCCAAACTGAACGGCTTCTTTGAAAACGTCGCGCGTAATCTAAAGCCGGATGGGCTTTTTATTGCAACGTTCATGGATGGCGCAAGCGTTATGAAAAAACTGCGAAATGCAGCCTCTAAGGAAACTTCCACATCGCCAATGGTTATGATCGAGGGTAACTTGAAGGATAAGAATGGCATCGATAACCCTCAGTATCGCATATGGGCGATCAAGGCACGTCGTGATATTCTCGGACTCGGAAACGGAATCGAACTAGGAACGGAGATAGAGGTCTTTGTCGAGTCGATTAACAAGCTAACGCCCGAATACCTAGTCGATTATGATACACTTAAACGTGTTGCCGGGGCACATGGTCTCGTTGAAAGCGAAGGCGATGGTGGAACGGGCATGTTTGAAGAAACGCTGAATGATCTTAAGAAGACCAGGCAGAATGGTCCTTTGACAAACGCAATTTCTTTCCTCGGACAACCACAAAACGGAGCCATTCTTGAGTTTAGTAAGCTCAATCGATGGATCGTGTTTAAAAAGAATGAATCTACCACAGCGGCCGCAGCGGCCGCAGTTTAGAGGGCACTATGGTATGGTCTTAATTATTTTTGGAGATAGTCCGATTGCTCGGCTTAATAGTCCGATTGCTCGGCTTACTAACCGAGCAGCTTGTTCAATATCGTAAAGGTCTCAAGGTGCATTGGGCGCAGATGCGACACAAAGTCACTGTGATCCTCCGATGCAAACAATGCGATCAGGCTCTTGACATCATGGATAGTGCAATGGTGCGTCAGATGATGGTACACCACACGCTGATAGATCATGCTCGATGCGTGATACGTAATCTGGTATTGGCGAAGGATCGCAAGATGAAACCGAATCTTGGCAGGGAGTGCGGAGTCTTTGTCCACATTCCGCTCATAGCGACGCGTGCTCGCATCATACATCGTAGTCTCGGCATATAGGTTGAACAAGATGTCCGCCATCGTCATCATGACCGTGTGGATCAGATAGGTTGGATCCAGCGGCTTTCCGCGCGACGTCACTGCCCGAGGATCATTGAAGTCCGGGGAAAACTCCTCGATGTACCTCTTGATCTTAAAGTCGGCGCGGTTCTTCATGTAAACCCACAACATGTTGTGCCATTTGTTGGGATGCCCGATGTCGAACTCCTCCCTTAGAAGCTGCGCCTCTTTCGTGATCTTGAAGAGCTTCCCATCGCTTGTCGTCGCAATGACTCCAAATGATGGTGTCTCGCCGTGAACATGCTCTAGTGCTGCATCCATCGTCTCAAAGGACTTCGCGTACCGAATACCAATCGATGCCAGGGGCTGATCGGTGAGATCATCGACGCTCATGTTGCCCGGACCGCCACGCGACCGAGTATGCATATGAATCAGCTCGGCATAGTTCTCGCCAAACTCTTGGGAGTAATCGGTGTAATATGTGTTTTTGTGGTGAACGATGATAAAGCCATACGCCTTGTTCTTGTCGAGTGTATCCGTCAGCGACTTGCGCACGTCAGCGGCCTCGGCAGTTGCATTAGCCGGGAACATGCGCTTGAGAGCATCATCGAGCATATCACCATGCGTCTTCTCCGGATCATGATAGCGAGATGAGTTGATCGTAGGGCTCGTCGAGGTACTGAAGTACCACTTGCCGTTAAACTCGTAGACGTATACTGTCGTGCCCTCGTATGCCACATTGAATGTCACTGCTTCGAAAGTGCCATGAGCCACAGTCGCCGAAGCGGCTTCGGCCGAAATACGAATAGGAGTCACCTGTGCAAGGCTCACAACAACATTCGCCTCTTTTAGATTCCTGATATCCAGCACAACACTGCGACATTCATTGAAGAGCTGTTGGAATGCCTCCACGCCACCACGCTTATAGCTGTTATATAGGAGTACCAAGCCGCTGTTATCAAAGTACTTCTTTACCTTGATCGCCGGATAGAACCGATACTTCTTCATAATACTAATCATAATTTTCATATTCTCATCGATACAATCACCAGCGCCTGTATCAAGTCCGTTGTCCGGAATCGACTTTTGCACGATCTCAAGGAGTTCATTGAGACCCATCGTATTCTTTGCGTTCTTCGCCATGATCGCTTGCTGACTTTTGCTTACTCGCCTCTTTGCTTATACCCTTTACGCGGCTTGTCTTTAAGCCAAGAAAGCGGGGCCGTCTACTCGGCCGGAGGGGCCTTCGGGACTTTGTCGCCCACGTAAATGTCAAAGAACTTTTGACCAACTTCAACGGATGCCTTTTCGACGTCCTTCTCGCCTTTTTCAATCTCTTCCTTCTGCTTGAGTAAGTATTCGAGCTTCGACAGATCAGATGGGCCGAAAGAAGACTTGCTTACGCGATTGTATAGCATTGGGTACCGCTCTGCAAAGTCCGCAAACTTGGTCGATCGCTCCGCGAGCGGCGTCTTGCGCATGTCCTTTATAATATCCAGAATCTCGGTTGCTGAAAGATCCGCCATCTTGTTTATGCTATACCTTAAGCAGCTGCTTTCTTTATATAGGAATAAAATAGAATGGTACTTGGCTACTCTTATGTGCCGGATGTGGTTACTGGAATACCGCCACGCAAGGTGAACGGAGGCCTCTACACGGGTGAACCTGCAAAAATGAACGCACCATGGGCAAACGTGCCCATTGTACCCGAGACTCACCTGTACATGGAAAAATTAGGATCGGACGCGCCCAGCCGAGTAGACGGAGCCCCAAATGAAGCATATTATGTCATGCCCACCACACTACGCCCTGGAAACAACAACGCGACTTTTCCATCGCATCAAAATATCAACGGTTTTTGGTGCACGGCCTAACGGCCTAGGCCGCGGCCGGTGGCTTGCGCAATGCATTCAAATTATCGGCAAAGACACCATTGATGAAGGCGTAAGCCTCGTCGATCTGAGCATAAGAGTTGCCACCTGTTATCAGGATTTTTCCACTCTCAAAAATGCACACTGTCACCTTCTTACATTGCTTATCGCCAGTCCCCTTGCCTTTCCCTATGCAATGCTCGGAACACTTGCAAATGCCATCTTTTTCCGTAGCTTCCGTATTGTAAAAGTACTGCAGCTTCACACCCGGGTAAAGCCCAGGCTGAAATATGCACTGGTTCCCGTAATCGTTTGAAATGAGTAGCTTGTGCAACTCCTTCCTACGAATTTCAAAAGGCTTCACAAAGTCGCTATTGATCATCGAAATGCTAAAGTCTCCTCCAACCACGGATTCTACGCTAGACACAATCTCAGCATCGTCCTCTGTCGCAATCCGGCGAATCTCTAGTGCCATCGCCTCGATGATCTTTTCACCATCGGCAGGTTTTCGAACGCCCGTTATTGTCATGCTGCCATTCCGAAAAAGCTTCACGTTCGGATAGAACACCGTTCCCGCGTCTGTCTCGGCCTTGAAGATCACCGTTACCTGGTTGTCGAATACCTTTCGTGTGGGCGATAGCTTCTTCGGATTTGTACCGCGTGGAAGGCTGCCCTTGTAATCCGTCCAAACAAAGCCGTCTTGAAGGCGAAGGTTGGTATAAAACTTCAATAGATCAACGCATGG
>Ga0049081_10000825_pt1 | contig 11778 bp, 15 predicted proteins | sample GreLakmeER78MSRF_FD_66717 | JGI IMG/M metagenome (GOLD analysis project Ga0049081, IMG submission 66717) | Freshwater lentic microbial communities from great Laurentian Lakes, MI, USA - Great Lakes metaG ER78MSRF | ecosystem: Environmental > Aquatic > Freshwater > Lake | place: Great Lakes...
GGTTCTTTCACTTTTCTTAAGGATTTTCTTAGGTTCTTTCACTTTTCTTAAGGATTTTCTTAGGTTCTTTCACTTTTCTTAAGGATTTCGGCTCTCCAGGAGATATTTCTTGGTCAATCCAGTGGGTTCTTTCACTTTTCTTAAGGATTTCGGCTCTCCAGGAGATATTTCTTAATCATAGATTATTTGGGACCTTCGGTCTCACCGAAGGTGCCGTCGGAGACTGGCGTTAATTCAGTTCTAAATCTACACGGCTTCCATTTATTCACGCATAAAACTGTCATATATCGGTACTCTCTATTTTCCAATTCGTATTTAGAATTACAGGGGAATTCTTCAATAAGTTCAATTTTGGCATCAGGGTATTGTGTAATCTCACGAGATAAACATTCATTTTTCTTACTTTTACAAGTATGTTGTTTAAAACGCGTCCTTAAATTTTGTATAGTTGAACCGACATAAATTAACTGTGTTTGCTTTGATGTAATTTTGTAAATTTTACCTGTGTTATATTTATCGTCATAAACTGGATAAGACATTTTTTTTTGGTTTAATAAAACTTCAGTTTAATTCAGTTCTAAATCTACACGGTTTTAGAACTGAATTATTCGCGCCCAAGTCAAAGAGGCCTCGGTGAAGAGGTGAAGAGTTTGAAGAGTTTTTTTGAGTTTTATTTTAAATTTTTGATTTTCGTTTTTGTTTTTTCGTTTTTTTTTTTAAAAGTCAAAAAAACTCTTCAAACTCTTCACCTCTTCACCTTCAAGGAAAATCTCTCTGAAAGTCCGAAAAAAAGGTGAAGAGTTGGTGAAGAGTTTGGAAAAAGGTGAAGACTTGAATGCCATCTATTTTTGTCCCATTGGATAGTTAATCTTCGGAGGATTATAAACGGCTTCCGAGGGTGGGGGCCGTGTTTTGATGATCGAACGATCAGGCCTTTTTTTTGATTCAAGAATTCGTAGAAGTACACGAAGACTATGAACGGAAACTCGACGCATTTATTATATACGGGGATTATTTCTAAACTTCTGTGCTTTTAATATTCGAAGTTTTAGGAGTCGGTGGTTGGCTTTTGGGTGTACAATCCGATTCACAGCAGGTTCCGAAAATGCGACATTTTCGCATATGTAAATGTGCTATTAATGTGCCAATTGCTCCGACTACAGCAACAACAAAGGCGGTTATTGAAATTGGTTCCATATATATATTCTTATTTATTTTTTTTAGTTTTAGTTTTTAATTTTGGTGTCATAACAAATAAATCTTTGTCTCTGACCTTGCGTTCAGATTTCGGCTTTTCATATAAATATGCTTCGGGGGTAGGTGCTTTAATTATCTTTGGCTTCTTCAATTTGTTCATATATAGTAATAGGGCGATATTTTTTTAGAAGCCCGTGAATTCGATTTTCGTAGAAATCTCTCATATCGGAGTTTTTGATAAAGTCCGAGACATTCAACGGTGTCTTAGTGACGAAGGGGCTATTGGGCGTAAGGCATTTGTGCTTGTCAAAGGTGTTCATTCTATGACTTATAGCCAGAATTGTTTTCATTGGGTCAAGTTGTACGAATGGCACAGTATAATTTTTGAGAAAGTGTTTTTCTTCGGCGAACATAGCGTCGTCCTGATACTCGGTGTCATTGAGCAAGGTACGTTTAAAAGCGAAGGTGCCTGCGGTTGCGTGGCTTTTATGATACGGTCCCAGTATGTAAATGGCATTCAAATCCTTGAAGAAAATTGGCAAGGCTGAACTACCAGCACACAAGGCTCGAGGATTCGACATTAATCGGGTGACAGCGTGAGACACTCGTTCTTGACAATAAAAATCATCGTCATCGAAGTAAACAATTATCGTTCCTGTCGCATATTTATGGCTCAGGTTTCGCTTCGAGCCCAAGGCAAGTTTCTCGGGTAATGCGACGTATTTAATATTATCTTGCTTCGGTAGTAGGTCGTGGATTTTATCGGACCCGTCGTCGATGATTATCCATTCAAGTCGTTCTTGAGGATAATCCTGTGCCAGAAAACACTTCACGAGGTAAGGTATGAATGGTCTTCGATTATACGTTGGCGTAATTACTGAAACAAAGGGCTTGAATAATTTAAACATTCTATATATATTAAACTGATTTTTTTTTAAATAGAATAAATAAATGGATGAACCAAAGTATTTTAATGAATATGTGCGGTGCTATAGCGATGGAAGAGTCGAGCGGACAAACCCACTACGCAAAAATCCAAAATGGCGACCAGTAAAAAATAAGCCAAATTCTCGTGGAGATATTGGAATTAAACTTATCGAAAGAAGTTATTTGGTTCATCGTATTATTGCGTCTTGTTTTCTAAATTTGGATATCGAAAATTTAGAAGACGTAATTGACCATCGAGACGGAAATCCTTCAAATAATCGAATAGAAAATTTACGAGTAACCACACACCAAGGGAATATGTGGAATCAGGTACGAGCCAAAGGTTATTCGTGGCATGAACAGACTAAAAAATGGCATACTCAAATTAAAGTAAATGGCAAAACTATTAACCTCGGTTATTTTGATACCGAAGAAGAAGCACATCAAGCCTATTTGGCGGCGAAATTAATACATCATATAATTCCAGAGCGAAATTACCAGTAACAACCACCCTCGATGTTTTTTGAACCTGCAGGACGCTCACATAATTTCGGTCGCGTCCAATTCTCATTCAAGTATAAACCTGTCGTATGCCCTCTCTCTACTAACCAGCGATTTCCGAGAATTCCCCAATACATTTGTAGGACGCCTCCGACATATATGGCTTGTTTTTTTAAAGAAAAGATTTTATTACATATTATATTGCCATATCCACCCGCTGAAACTAACGCTACATCATATTCCGATGTCATCCGCTCAAGTTTTCGATAGAATATTGCCAACTCTTCGTCAAATTCGAGGCTCATTTCGTCGCCAGCAGTTTGTGGCGGTTTCAGGAAGACAAATGAACAACATGGAAAAAGGTCAATTCCGTACGCAGGTGGTTTCATCATTTGCTCTCTTATCGATTCTTCCAATTGTGAAACTATTAAAATTCGTTTGCCTCTCAAAGCAAATGTCCACGGTCTTCTTTCGATTTGTTCAAATACATCAAAACAATGCGCCCAAATTCTACGCTTGCCTAAACAATCTAAATGGTCCTGTTGACGTTTGATGTATCGATACATTCGGTCTTGCCCCGTTTTATCCCACCCCGCATATACCTCGCAATTATAAAAAGCGGTCATATACTCCTTAGCCCATTTCTTAGCAGATTTCACCGATGTAAGTTGGATGCCTGCGTTATTTTTCATGGTTTTTATTTGCGCATCGGTTGCTCCTTCTGGGTTATGACTAACAATTGATTCGATGGCTCCAGGTCGGGGAATGATGTAGGGTTGGTCGCCCTTGGAAATAATATAATCGTAAAGGATGTCCGCATCTTCCAATGAACAATCTGGCTTGAAATTTCCCTCGCATCCTACGGGAAACACACTGCCATACGGGTCTTTTATTCGGTCTTTCGCATTGTAATCTCGAATTTGCGTCGCGTGGTAGTGGAAGATATGGATGAATTGCGGATCATTGACAATTCTAAAGCCGAAGATTTTAAACAGATATACTAAGGCATTATCGCATCCAGGCTTCCCCAATTCAAAATTAAATATTTTGACATTGCGGAGCAGTACATCATTGAAATTCGTGTGCCATATCCAAGCGTCCTGGCTGTCTGTTCGTGGTCCGAATATTTTGATATGATTGAAATCTTGGAATTCCCAACGTAATTGAGCGTATAATGTAGGCTTAACAGACGAATCGGTCACAAGAATATGCCCAAGACTTTCATCAAAAAAAATGTCCGAGTTATGTAAGACGATATAACCCTGAAGACCAAGGGAATGAACTTGGCGAATTGTCTCGGCATAAGTCAAACGTTTGCCTATTATAACTTGTTCGATTTTGTGGCTAAATTGTTTTAAGCCCATTTCTTCCATCGTGTATTCACGTTCGTTCAAAAGAATAATACGACTTATTTCCTGATTAATTACGTTCGCGAACAAGCACCAGTTAATTTCATTTTGCCTTTCTGGTTTAGAATGAACAAAGAATTGGCTTACGGAAATGATGAGGTCTTTTGTCGGCTCTCCGTGGCTTACAGTATCGCTTAACAAATGTAAATGCATTATATATTATAATAATTTTATTTTTTTAAATAAAAAATAAAATATTACATCATTAACGCCATTGGCTTCTTTTTGCTTATTCGTTTCGCGGACTCATCTCTTTCACCCTTTTCATAGTTCGATTTAATTTCATCGTGAACTTCCCCCTTCTTGAGCATATCCGCAGTTGGCTTATTACATTTCTTTTTACCTTTACATTTACAAACTTCGGGGCAATCCACTTTTGCCTTAGGTTTCTTGGGTTCCTTGGGTTCCGAGGGCTTAGTTGTCTTTGTAGCAACTTTGGTATATGTGCTTCGGGAGCAGGTCATAGCGTCCTTGTAAGACACACCATTTTTAGAAGCATATGCCTTTACGTGTTCCGTCCATTGTGTCATCTTGTATATAGTCAGATAGATTTTTATTTTTCTAAATAAGAATAAAATTATATATATATATATATGTGTGAAGCAGTTCGACAGCGTTTAAAATGTTTGAAACTCGATGATGTTATGATCGTCGATTCGGACAATTCAGATTGCGAATGTGACCGTTGTGTCTACGATGTTGATTGTACATTCTGCGGTATGGATTTAACCCAGGACGAGGTATTTTTATGGGTTGAGGAAACTGACGAAATTTATTGCTTTGCTTGTTTTTCGAATCGAAGTTGTAATTAAACTCGACGACAAGATTCAGTTTAATCGAAGTTGGGATCCGTGGCTCGGTCATAAAGACACGTATCGAAATTGTGCCATATTTGTGCCTTTTCAACGTTCACAAAGCAAAAATTATACCGCTTTTGAGTTGCGTGGCGTGCTAAAATTTGACCATTTGGGAAACGGTCTAAAACTTCGAAGGCGATTTTCTCAAATTCTCCCTCGCTTGGTATATTAAACATTATAAAACCCGTCATACAATTCCGCATTATCAAAGGAGCCGATTTGTAATTTTGCACCAGCGTAATAATGGAGCAATTCGCGTGTCTAAAACGGCAACTGAGTTTTTGGAGGTTTTTATTGCGGTTTAATTCCCCCGCCATATCGTCAAAAATTATTAGTATTTTCTCTCTTTCATCAACGTCGGTTTTCATTTGGTCACGCATAATTTGGCTTACCAGAACATCCGAATTATCCAGATCTGCAGGGTCGCTAATGACAACCACATTGTCGAGTTTTGGCAATATGTATTTGGTCGTTTCATCGTGTAAACAACTTGGGCTAAAAAAATAAATGGTTTGCCAGTATTTGCGCCCGTACATATGGGATGCGCCGATAAGCGACATAAGGAGGTTCGTTTTCCCTGATCGGGGGCTGGCCGTGATTAAAAGATTGAAGGCGTGAGGCATAAGTGGATACGGTGCCGAGTCGGGCTTGTGTTTAGGCTTTTTAACGTCTAAAATTGGTAATGACATCTATATAGTATAGTAGTCATTATTTATTTAGAACCAAATCAAGAAACCCGCCATCCGCCTTGTAATAATACAGGGCATTAGTCTTGGCCGAATGATCCATAAATTTTAAAAGTTCGGCTTGGTTTTTCCTGCTCGGTAAGACATCAACAGAATATTTCGACCGCCAATAATGGGGGTTTGCCGTTCGACCTGGAAAAGTCTTATGTAGTAATAAGTTTAATTCGGTCGGTGTAATGTCGAATAATGGACCCAATGGGCGACTCGATAAGAATTGAATGACCGATTTTGAGAGCGGAACAATATCGGTCGACGACTGATTTTTTTTTATTCTACGCAACATATGGGAAAATCGCAGGTCAATATAGTTTAAATCGTCCGTCATTTCGGTCGTTCCATTCATATAGTCGCCAATACGCAGGGGCGGATTTTCGGGCTGGTATAACCGACAGAATAAGGCAATATTAGGATTTTCGTTATTTATCTCTGTAGCGAGTTCGGCATATTCCAAGCCGTCTTGTGGGAGTCATTTCTGCTTGCTGACGTGATCCTGCTTCAGGTGAAAAATTGCCTGTTTCATAGTTTCTTCCACCGCCTTAGGTGTCTTAGTAAAATGAAGGATGACCATTTTGAGCATCTGGAGAAAATCGGCTTGAACGCTTGGTTTGTCGTACGTACGGGATACAATAACTCCAAGATTTTCCCCAAGGTAAGACCATTTACGCCCATCGAGTTCATTAGCAACCTTCTTCCATAGGCTCGAGTTTTTATTACGACGAGGGGTTTTAGAACTTGATGCTCGATCAGGATTGGCGGATTCCGCAAAATGCTTATCGATAAAGGTTAAAACTTCATCGGCATTAATCGTCTTGCCTTGGAGTTTCACAGATAAATCTGCGAGTTTGGGCTTTTCGGCTTCATCGGGCTTCTCGGCTTCATCATCAGTTGAGCCATATTCTTCCAGCATTTTTAATGCCTCGGCTTTAGTAGGCTCGGCTTTCTTTCGGGGAGAAGGCACGGGTTTGTCTTTTACTGGCTCGGGTTCTGGAGTTTTACGTTTACGTGGGGTCGGTGTGGGTTTTGCCGTCCGTTTAGCCTCGGCTTCCGCTAATGCTTCAAGTTGTTTACGCGCCTCCTCAGCCTCGGCTTTTGCTTTCTCAGCCTTGGTAAGTTCATCAAGTGCTAAGATATGCTTCTGACTTTTTACATGTTTATATTTACTGTAGGTCTTATACTTGCCTCCGCAAATTTCGCAAGTAATCGATTGAGAATTTGCGATGTAATTTTTCATATATTCGTTTACTTCGGCCTTATCTCGAGGATGTGAAGCACGCCACTTTTTTTGGTATTCGGACTTACTTAATTTTGTTTCTGCCATTATACTATATATAATATATTTTTTTTTAAGTTCATTTTAATTAATATATTAATTAAATCTTTATAATATATTAATATAGAATGGAAAATATAATTTTAAATGATGATTGTTTTAATGTATTTTCTAAAATACCAAATAACAGCATTAATTTAGTTTGTGTAGATTTACCATACGGACAAACCGCTTTTGCCTGGGATATTATCATAGATTTAAATAAAATGTGGATTGAATTAAAAAGAATAGGAAAGGAGAATTGTCAATATGTATTTTTTTGTACTACTAAATTCGGCTATGAATTAATTAATAGTAATCCTAAATGGTTTCGTTACGACATTGTATGGGAAAAAGAATATAGTGTTGGATATCTATCCGCTAATAAGATGCCATTACGACATCACGAAATGATTTACGTTTTTAGTGGCATCGTTGAGGACGATAGACAAAAAAGCCGTAATTTGGAAATGAGAGAATATGCTGACAAAGTTTTTAAATATATAAATAAGACACTACGAGAAATTACTGATATAATGGGAAATAGAACCGCAGAACATTTTTTTTATAGAACAAAATCGTCTCAATTTGGGATGCCTACTAAAAAAACATATGATAAATTAATCGAATTATTTAAAATTAATGAAATGGAAGGGTTTATTAAATTTGAAGATTTAAAACCTTTTGAAAAAATTGAAGTAATATACAATCCACAGAAAACAGAAGGAAAACCTTATAAATCAAAAGGTGGTGGAATATTAAAAAAACACATATACGGTAAGGATATATTAAGGGCGAATGTTATTAATTCTGGTGATAGACATCCAACTTCAATAATAAAATTTGGAAATGATAAAGAAAACTTACACCCAACACAAAAACCAGTTCAACTATGTGAATGGATAATAAATACTTATTCAAATGATGGCGATCTGGTTTTAGATTTTACTATGGGATCGGGTTCGACTATCATAGCCTGTAAAAATACAAAAAGAAAATACATAGGCATTGAGAAAGATAAAGATATTTTTGACATCGCACAGAAAAGAATTGAAGGGCTATAACTACGAAATATTAATTAAGTTTTTTTTTTGCCAAATATTTCGCATAATATTGTCTTCGATAAACTCTTTGATAATCCCTTACTTTGTCTCGATTATTTTCCACATATTTTTTTTGAGCGTCGTTATGTTTTTGACGATAGTTTTCCTCTTTGTGATGTAAATCGAAATATTTTCGTACTTGGACATTAACATATTCTCGATGAGTGTCAATCCATTCCTCTTGTGTTCTTCCAGGATGATAACGGTTGACAATCATTTCTGGGCAAATGTCCAAGTAGAACTCATAATAGAATCTTTCTCCTGAAGATAGATCCTTTTCATCGCACTCCTCTAAAATTTCGCAATCCCAATCAGGTCCCAATTTTTTTGAGGCACAATCTCCATTCGCTTTGTAATTACTCCGATGACCGTTCAAGCGATGTGTTAAATTTTTAGTTTTACCGATGTAAATAAAACCATCGGTGTTATAGAGCAGGTAGACGCAAGATGTAGACATTTCTATATATCTTATACAATATTATTTTTTCTAAATTGTTATTTAAGAAACTTTAATTTTTAAATTGAAAATAAAATATTAAGTATAAATATATACAAATGTCTACATTATCTTGGATTTTGCCTTCTAACACGACTTGCTCATTGAATGGACTATCTACAACGGAGATTATACCGAGTAAAACGCTTGATCTGTTGATTACATCTTCGTTGCTCAAAGAGACCTTTAACAATAAATATGTCGGCTTGGTTTTCAAAAACGAAAAAGCACAACTCTTGAAATTGCGGGGAAATGTAACCAATGATTCAAGCCCCATAATATATAAGCGGACACCAGGCCTTTCGTATGGGCGTGTTAATCCTGTCGGTGGGTTTGGTTTAGCCAGTATACGCCGAGAAATCCGTCATACTTTGGCTCGTGATAATTACGTAGATATCGATATTGACAACGCACACCCCGTATTTTGTCAGCAATATTGTGAGGCAAATGGTTTAGATTGTGGCGCGATTTCCGAGTACGTTAATAATCGAGACGCTTGGCTATCCCGTGTTTCTGATGCCTACCTTCAGGGAGTTGATGCTGGTGGCCGTCGTGATGTAGCCAAAAAATTATTTATTGCGTTAATGTACCACGGTTCGCTTCACAAATGGTTTGCCGAAAGAGGAATAACTACGTTTCTCGCCAAACATCGTGATGTGAAAATGTTTTTGGAGAAATTCGAACACGATATTGGGATGGTGGCCAACGTGATTATAGAATCAAATCCAAAATTAGCCTCAGAAATTTCTGAACGCAAAAAAGCCCAGGGCAAGACTGACTATAACGAGCCTGGTGCTGTTTCTGCTTATTTCTTCCAACACATAGAATGTCAATTATTAGAAACAATGTACACCTATGCCAAGAGCAGGGGCTTAGTGGATAATGGCCGTGTTGTCCTTTGTGCTGATGGTTTGATGATTGTAAAAGACAAATACACCGATAATTTACTGGCCGAATTCAAAGATGTAATTATGAAGGAACACGGTCTTAATGTCGGAGTATCGCAAAAAATTATGACGCAGGGTTATACCGAGGAACAAATTATATCAGCACAAATTCCTGATGTTTTAAGTTCTGAGCCTTCATATGATGAGATGAAAGAACGATTTGAGCGAACGCATTGTAAGATTACCTCGAAAGCAATGTATATTTGCGATGGCGATCAAGTTTTGTATTATGCCGAGCCTAAGTTTAAATCGGCTTATCGCGAATTAAAATACTATGATGAAGCCTTTGATAAAAAGGGAAAATCTCTGGGATTAAAGCCAAATAAGTTTATCGACAAGTGGATGGACGATGAAAAGTTGCGAAAATACAAAGACGTAGCAATTTATCCTCCTCCATTGATTTGCCCCCACGATATATATAATTTATGGGTGCCTTTTCGGATTGCCCAGTATACAGGATCATACGTAAAACACGAGGACGGTTTAGCAATGTTTTTATCCCACATCGATATATTGTGTGGAAATGATACAGATGTTGCGGATTATTTCGTAAAGTGGTTGGCTCAAATGTTCCAATATCCAGCGGTCAAAACAATAATGCCAACCTTCATTTCTGAAGAGGGTGCTGGTAAGGGGTCGTTAATAGAATTAATATCGGCAATGATGGGGCCTGGTAAGACATTAATGACAACCCAACCTTCTCGCGATGTCTGGGGCGATTTTAATGCTCTAATGTGTTCGGCATTCTTTGTCAATCTGAATGAAATGAGTGCGAAAGAAACCAAAGATTCAATCGGTAAAATTAAGGGGCTAATTACCGATCCGCAATTAACTATCAATAAAAAAGGTATTGACGCTTTTACTATTCAATCGTTTCATCGGTTTCTTGGTACGACAAATAGCGAGGACCCCTGGAAAGTGAAAAAAGACGACCGACGTAATCTAATAATTCGATCAAGCGACACTCTGTGTGGAGATAAAGAGTACTTCAGCCGTCTCCACCATCTTTTTTCAGACGTGACCGTAAAGCGAACTATTTATGATTACCTTATGGGAATTGCCGATATGGATAAATTCGGAGATTTGCCAATTCCAAAGACCCAATATCAAGAAGATGTCAAGGAGGCTAATAGATCCGTAATTGATCGTTGGGTAGAGGATTTAGCCATAAAAGCCACCGAAGATATATGTTTGGATAGCGTGGAGAAATTACAAATGTTCTCCAAGTTCTGTGGGGATAATGGGTTCAACTATGAGATCACGGCAGTTAAGATGACATTAGCCCTTAAACGCCTGAATATCCCAGGGGTTGATCTTGTTCACACAAAGGCAGGCAATAAGACCTTGTTTCATATATCAACTATTCGTAGCCATTATGGCCTCGATTGTCAAGTTTGAAAATCCAAAAACAAACTCTTCACCTTTTTTCCAAACTCTTCACCAACTCTTCACCTTTTTTTTTGACTTTCGGAGCAATTTTCCCTGAAGGTGAAGAGGTGAAGAGTTTGAAGACTTTTTTTGAGTTTATTTTCAAAAAATGAAAAATGAAAATCAAAAATTTAAAATAAAAGTCAAAAAAAGTCTTCAAACTCTTCACCTCTTCACCTTCAAGGAAAATCTCTCTGAAAGCCAAAAAAAAAGGTGAAGACTTGAAACCAAACTCTTCACCTTTCAAAAAATTAGAATCAAACTCTTCACCTTCAAGGAAAATTGCTCCGAAAATATTTTTGGATGCTCAGGGGGGAAATTGCTCCGAAAATATTTTTGGATGCCGAAAATATCCCGCCGAAGGTTTAAAGGCTTTCATTAACTCCATTTAGGGGGAAAATTTCGGAGGAATAACCTAAAAATAAAAAGAGGTATAGGGTATATATGCCGACTACTTACCGCCAGAAATTTAATGCTAAGTACGGATTTGAACGGGATGCCTCGCATAGTCTATCAGAAATTAGCCGATTAACGGGGTATAAATTAGCGGGATTAAAGATCATTCAAGAAAAAGGAGAGGGGGCATTTTTTTCGAACCCTTCGAGCGTGAGGCCACAGGTTAAGTCGGCTACCGCTTGGGGTCGGGCAAGAATTTACTCGGCAGTGATGGGAGGCAACGCTGCTAAGATTGACGCCGCACATTTAATTAAAAAGTAAACTGAGAATAATTTTTTTAAATAAATTAAATGGATTTGACTGAAAAACAGATTGCCTATTTTTGGGAACGGGTCGATAAAACGGGGGGTGAAGATGCCTGTTGGAATTGGACATTTAGTTGTTTTACTAATGGATACGGAA
>Ga0049081_10000826_pt1 | contig 11778 bp, 7 predicted proteins | sample GreLakmeER78MSRF_FD_66717 | JGI IMG/M metagenome (GOLD analysis project Ga0049081, IMG submission 66717) | Freshwater lentic microbial communities from great Laurentian Lakes, MI, USA - Great Lakes metaG ER78MSRF | ecosystem: Environmental > Aquatic > Freshwater > Lake | place: Great Lakes...
AAAACAGACGGCATAAATTTACTCAGAAAGTTATCATAATAAGTACTTCAATTATTCTCACAAATTGAGGCCTATAGTTTTTTATATTGGACTAGATTAATTATTTTTATGTAATCTTTATTCCCTGTCTTGCTGTTGTATCAGCTAGGGAGATTAAATTACGTTAATTTACCCAAAACGAAAACAGATGCAGAATTACCTATTGGTGTTGACAGTGCTTTTATCATCATTTGCCTTCAGTCAAAACACCTTTGTAACCATTCTCAAAGACAGTATGTTAAATGATGGGATTCCTAGGGCAACTGCAAAACTAAAAGGCACAAAAAATGGTGTATTAGCGGATAATGAAGGGAGAATTACTATTAGCAATATTCCAAATGGAAAGCAAACCATCGTTTGCTCCTATATTGGTTACGAAAAGCTGGAATTAGTATTAGATTTTCCCTTAAGCCAAGCGATCCCTTTTATTTTTATGGAACCCGCGAATAAAGAAATAGAACAAGTAGTGGTGGTAGGAACTAGAAGTAACAGAAGTATCGCTAAAACACCTACAAGGGTGGAAGTGCTTACCGAAGAAATAGACGAAGCAGCCACTATGGATCCCAGTAAAATAGCACACTTGCTTACGCATAGCACAGGGATTCAAGTGCAACAAACCTCTGCAACTAGTAATACTGCTAATGTGAGAATACAAGGGCTTGACGGTAGATATACACAAATTCTCAAAGATGGGTTTCCTTTGTATGGTGGCTTTTCAGGAAGCTTAAGTATTATGCAAATTCCACCCCTTGACTTGCGACAAATTGAATACATAAAGGGCGGCGCCTCTACACTTTACGGAGGGGGGGCAATTTCTGGTTTAATAAATATAATAAGTAAAGAACCAACAAGCGATGAAACAATCATTCATTTAAATGGATCACATATTGGGGCACTGGACATAAATATGTTTACAAGCAGAAAGTTCGAAAAAATCGGGGTTACTCTCTTGGCGCAGCGCAATACCCATAGAATATTTGATGCAGATAAAGATGGGTTTAGCGATATGCCGAGCCTGACAAAATTCAACTTTAATCCAAAAGTAGTTTTTTATGTATCTGATAAAAATCAGCTGAGTATTAGCGGCACTTTTACCTCTGAAACCAGACAAGGCGGGGATTTAAAATTAATGAATGATGAGGCCCCTACAACAACTAATTTTTACCGAGAAAAAAATGACGTGAACAGGGTTACAACTCAAACTAAGTTCGACCATAAGATATCAGAAAATCAAACATTGACTTTAAGGAATTCTTTCAATTTTTTTGATAGAACCTTGCTCATAAGACCAACCTTTTTACAAGGAGATTATAGATTTTCAGGCCGCCAAGTTTCTTCTTTTTCGGAACTGTCTTATACGGGTAAAAAAAATAGAAATGTATTTATCTCGGGGCTGAATTTCTATACAGATGAATTCAACGAAACACCCTTGCAAAGCATCATATTAAGAAATGAAGAGCTTCAAACAGTAGGAGTGTTTGCAAATTATACATTTGACATTGGGCAGAAAGTTTCAATAGAAAGCGGTTTAAGAGGCGACTATGTATTTGACGAGAAATTTTATTTACTTCCTAGAGTATCTGCCTTGTTCAAGTGGACCAATAAATTAACAACGAGAATAGGAGGGGGCTTAGGATACCGAAATGCGAGTATATTTAATCAAGAAGCGGAATTATTAGGGTATCAAAGTGTACTACCGATTGATAGAAATACGACGGTTGCAGAGCAATCTTATGGGGGAAATGCAGATATCGGTTACAGGTTTAATATAACAGATAAAATCTGGGTAAATATTAATCAAATGTTGTTTTACACGTTTTTACAAAAACCCCTAGTCCTTCAAGCCGTGGGGTCGAATGTTGAATTTATCAACGCCAACGGGTCAACAAGAAGTTTTGGGGGCGAAACATTCTTTAAACTTGGAGTTTATGATTTTGTGTTTTTTGCTGGTTACACCTACACAAATGCAACGAATCATTTTGATAACACACAAAAACTATTATCACTAACGCCTAAACATAGCGTGAAAGGCGACTTACTATATGCCCTGGCTAAAAAGTGGCGAATTGGACTGGATTATGAATTCAAAAGTGCACAAACCCTATCAAATGACACCCGCACACCCGCTTTTTGGACCTATGGCGCAGTTGTAGAGAAGTATTATAAAGGCTACACCTTTTTCGGAAATATTGAAAATATTTTTAATTACCGACAAACAATAAATGAAAGTTTAGTCTCGGCGCCAAACAATACGCCTCAATTCACTGAGGTTTGGGCCCCACTGGATGGAGTAGTTTTTAATTTCGGAATAAAAATTAAATTGTAATCAACCACACTCAAAAAATCAAAGGTCATGTTTCATTAAAACAGTGCCACTAGCCAATACATAATAAACCGGTTACCAATATCTGCTGAATAAACCGCTGTCAATTTTACTCATAATCCGACGCGTCAAAAGATTTTACACTGTGAGCCACCATTGATTTAATCACTAATATCTCGTCTTCGTTGAGGTATCGCCACTGACCAGTTGGGACGTCAAGTTTAATATTCATAATGCGCACCCGTTTTAGTCGGCTGACGCGATAGTCCAAAAACTCACACATGCGTCTGATCTGCCGGTTTAACCCTTGAGTCAAGGTTATTGTGAAGGTGTGGCTACCAGTTTGTTTTACCTCACACTTAAGGGTTTTGGTGTCCAGTATAGGTATGCCTCCACCCATTTTTTTAACGAATTCTTTCGTGACAGGTTTATTCACCGTTACGACATATTCTTTTTCGTGATTATTTTTTGCGCGTAAAATTTTATTTACGATATCCCCGTCATTAGTTAAGAAAATTAGTCCTTCACTAGGTTTATCAAGTCTACCGATTGGAAAGATTCGCTTAGGGTGATTGATAAAATCTATGATATTATCTTTTTCTCGAATGTGATCTGTTGTGCAAACTATTCCTGCGGGTTTATTGAAGGCTATGTATATGAAATCCTCTTGCGTTTTTCCGATAACTTTATTATCAACGGTAACAATATCTCCAGGCATTACTTTCGTTCCCATTTCAGGAATCTTGCCATTGATACGTACACAGCCCTTTTCAATGAGTTGGTCTGCGGCGCGTCGTGAACAGAAACCCACTTCGCTTAGGTACTTATTTATACGGGTGGGCTCAACATGCTCCATAAGGCCTTTTTTAAAGGCTAAAAGTAGTGATTTAAAACAAAACCTTACCTTTAGTTCTTATTGAAACAAAGCAATGGAAGAGCAACCCAATAACCCGCTTCATGGAGTTAAATTAACTGACATTTTAGAGTCGCTTGTTAATCACTATGGATGGGAACACATGGCTTTAAAAGTCAATATTAATTGTTTTAAGCATGAACCCTCTATCAAGTCGAGTTTGGTTTTTTTGCGCAGAACGCCTTGGGCTAGAGACAAAGTAGAGACGATGTATCTACATTTATTAAGAAAAAAGAAGTAGCACTTAATTTTCTGGGCTTTCCAAGTGTCGAGTATAGTTAATGCCATTATATCCAAGCTTTTTATTTCAATTATCGCCTTGTATTGTTACATTTTAGTATTTATTAACCATCACTAAGCCTCGAGTTCTCTAAGCTAAAAGTTTACATGTATATTTGTGCCATTAATTTTAAACACTTTCAATGGAATTCTGGATAAAAGCCTCACAACTATTTTTGTCGCTTGCAATACTCGTAACACTTCATGAATTAGGACATTTTATTCCTGCTGTTTTATTTAAAACACGTGTGGAGAAGTTTTACCTTTTTTTTAACCCATATTTCTCCTTATTTCGCTTTAAAAAAGTAAATGGTGTATGGAAAACCTCATGGTGTTCAAAGAAGTCTCCTGCGGAATGGGAAGAAGATAAAAGCACGACTGAATGGGGTCTAGGTTGGCTTCCTTTAGGGGGGTACGTCAAGATTGCTGGGATGATAGATGAATCCATGGATAAAGACCAGCTCCAACAACCGAAGCAAGAATGGGAATTTAGATCGAAAAAAACGTGGCAACGCCTGATTATCATGATAGGCGGCGTAACCGTTAATTTAATTCTAGGCTTTGTTATTTATATGGCCGTTTTAATGGTGTGGGGATCTGAGCAAGTGGACACTAAAAAGTTATCTAGCGGTATGAGTGTTCACCCTTTTCTCAACACCTATGGTATAGAATCTGGTGATAAAATTATCCAAGTAGAAGGGAATGCTATTTCTAGCATCAATGACGTAAATAAAGAGGTGCTGCTAAGGGGAGCTCGAAATTTTACTGTCCAAAAGAAGACAGGTGAAATAAAAGAGATTGTACTACCAGAGGATGTTGACATGGACCTTTTCTATGCGGGCGCCATGCCTATGGTGACTTTTAGAATGTACGCCGCAGTTGTAGATGAGGTTGTAGAGGGAAGCCCAGCACAAAACGCAGGTTTAAAATCTGGCGATTCTATTTTACAGGTTAATAAAAAAACCATTACTTACTTTGATGAGCTACAGGCTGAGCTATATGGTTATAGAGGGAAACAGGTTTCTTTAATCGTGCAGAGAGGCAAAGATACAAAAGTGCTGAAATCAGCCGTTAAAGAAGACGGTACTTTAGGATTTAAAATGAAAGCCACAAAGATTGCAGACGTCGAAGCTTATTCCATCAAGAATTATTCTTTCGGCGAGGGGGTTTCTGAAGGATTCGTTTATGGATCTAATACCTTGAGCGATTACGTAGCACAATTCAAATTTATTTTTACAGAAAAAGGAGCGTCCTCTATAGGCGGTTTTGCTTCTATTGGCAACATGTTTCCTGCGCTTTGGAATTGGCAGGCGTTTTGGCTAAATACCGCGTTATTATCTATCATTTTGGCTTTTATGAACATCTTACCCATTCCTGCTTTAGACGGAGGACACGTTGTGTTTTTATTGTACGAAATGATTACAGGAAAAGAAGCGCCTCAGCGCGTGCTTGAGGTTGCACAGTATATCGGTATTGCACTTCTTTTGGGCTTGATGATTTATGCCAATGGAAACGATATTGTGAAGTTCTTTTTCAAATGACCCGCATAATTATATTTTTATTTATAGTAAATTTTACGTGGGCACAAGACGACTGGGCCGGAACTTGGTATGGTAAGCTTTCAATTCAAGGCCAAGAACTTCGTATAAACTTTCATTTGTCGTTAGAGAAAGGACTGTGGAAAGGGGTCTTGGATAGTCCTGATCAGGGGGCCTTTGGTATTCCGGCTACAATAGTAGAAGTAAAGAAAGCCAAACTTATCTTTGAGGTTCAAAACATAGGGGTACAATTTATTGGAGAAAAAAAGGAATTAGAAATACAAGGAGAGTTTAAACAAGGAGGGATGAGCCTTCCCATGACACTTTCCCGTAAAGAAGCGCCCGTTGAAAAAAAGAATCGCCCCCAAGAGCCAATACCACCATACACATATGATCAGGAAGAGGTGAGTTTTAAAAATGGAGAGGCGATACTTTCTGGAACCTTGACATTGCCGAAAGGAGAAGGGTTGTTTCCGGCGGTGGTACTCGTTAGTGGTTCGGGTCCTCAAGATAGAAATGAGGAAATACTAGGCCACAAGCCTTTTTTAGTGATTGCAGATTATTTAACAAGAAATGGAATTGCAGTTTTACGATACGACGACAGAGGAACAGCGAAATCATCAGGAGCATCTTTTATGGATGGCACTTCCAAGGATTTTATGGAAGACGCTTCGTCCGCTTTAGACTTTTTAATAACACACCCCCGTATTAACAAAGAAAAAGTATCGGTTTGCGGCCATAGCGAAGGCGCGATGCTGGCTGTTATGTTAGCTGCCCGACGAAACGACTTAGCGTCGATTATTCTGCTAGCGGGTCCGGGAATTAAAGGGGATTCGCTTTTATTGCTTCAACAAAAATTGATTGGTGAATCGGAAGGAATGACGGCAAAGCAATTGAAACAATTGAATACATTTAACAGAAGACTGTATTCAGGCATGTTGCAGTCAAAAGACATTGCGGCTTGCAGGGTGTTTGTAAAAAATGAATTTAGCAAGTATGCAAAAAAGCTCTCCAAGAAGGAAATAAACCAATACGGATCAAAAGAAAAATTTGTAGAGATTTCCGTGAACGCCTATGTGACACCTTGGATGTTATATTTTTTCGCTTATGACCCCACGGCTGATTTAGCTAAGGTTTCGTGCAAAGTACTGGCGCTGAATGGAGAAAAAGACCTCCAGGTTCCATCAAAAGAAAATCTCGGCGCCATCGAACGAAACGTAGTTAACGCCACAGGAAAAAACCAGTATATTTATTTACCTAATTTAAATCACTTATTTCAGGAAACCAACACGGGTAAAATATCAGAGTATGGTCTATTGGAACAAACTATTTCTCCCGTTGTTTTAAAATTGCTAAATGATTGGATATCCGCACTATAAATAATCTATCGCTCAACCGCTAAGAGGAAAAATATGTTGTATTGCTTAGACCTACTAAACAGAAAAAGACTTGCTACGAAAGAGGTTCACATTGGAGACTTATTGTTAGGCTCAACTAACCCAATTCGCCTACAATCCATGACGACCACGGATACCATGGATACTGAAAAATCAGTCCTACAATCCATTCGTATGATAGACGCTGGCTGTGAATTGGTTCGCTTAACAGCCCCTAGCAAGAACGAAGCAATAAACTTAGGGGAAATAAAAAAGACATTAAACGAAAGGGGCTACCTAACGCCATTAGTCGCCGACATTCATTTTACGCCAAATGCAGCGGAAATAGCCGCGGGATTAGTAGAAAAAGTTCGCGTAAATCCTGGAAATTACGCAGACAAGAAAAAGTTTGAGGAAATTGACTACACCGACGAAAGTTATGAAGCGGAGCTTATTAGAATTGAAGAGAAGTTTACCCCTCTAATATTGCTGTGTAAAAAATACGGAACAGCCATGAGGATAGGCACAAATCACGGTTCTTTATCTGACAGAATATTAAGCCGATACGGTGACACTCCGGCTGGAATGGTAGAGTCTGCGATGGAGTTTATTCGTATTTGTGAGAAAAATGATTACGACCAATTAGTGATTTCAATGAAGGCAAGCAATACGCTTGTTATGGTTCAAGCGTATCGTCTTTTAGTTGCAGAAATGCTCCAGAGAGGTGTGGTTTATCCCTTGCATTTGGGCGTTACAGAAGCGGGTGATGGAGGGGACGGAAGGATAAAATCCGCGGTAGGCATTGGGGCATTATTGGAGGACGGAATAGGTGACACAATTAGGGTTTCATTGACGGAAGAGCCGGAATTTGAGGTGCCGGTTGCACGTAAATTAGCAGAGAAATACCAAGGACAAAAAAATGATTTGTTCTTGGAAAAAGACATATCGGAATTGCCTTACAACCCTTTTGAATACCAGCGGTCTGACTCTTTTTCTGTCCATAATATTGGTAATCATCAAGTACCTGTGGTTCTAGGAGATTTATCTTCAAGGCAGGAAATTTCTCCTGCCAGTCTTTTTGGACTTGGCTATGTATATTCAATTCCGCTGGATAAATGGAATGTGCAAGATTTGGCTGCTGATTATATCTATGTTGGGAAAAATAAGATTTCTTTTGAGCTTCCCGGAACTCTAGGGATTATTTCAGACGTGGATACATGGTTGAATAATTACGATAAAAAATCCGGGTTTTACCCACTATTGTCAATACAAGAGCTGACGAAAATTGATAAAAATCAAAAGGCATTTCTGCTGGTTAATGCCGAAGATGAACCTTTAGAAATGTGGAAGGAATACACACAATTGGTACTAGTGTTACAAACACAATATTCGAACAAAACACAATTGTATCGATATTTTCGATTGAATTATGCGAAAAAAGGGTTTAAAAATCCGATTATTTTACGCGAACACTCCTCAGAAAAAGATGCAGAAACGTTCCAGCTTTCTGTATCCTCTGATATGGGGGCAGCATTCATAGATGGATTTGGTGACGGAATTTGGATTTCAGGTGCCCAACCGAACCAATTAATTAATTCTACCTCGTTTGGGATACTTCAAGCCACTCGGACGAGAATTTCAAAAACAGAATATATATCTTGCCCTTCGTGTGGAAGAACACTTTTTGACTTGCAAGAAACTACCGCTAAAATCCGTGAAAAAACTTCTCATTTAAAAGGATTAAAAATAGGAATAATGGGCTGCATAGTGAATGGTCCGGGCGAAATGGCGGACGCTGATTATGGCTATGTAGGAACAGGTCCCGGAAAAATCAACTTGTATAAGGAAAAAACGGTAGTAAAAAGAAACATTCCAGAAGGGGACGCCGTACAGGCTCTTATTGATCTAATAAAAGAGCATGGTGATTGGGTTGAAACCACGATTTAACATTTTTCTGTTCTTTTTCAGCTGTAGCCTCCTTGTCTCTGCACAAAAGGGACCTGAGTATTTATTAAAAATAACCTCCGAACAAGACTTTCAAACGCTAAAAGGCGCGCCAAATTCCGCAAAATTTTCAGAGGTTGAGGCAGTAAAGGTGGTTGTTCACACCAAAACAGGAAAAATTTATTACATTAATTCTGCCTACCACGATTATCATGTCACATTTTGTCAAGAGGTTTTGGGTTATTCACACAACGGGGTTCAATTTAATTATGATAACTATACCCTTGTAAACCCGAGAGAATATTTAATGGGGACAATTAATAGATTTAAATCACTAGGATTATACTCCCTAGAGTTTTCTGTTGCGGATAACATCACGCCAGACCAAATATCAACACTGCTACAAAAAATTTATGGAAGCTTTTCTTTGACCAAAGAAGTACTGGTGTTCCTCAACACGAGTCGACTTCGGGAACTAAAGGAGGAACTAAAATTTCCAAGTATCGACGCTGCTACTCTTTATGCAGGTCAAAATTTACAAATACTAAATGATGGCAAGACCTATGGTAAACTCAGCTTTTCTATCGACCATACTGGCGGCCATCCTAATTATTATGACATAGTAGTAATTAGAGGAACTCCTGATGACCTTCCTCCAGTTGCTGGCGTAATAACCACAGATTTTCAAACACCTCTCAGCCATATTACTTTATTGTGTCAGAATAGAGGCACACCAATGCTTGCTCAGAAAAACTGTTTTTTGGATAGCACATTGTTAAAATGGAAAGATCAATTCGTTAGCTTGATTGTAAACGAGGCAGGTTATCAACTATACGCTTCAGATTCCGTCAGTGTTATGTTATATTGGGATAAAATAATTAAGAATAAAAAGAAGATTGTATTGTCAAAAAACCTTAGCGATAAGAGGCTTATTCCAATTGGAGAGTTAGGGTTAAAAGATATTTCTCGCGTAGGGGGGAAAGCCGCAAATTTTGCCTTGATGCGAAAAACAATTAAAGATAAACAATTAACCCTAAAGTTTCCAGAGGCCGCCGCCGCTATACCCATGTTTTATTATCAACAACACATGAAAAATTGTGGAGCAGACACCTTATTAAATGAATTAGTTAGCATCAAAAAACAAAGTTATGAATTACAAGAATTGCAAGTGAGATTAGATAGTATTCAAAAAAGAATACTATCTCACCCTGTTGACTCCACATTGGTTAAACAGGTAGAAAAGTGGATGAATCAACACGGGCACACATCCTTTAGATTTAGATCCTCTACCAATGCAGAAGATTTGGATGGTTTCAATGGGGCGGGTTTATACATGTCAAAAACGGGGGTTGTGAATCACCCTAAGAAAAGCATAGAAAAGGCAATTAAGACTGTTTGGGCAAGCGCATGGAGCTTTCGTCCCTTTATGGAGAGAGATTATTTTGGTATTGACCAACAGTCCGTGGCTATGGGGGTGTTATGTCATCGAAATTTTGAAAATGAAATAGCCAACGGGGTGGTGATAACGAAGAACTTATATCGACCAAATTACAGAGGATTTGTTATCAATTCTCAGTATGGAGAAACGAGCGTGGTGATTCCGCCTGACTCAGCTATTTGTGAACAGGTAATTTGTTATTCTGACAAAAACGATACCTTTTATGGTAAAAAGTCAATAGTAGAGTATTTATCCTATTCTAACATACTTCCAAAAGGAACAAATAAAGTATTGTTAGATAGCGAGATTAATCGACTAACTCGAGAAATAGCAGTGCTAAAAAAAGTGTATTACGACCTTAAAAAACCAAAAGAGACTTTTTACAATTACGGATTAGATTTAGAGTTTAAAATTGTGGGTCCAAACCGGGAAATTTACATCAAGCAAATCCGACCTTTTAAGGATTAAAGGGTGGTTTTTATCTCCCGCAAAGCCGATTAATTTCGTTCAAAAGGGCGTTGGACTAATAAGGGTAATGGCTTCTTTTGTAAATGGATGAATGAATGACAATCTCGACGCATGAAGGCATAATCGCCCTCCTTTTTTTCCATATAAGTCATCTCCAACGATGGGGCAATTTAAACCGAGTGAGTGCGCTGCATGTACGCGTAGTTGATGTGTTCTCCCGGTTAACGGCTTGAATAAAATGCGCGTTATGTTATCCTTAACCTCTCTAACTTCGTATTCCGTTGTTGCTGCTTTTCCGTGTTCATAACAGACGACTTGAAAAGGACGGTTGTCAATATCGAGTCTTAATGGGAGGTTAATTGAAGCAGTTGTTGGTTTATTAATCACGCCATCCAGAAGAGCTTCATAGGTTTTATGAATCCTTCTTTTGACAAAGAGGAATTGAAGTTTTTTATATGAATCCAAGGATTTTGCAACCACTAACAAGCCAGAGGTAGACATATCAAGCCGATGAACCAATAAAGGACCCGTAGCAAACGGCCTCATTGTTTTTATTCGCTCGTATACAGAATCTTGAAGGGTCTTTCCCGGAACAGAAAGAAAGTCGGCAGGCTTATCCACTACCAGCATAAATTCATCTTCGTAGATAACAGTTATGTCGAGAACTTTCGCTTGTTGCAGCAAGGGGTTTTTATCGAGCATTATACCCTTTAGCATGTGATTCATTAAAATAGGCTCGCATTTTCCACGACAAGCGGGATAGAATTGCCCGTGTACCCGAACTTCAGATATTGGCGAAGACCCCCACCAAAACTCAGCTAAACAAATAGGCGTAAGCTGATGTAAAAAGGCATGTTGTAGTAATTTTGGCGCTGCACATTCTCCAGCACCCGCAGGTGGGATAGGCGTTGAGGTATGTGCAAAAACATCGAGTAGACTTTTTTCTTCGTGGAAACAATTCAGAAAAGTATAAGAGGTAAATATGCGCTGTTGTAATAGTGCCGAGACAGACGCACGTTGTTGTTTAAGTTCAGAAATTTGATTCAAAAAAGCTGTGGTTTTTTCATCTATTTCCGCAATTTTCAATTTATAATTTCGAATTATATGCTTTAAATGAATTTGCTCTCCTTTACTTTCTTCTTGAAGGCTTTCTTGAAAAAGGGTATATTCCGCTACGGAAAGCGCTATAACTGTTTCAGCACGTTTATTTTTTCTAGCAACTTTATTTATACGTATTTGTTCTTTTATCTGTCCAACAAGAAGGTTAAATTCTTGCAGAATATTATCTTTTTGCTCACATAGGCTTGCGTAAATTTCTGAAGACTCTAAGGAATTTATTTTGTCAGTTATCCCATTTATTAGGCGTTCTTCTTTTTTGAAATAGCCGGTTTTTTTGAGAAGGTCAAAGATAGGCGGAACGAATCCTTCGTGTTCATTACTGTCGGCTAACTTTCCCGAGA
>Ga0049081_10000827_pt1 | contig 11776 bp, 8 predicted proteins | sample GreLakmeER78MSRF_FD_66717 | JGI IMG/M metagenome (GOLD analysis project Ga0049081, IMG submission 66717) | Freshwater lentic microbial communities from great Laurentian Lakes, MI, USA - Great Lakes metaG ER78MSRF | ecosystem: Environmental > Aquatic > Freshwater > Lake | place: Great Lakes...
ATCCATTAATTGGCTGCTAAAATGCGAATGCATACTTTTATTCTTTTTTTCAGTTCGAATATTAGCGCAAAAAATCTCCGGCATTTGCAATCCCAAATAGCGCTCTGATAACTCTACCAGGCCATATTTTCCATCTAATGCATTTGTATAACTTTCAATGGACGGAGTGGCAGTTCCCAAAAGTACTTTTGCTTTATGAAGATGCCCCAAAACTATGGCCGCATCGCGTGCATTATAGCGTGGTGAAGGATCCATTTGTTTGAACGTGTTTTCATGCTCTTCATCTACTATAATCAACCCCAAATCTTGATAAGGAAGGAAAATAGATGACCGTGCACCAATAATTAATCGAAACTTATTGGGATCATTTGCCAATACCGTATTCCAAATCTCCACCCGTTCATTTTGATTAAATTTTGAATGATAAACACCTATTTGCTCTCCAAAATAAGCGGAAAGTCGTTCGATTAATTGAGTCGTTAAGGCAATTTCAGGGATCAGAAACAACACTTGCTTCCCATTCGCTAGTTGTTCCTCAATCAATTCTACATACAACTCGGTTTTACCGGAACCTGTTACACCATGAAGAAGTGTTACAATATGTGTTTTTTGACACTCGCGTGTTTCATCTAAGGCCTTTTGTTGTGCGGGTGTTAGTGATTTTTTTTGCTTCAACTCAAAATTTGCAGCATTCAATCTACTCACCTCGATGCGCTGGGTTTCTAATATTCCATTTCGCTCCAAGGTTTGTAAAGCAGATAAACTCACCCCTTTTTCAACTAACTCTTTACGTGCAACAGGTGTCATGGAATTACCTTGGTATTTACCATCACTCAAAACGGTTAACAACGCTTCTAATTGTTTTCGAGAACTTGCTTTTGATTCTAAGCCAGATATAAAACTGGTGAGTAATTCGTTATCGGTAAAGGTTTCCGTCAACGTATAGCATACGATAGACTTAGGTGTAAAGCGTTCATTTAGAGCCTCAATGGATAAAATAATCCGTTTTTCGATCATTTTTTTGATCACCGGCTGAATGGTTTTTATTCCCAACACGGCCGACAATTCTTTCAAATCCATTTGGTCATTGGTGCGCAGAGAATCTACAATAATCTGTTCGCGTTCGTCGAGTTGTTGATCATTCTCAAAATCTGGATGCAAAACTACCTTAGATTCACTGGAAAGTTTAAAGTTTGCCGGTAATGACGCGTTCATCACATCGCCCAGTGGAGCCATATAATAGGATGAAATCCATTTCCAAAATTGAAATTGTTTTGTTGTAACAATTGGAAACTCATCTAAGACATGCTCGATAAACTTGGCTTGGTAGGCTTCAGGAACGCGCTCATGAATTTCAGTCACAATTCCGGTGAGTAACTTGGATCTTCCAAAAGGAACTATTACGCGAACGCCAAATTGCAGCTGATTATTGAGTTCAAAAGGAATACGGTAGGTAAAAACCTGATGGATGGGAACAGGAAGCAGTATGTCCGCAAAAAAAGTCTTTCTTTCGCTCATGAAAAAACCTTACTGACAGGCAAATGCTTCCTCTTGATTTACGATATTATCTCCCGGATGATCGGAACAAAATAACTTACCAAAATTGATGGGTCCTTGACTCAATTCACGCGTACTTTTTTTATCAATAGCACGAATGTATGCTTGCGCCGATCCTACCGAAAAAGGCTTGTAAAATTTAACGGTTTGTCTGGACGAAAAAATACCAACCACCTTGCCACCATTATTAATGGATAAATTTGTGTACGATGGCTTGGATTGAGCTAAAGTAGAAGACGGTTTATTGACGATCATGTAATTGTACATTTCTTCTGCTCCACCAGTAAATGTTATCCACATACCTTTGAAGGTTCGTTTTGTAATGGCTGGATCATTCGTACAAGTTGAATTAATTAACTCATAAAATGTTTTCCCCAAGACCGAAAATGTTCTGGAATCAGAAGGATTAACATCATATTCTCCAATGCGCCAGTTCACCGATTTCACTGTTGAAGTGGAACCAATAAACTCATTGAATTCTATATCCATTTGAGCATTCATTACATACGAATTTCCAGTATTTGAAACGGTTAACCCTGCCGTTAAATACTCAACCGGGCTATCCGCAAATTTAAATGTGAAATTCTGTCCTGATGCAGCAGATGTAATCCCATTTACCAATGTAGTTTCGGATGTTACCGTGTATTTCCCACCATTCATCACTGCATTTAATTTATACGTTGCATAAGGCTTCAACGAAGAAAGTTGAGGATTTGATGCGTTTTGAACAGTTCCAAATGTCGGGCTACTTAAGGTAGGAAGGGTTTTGAAATAATACACTTTTTGTTCAGGTGCATAAAACACTCCATTTATATCTTTATTTTGGATTAGCGTATCCCTTAGTTCCCACGTACGAATTAAATTTCCATCCAAGTATTCTGAAATGGTTGCATCTACTTGATCAAAATAATTTGAATCGGGAATTTGAGCAATATCTAATGCATTACCCGGACCAATGAAAGCGCGATTTATTTTTATAAAATGAATTGAGTCTGCATGATCTAGTAAACCATAAATTACGGCAGTTTCCTTAAACTCACCAACATAATTGATTTTCTCATTGCAAGAGTACAGAAATAGAAAAAGAAAAGGTAAAAGACCTATTTTGATACAGTATGATTTCATTCAATTTAGTTTGGAATTCCAAATATACGTACTAGTTTTTGGTATACCAATGAATCCTTAAAAAATAAAACTATCCAACCAATCGATACCACAATCTGCGAAACTTATAGCCAAATTGATACCACTTTGGTTTTACCACAACTAGCCCGATCATCGGAAGAGTATTTATGAGATTCTTGTCTATATAGATTGGATGAAGAGATACAGAAATCTCAATAAATTCGTTAGGATTCAAGTCTGAATAAACTTTATAAGCATTTCCTTTTCGAACGATTAATTTAACTGTAGATAGCCTATTTTCGGAAGGAACATTAAATTGAAAAAACCCATTTTCATTGGGATAACAAAACAATTTATATTCTACTAATTCAATTTTTACTTCCCCCGGGATTTGCATTAGTGTATCCTTGAAATGGCCTTTTATTACCGTTAAATATTGTCCATTCGTTTGACTATCAATTTTTTCAATTCGATTTTGGTTCTCTTGCGCTTTATATTCCATGGAAAGGGGTAACAACGTTCCCGCTAATAAAATGGATTTCAAACTTGGAAAATGAAATCTGGATTCGAATAAGGATCTATTCAGTTGAGTTTTTGAAAATTTCCCACAAATATTGCCTGGATTGCGTTGAATCGTTTGAATTAACTTCCGATCAGAATATCGGGTGAAATCAACAATTTGCTTCGTACAAACACCGCAAAATTTACTTTCATCTGTTAGATCAAACATAGACTCCCATTTCTGGGAGCATGGTTCGGGAATGAGTAATTTCATAAAGGGCTATTCATTATCCATCGACCATTCACGATACAGGTCAAAATAAGATTTGGTTTCCACAATAATTACTCCACCTAAAGTATCTCCATATTTTGCCGGTAATGCTCCAGCATAAACTTTCATTCTCCCAATAGCAACGCTTGGCACATTGAATACTTGATTCGCCTTTATTCCATCGATCATATAAATCATATCTCCTTTTCGCGCACCACGAAACACCAACTCACCATCTGCTGTCATGCGAACGTCTGTGGTCATCGTAGAAGCGAGTTTTTTAACGTCAAATTTGTTGGCGCTTTGCTTAATTTCTTTGGCAGAAAGTTCTGGAGCGGGCATTTCACCGTATCCAAGTTTAATTCGATCACCGGAATTAATCGTTATTGTGTTAAATGTTTTAACCCCTGCTTTTCCTTCAAATTCGATGTCTCCTGCGTTAAAATATCCTTCTAAAGGTATATTTGTCCTAATTCCGGTCATGGTGTCCTCTTTATAGATTATTGACATGAAATATTCACCTGAAGGGATACTCGTAATTCGAAATCGTCCATCCGCATCAGTAGACGCTTGGTACTTCTTACCTTGATCTTGAATAATCAAGCGAGCCCCATAAATTGGTTGTTTTTTTCCTGGTTCAAAAACATTTCCAACAACATCTCCAAAAGAAACTTGACCAAATGTGGTTCCGATCACCGAACAAAATACCACGAACATCCAATTTTTCATACTCTTTAAATTTACTTATTTAATGAGTAGATGCATGGTCATAAAGAATTCCACAAATAAACTAATCGATTGAGGCGCTTATTGTTTGAATTTCTCGATCCACCTTCTTAAATAATCCTTGTAGCACTTTTCCTGGACCAACTTCAATTACTTCAGTTGCTCCATCTGCAAGCATTTGCTTCATGGTTTGTGTCCAACGCACGGGTGCAGTTAATTGAAGCACCAAATTTTTCTTAATCTCATCCGGATTAGATATTGCACTAGCCGTAACATTTTGATATACTGGACAAATTGGATGATTAAAAACCGTTTGTTCAATTGCTGCTGCTAATTCCTCCCGAGCAGGTTCCATGAGAGGTGAATGAAACGCACCTCCAACTTGTAAAATCAATGCTCTTTTTGCTCCAGCTTCCGTTAGTTTTGCACATGCTTCTTCAACAGCTGAAACACTGCCAGAAATAACCAATTGACCCGGACAATTATAATTTGCAGGAACAACAACGCCATCAATTTCAGCGCAAATTCGTTCAACAACTTCGTCCTCCAAGCCTAAAATTGCTGCCATAGTGGATGGTTGTATTTCACACGCTTTTTGCATGGCCATAGAACGCTGAGCCACCAATTTCAATCCATCCTCAAAGGAAATTGAACGATTGGCCACCAAAGCAGAAAATTCGCCCAACGAATGACCAGCAACCATATTCGGTGAAAATGAACCCCCTAAACAAGTTGCCAAAACAGTTGAATGTAAAAAAATGGCAGGTTGGGTTACTTTTGTTTGCTTCAATTCTTCTTCACTCCCTTCAAACATTATTTTAGTAATGTCAAATCCCATAATATCATTTGCAATTTGAAATAAGTCCTTAGCTTGATTTGATTTTTCAAAAAGGTCTTGACCCATTCCTGAAAATTGAGCGCCTTGGCCCGGAAAAACATATGCCTTCATAACTTTATTTTTTGTTGATTAATTTAAAAAGAAGTTTCTTCTTCCTGGAACCGAATATTAAACTGTTCTAATTCAGCCAATATGGGCTCATAGACTTCCTTTCTAATGGGCAACGTAACCCCTTTTTCTTTTAATTCACCGGTCAAAATCATTTTTGCAGCAATTGCCACAGGTAATCCAACAGTATTTGACATAGAAGTATACGTTTGGTCCTCTCCGATATTGATCATGGAAGAAGTAATTTGGTGCTTCTCTCCCCCCAATGAATAAATAAATTCATGGTACATTACCAACATATCTTTATCACCTTCTTGCAGTGATAGATGTGACACCAATAATTTTTCAAGTAATTGAGCGGGTGTTGCATTTGGAAAACCAAAAGAATCATCTTTTGCAAAAACACCAAGTGATTCAAATTGGTCGTATAAATACATGCGATCATCACGCAAAAACAATTTAAATTTATCTTCGACAGTAATCCCTACATTATAAGGTAAAAAAGCGTTTAAAAATGACCGAGGTGTTAACGATTCAGAATCTGTCATGCGATACGTATCATCCGTCATTCCAAGCTCAATAAATACATGAAACCCTTTGCAGTAATTGGGTTTTCTCAATGTGCCTCTGTATAAAGTAGGAATCGTATCTAAGCCATACGTTTTTCGGTAGGATAATGAATCACGATTGGGATACCCGTCAAATTTACCATAACCCGGAATTGAAATACGATCTAAGCGGTCAAACAAACGATTATATGGAATGTATTTGTATTCGCCATTATCAATAAACATGGCAGCGCCACCTTGACCGGCAAGAATCACATTGCGCGGATTCCATGTGAATTTATAATGCCATGGATTATTGTCACTTTCTGGCGCCATCAATCCGCCACAAAAGGATTTAAAACTTTCAACAAAACCTCCTTTGTTTTGAATAGCATGAATAATTCTCATAGCACTCATGTGATCAATTCCTGGATCCACACCAATTTCATTCATGATAATGATATTTGCGTGACGCGCTTCTGCATCCAACGCACGCATTTCAGGGGAAATATAAGATGGAGTAATTAAATTGACACGTAAATCAATACAATCTTTGGCAACTTCCACATGAAAACGAGCCGGAAGCATGGAAATAACCAAATCGGAATGACGAATAACAGGTCGCCTTTCATGGGGATCTAAGGCATTAAATGACAAAGCTTCGGCAAAACTACTGTCTCCAATTTTTCGTTTTACTAATTCAATGTCTTGGTCAACTATTTTTAGTATCCAATTATTTTCAGCTGCGCGCTCTAATAAATAACGAATCATAGAGGAAGCAGAAAGGCCCGCTCCCAAGATTAGAATTGTTTTCATAACACAAAATTACAAATGCTCTAGAATCATTGGACTAATTGCGGCAAATAATACTTCTTCATCCCAAGGTTTAGATATGAATGATGCAAGTAAGTTATCTGCTCTAAGCTCTTCGATAGAAACTTGATTAGCCTGACCAGAAAGCATGACACAATTCAGCGTTGGGTATTTTAATTTTAAAGCACGAATTAATTGGGCACCGGTCATTTTTGGCATTTGATAATCTACCATTACAAAAATAACATCAATCTGTTCTGCCATTAATTCATCGATGCCTTCAAGTGCTTTGTCCGGATCAGTAAAATATTCCAATAATGTTAGCTTCTGATTTATTACCTTACTCAGCTGAAATCCAAGCATTTGCAAGATGTAAGGATCATCATCTACACAGACAACCGCATATTTTACTTCGTTCATATTTCAAAAGTAATAATAAATTTTGTTCGGTTGTTATCTGAAACAACATTTAATATTGCATCATGTTCATCCGTTATATTCTTTACAATACTCAAGCCTAATCCCGACCCATTTTTTTTTCCTTTGGTGGTATAGAATTTTTTAAATATATTTTCAATAACATCGGGGGGGATTTGCGGTCCGTTGTTCTCAAAAACCACCGTTAACGTAGTATTTGTTTTTTCGGCAGATATGCCTAAGTAGCGTTGTTCCTGGTCTTCCATTGCTTCTAAAGCATTTTTGACAAGATTGGACCAAACTTGGAATAATTTAATTTCAAAGCCATACAATTCAATTGATTCATCAACATTAAATTGCAAATCCACTTCTTTATTAAGTTCATAATTAAAAATTCCTAATACTGTGGCGATGTTTGATTTTAAATTAAAAGAATGTTTTTCTTGCTGAGACTCTCCTTTGATGAATGCCCGTACATCCTGGACAACTTTGACTGCTTTGTCACTCGAAGATTTTATAGTCGCAAGTTGGCTATATGCCATTTGAAGTTGATAAAGCACTTCCAAATTTTCAATTCTATTTTTTAATTCAAGGATATATTGAATAAAAAATGAATCTTCTTTTTTCACCCTTGATTTGACTAATAAATCAGCTATTTTTTCAAGCTCTTCAGATTCTACGTGATAATTCTCGGAAAGATATTGAACCATCTCTGTTTTTTCTCTCCGTAATTGTAAGCCACCAACGTACATTTCAATTTGACGGGTTTGAATACGCTCTAATATCTGTGTTAATTCATTTGCAGATAATAACGTAATCTGTTTAGTGAAAAGTGTTTCAATGATTGATTTAATATTGTCAGCTCCAACTTTAATGGTACTCAATGGTGTGTTTAAATCATGTGCAATTCCAGCTGAAATCTCACCGATTGTCGCCATTTTTTCTTGCTCAACAATATTTTTCAATAAACTAATATTTCCTTTTGTTTTTTCAGTAACTTGATGCTCAAGCGATTCATTCATTTGTTGTAATTCATGTTTCGTTTTCTCAATTTGCGTTGCGTTTAACAAGCGATTATTCACATTAACCAACATTTGAGCAAATAATTTCAGTACATTTTTCTCATCATTACTAAAAGTGCGCTTATTCCTGATTAGATCAAATCCCACGAATCCTAAAACATTTCCTTCGTCCATTAAAGGCAGGGTAATTAAACTTTTAATTCTTTCGGATTTTAAGCGGATTTTAAGCCCTTTTTCCTCCAATAACTCAACATCTTCTATTTCAACAAATTCCCCGAGCTTATGCTTGGATAGCCAAAATGGCATGTCTGATAATGCGATGGATTGAAGTTCATTAATTTGTGGCTTTATACCCTCATTGCACCATTCATAGGTGTTTTTACAAAGCTTGTTTTTAAAATCATATCGAAAAATATAGGCCCGATCGGCACCGGCAAATGAGGCTATATCACCCAGAGAATTACATACAATGTTATTCAAATCGTTTATCGGAACATTGATATAGTGAGTTGCTATACGCATCAAAATCTCTTGTAGATTTGTCATTTGACGCAGCTCCTCCAACGCCTTTCTCTGAGCAGTTACATCTTGAAAAAAAGCACGGCTACCCACAATAATTCCTTCTTCCAATATAGGTTTTGTTGATCCTTCTAAATAAATTGGTTCATTATTACTGGAAAGAAATACACATGATATATTTTCAATACTTTCTCCATTCTTTAAACGCGGAAAAATTTCGGCAAACTTTAATTTGGATTCATCACTTAAATAATCTTGGATACTCTTCCCCAAACAATCTTTATCGGTTACACCGAGTGTTTTTTTCCAAGCTGTATTCACCCAAGAAATAGTTCCATCAACTTCTATGCGTTGAATCAATTCTGTGGTATCATTAAGAAGATTGACTGCTTCTTGAAAGTCGTTGTTAATCATTTGTCTATCTTATTTTTTAATAAAGGAGACAACACTTCAAAAAGAGCCTTTTCATCCCAAGGTTTATGTATAAATTCGGTGAGTAAATTGTGAGTTAATTCAGTAACTTGAACGGAATTTGCTTGACCAGACAACATAACGCATTCCAATTCAGGGTTTATGTTTTTAATAGATCGAATCAATTGCACACCATTTATTTGTGGCATTTGATAATCAACCAAGATAAATACGATATCTATGTCGTCATGAAGCATTTCGTTCATATTTTCAATAACATCATTTGAATTTGTAAAGTATTCGATTAACATACATTTTGTGTCAATGATTTTTTCTAATTGAAAACTCAACATCTGTAATATATATGGGTGATTGTCCACACAAATCACGGCATATTTTATTTCATCCATCTCATCTATTTATTAAAAATTATACTAAATCTTGTTATGTCTTTATTCGATTCTAATTGAACGTAAGCATTATGCTCATCAATCACGTTTTTCACGATACTTAATCCTAATCCTGAACCATTTTTTTGACTTTTAGTGGTATAGAATTTTTCGAATATTTTATCCTGAATTTCACGTGGGATTTTGGGCCCATTATTTTCAATATGGATTGTGATCGTTTTAGGCGTTTCCATGGAATAAATTTTTAATTGACCCTGGTTTGTGCTATCTTCCAACGATTCAATTGCGTTCTTAATTAAGTTCGACCATAATTGAAAAAGTTTGATATCAAACCCAACGATCGTCAATTTATTATCAACGTCAAACACCAGATCTACCCGATTTTTTAGTTGAAAATTGAAAATATTCAATACCGTTGAAATATTGCTGTGCAGATTAACCTTGGTTTTACTTGAATTCTTTTGATCTTTGATAAACGAACGCAAATCATTAATCACATTTGTTGCTCGGTCTGTTGAAGATAGAATGGTATCAACAAATGTACGTGTCATTTGAATATGAAAAATCAAATCCAAAAACTCAAAAGGATTAGGGGCAGTAACAATTTGATCAATTATCTCTACTTCTGAAATGGAAATGCGCGCTTTCACCAAATTCAACGAAAGCTCACTTTTCATATCGTCTGAGAGTACTGGAAAATTTTTGGAAAGGAAATCAATAAACATTGCTTTTTCCTTGCGCTGCTGCAAACCACCGATGAACAATTCAAGATCTGATTCCACAGCGCGGTTACAGGCAAACTTGATTTGGTGAGGAGAACATTTCCAAATCGTTCCTTTGAATAAATTTTCTAAGGTATAACGAATACTTTCCGCGCCACTTTTAATTGAACCCAATGGGGTATTTAAGTCATGCGCAATACCGGATGAAATCTCACCAATTGTGACTAATTTTTCTTGATCTGTAATAGATTTAGCGAGTTCTAAGTTTTTTTGAGTTTTTTCTCTGACGCTGATTTCTAGGTTACTATTGATTTCTTGAATCTCCCGTTTTGTTTGTTCAATTTGCTTAATGTAATCTGTTCGATTGCCAACATTTACAAGCATTTGAGCATATAACTGAAGTAAATTACGTTCATCTTCAGAGAATTTCCGAATGGATTTTACAGAATCAAAACCAACAAAACCAACGCATTTTTCACCATCTATCATTGGTAATGCAATTAAACTCTTAATTTGTTGCTGCTCAATAAGTTCTCTGAATCTACCCTGAGGAAGTTCTTGCACATTGGGCACCACAATATCTTGACCTTTAGCATGCTTTTTCACCCAAATTGGCACGTCTGAAAACGGAATATTTTGAAGCACATTGATCTGTGGTTCAATGGACTCGTTGCACCATTCAAAAAGATTAGAAATCGTTTGATTCGTGTAATTATAATCAAAAACATATACTCTATCCACTTGAACGAACCTTCCTATTTCGCCCAACGATTCATTAATTGCATCATCCAGTATGTCTAATGGAATGTTGATGTATTTTGTGGAAATCCCCATTAATATCCGTTGGAAAGATGATTTCATTTCCAATGAATATTCTGCATTTTTCCTGTTTGTGATTTCATGTCTTATGGAAAGGTATTGGCTAATCTGACCGTTTCCATCAAAAACAGGATGAATAATAGAATCAACCCAATATATCTCGCCATTTTTTCGCTTGTTACATACCTCTGCCCTCCATATCTCTCCACTCATCACCATTTTCCACATGCCCCTCCAGAATTCTGAGCTGTGAAAATTAGAATTTAATATATTATGATTTTTACCCAATAATTCATTTTCTAAGTAACCTGACACATCACAAAATCTCTTATTAACTTTGATAATCAAGCCTTTTGAATCAGCTATTGATACGAGTGCACTCTGATCCAATGCATCAGTAATTTCTCGCAAACTTTTGTTTTGTCCAGCTATTGTTTCTTCAAATTTTCTACGTTCAGTAATATCAATTTCAACCGCCATAAAGCCCGTATGTAATCCTTCGTTATCAACTAGAGGTTGTATATTCAAATCTATCCAATAGAATTCACCCATTTTGGAACAATGCAAAACCTCCGCAGATACCTGCTCAAGCTTCAGCATTTTGGAATGAACCTCTTTAATAACCTCAATATCCGTTTCCTTCGTTTGAAACTTACTTGGACTATTTCCTATCAATTCTTCTAAAGAATATCCTGATCGCTTCAGTATAGCCTCGTTCGCCCATATAATTTTGCGATTTAGATCAAGCATTAATACGCCATTATTCGTGTTTCTCGCTACTAACGAAAGTCGTTCAATTTCACTTCTAATTTTTTTCCTTTCTGAAATGTCCCTTGAAACGGCTATTAAATATTCTTGTCCTTCTATTTCTTGGTAATTAGCTGAAATTTCAACATCAAACTTTTGACCTGTAAATTTATTTATGTTGATTGTTTCAATTTGAATCGTTTTCTTAAACCTCATCTCATC
>Ga0049081_10000832_pt1 | contig 11729 bp, 10 predicted proteins | sample GreLakmeER78MSRF_FD_66717 | JGI IMG/M metagenome (GOLD analysis project Ga0049081, IMG submission 66717) | Freshwater lentic microbial communities from great Laurentian Lakes, MI, USA - Great Lakes metaG ER78MSRF | ecosystem: Environmental > Aquatic > Freshwater > Lake | place: Great Lakes...
CAAAATCTGAGTTGCAAGTAGGAGAGAGTGCAGAGCGATCGCAGTATCAACCGTGCTGTATTCGGTGCCCGGAACGATGGTGATGCGGCCATCACTTCCGCGGTGTGTAAAGTGAGGTAAAAATCCAGCCGCCGTAGGCAATGACTGGAGTGCTGTTAGAGTATGGGCGACTTCCAAAGTGGCTCTCTCTTTATCAATCATCCCCTCACAAAACGCTAAAGCACTGGCGAGCGCGTGCATTCCCGTGGATGCGACCGAATCAAATTTACCCGCAGGGATGTGACCACGGTCACGTGTCATTCCACTTTCAAAATCATGGCAACGACGGAGTTTACCGAGAGAAATCCTAAACGCCCACTCTTCTAACGACATCTCAGGGCGCTCCGCAATGAAGCCGATGGAGGAAAGCCGTAAATTGCAACCTGGCTCCGCGATCCAGTTCATGACTTTGATTTTCCCCAACGTTTCGGCATTCAGAGGAAAAGTCAGCGTGGTGGCGTTATCACTATCGAGATTCACCGTGGTAGTCCAAACCACCTTGCGGTTCACATCGGCTAGCTCCAAGCGCAAGACTCCTTTGCCGCTGGCGTTTACCGCAAGTTCTCGGATGCCACACTTTTTTTCAGGCGCGCCGCCAAGACCGGTTAGATCCGTAGGATCGAAAACACGATTATTCTGAGTAGCTAGTCCGGCGAGCGAGTGCCACGCGCCTGTCCATTCGCCCGTTGGCTTCACGTTGATGATGCCGCCTTTGGAATCGATACGCCCACCGCCAGGACCCATCCAACCGAAGTCGGATGCCATGTGGGTGAAGTTTTCGAAAGGGTTAATCATCGGCGCCGCATCGGGTCGGTCTCCAGGAAAGGAGATCGTATAGTCAATGATGGGCTGCCAGAGACGCGTGCTTTCGGCAGCGCTTTGGGAAACGAAGACAAGCAATGCGAAGAGGATACGGATGCGAAACATTGAGATGAGCTTCTATGGATTTCAGGATTTTTGCAAGAATTGCAAATACTGGGAGCGGCGGCGGCTATTGAACCCGAATTCCGAAGTTAGAACGATCAGATCAAATTTAATCACAGAGACACCGAGGTTTTGGAGGACACAGGCATTCACTTTTTGATTTTACTCCGTGAACTCCGTATTTCTCCGTGCCTCAGTGGTCGATTAGCCGGAATTTATATTTAGCTTCGCTTTTCCGGTTAAAGTAACCGCATGAAAGCAGCGATTTTGCGCGATATGAACGAACTCCGTCATTTTCGCTCTTTTCAAAACACGTAAAGCTGAGTTTGTTTACGGCCATCAGATTCCTATGAAAATCATCCACACCCTCGTATTTACGGCACTTGCACTTTCCGCCTCTCTCCATGCCGACCCCATCCCCGAAAACCTTCGTCAGAACGGTTGGTTCATCGGCGCTCAAGCCTACACCTTCAGAAACTTCACCGCTTTCGAAGCGATTGCGAAAACCAAAGAAGCGGGTGGCAACATGATCGAGTTTTATCCCGGGCAGACGATGAAACCCGGGTCCGACGTAAAAGTTCACCACACGATGACGGAAGAAGCCCGCAACGAGCTTCTCGCTGAGTGCAAACGCCAAGGCATCCATGCAGTGAACTACGGAGTGGTTCCCGCAAAAAACGCCGAAGAGGTCAACACGATCATGGACTTCGCCAAAGCCATGGGACTTTACGCCGTATGCACTGAGTCTGCGGAACAAATCACCGCATGGGAGGCCGCAGCGATTCGCACAGACATCAAAGTTGCGTTCCACGAACACGGCGGTTCGATGAAAAAGCCCAAATACAAAGTTTGGCATCCCCTTTACATCAGCGGCCTTGTTGAAGGACGTGACAATCGTGTCGGGGCCTGCGCGGATCTCGGTCACTGGTGCACCTCTGAGCTCGTTCCCGTCGACTGCCTACGCATCCTCGAAGGCCGCATCGTTTCCGTTCACCTGAAAGATAAAGAGAAAACCGGCCCCGCCGCGGTCGTCCCTGTTGGCAAAGGTGTGGTCGACGTCGCTGCCTGCCTCGAAGAGCTCAAGAGGCAAAAATTCGATGGCCACATTTCCATCGAACACGAAAATGAGTGGGACAACAATGTTCCGCAGGTCAAAGCGAATATCGATTTCGTAAAATCTCATCCAAAGGACGCGCCAGCGAAACCTTAGTCTTGCGCCTAGACTTTTCACCGGACAATGCTCACCACGTGTGTGAGCACAAACGGGGCTGTAGCTCAGTGGTTAGAGCAGGGGACTCATAATCCTTTGGTCGTGGGTTCAAACCCCACCGGCCCTACTTTATAAGGTAAATGCCAATGGCATCGGTTTACATGTTAGAGGGCAGCAAGGGACGTTACTACATTGGGGCGACGGAAAATGTCGCCGAGCGTTTTGAGCGTCACAACACTGGCTTTGTCCATTCGACCAAGCGCCTCGGGTTACCATTGAAGCTTGTTGCCAGCCGCTCGTTTCCGACGATGCAAGAAGCTTTGCTAGTGGAGCGGAAACTCAAAAGTTGGAAGAGCCCAGCAAAGGCGCTCAGTTATTTAACTAGTTAGAGCAGCCCCGACACAGTCGGGGTTGGTCGTGGGTTCAAACCCCACCGGCCCTACTTATTTGCCGTCTTGGATTCTGCGTTGCTCGTGGCGGATGTCTCGAGCTTTGCTGAGGAAAACGGAATCTTCTCCGATGTTTACTGCAAGATCGCCGATACGCTCAATGGAGCGAGCGACGAGGATGAGGTGCAAAATATTTTCGGCATTGGTGCCTGAATTTTCCAAACGACTACTGAGTGATGCCGATACTTGTTTGTAAGCGGCATCCAATTCTTTGTCTGCGGCGTGAAGTCCTTCGCCAAGTTCATGGTCAGCATCTTTGTATGCACGTAGCGCATCGCTGAGAATTTGATCCGCCATTTTAGAAAGCGGCTCAATTTCTGACGCATCAATTGGAGATGGGGATTTGCAAATTTTCTTTGCGCGCTTGGCGATGTTGACCGCGTGATCTGAGATGCGTTCCAAATTGTGTGCGGTTTTCATCGAGGTAATGACCGCTCTCAAATCCGAGGCCATCGGATGAAACCGAATTAAAATATCCAGTCCCATCTGGTCAATTTTCACCTCAAGCTCGTCCACATCGGAGTCATCACCGATCACCATGCGTGCCAAATCGATGTCTTGAGTCAAGAGCGCTTGGATCGCATGTTCGATGTTCTGACATGTTAGAGACGCCATGAGATGCACCTTTTCTTTAAGGTTATTCATGGAAAGATCCATCTCTTGGAATATGTGTTGATTGCTCATGATGTTTGAATGGTTATTTATAAAAATCAGCCGAAACGCCCGGTTATGTATTCCTCGGTTTTTTTGACGCTTGGATTTGAGAACATGCGCTTTGTCTCAGAAAACTCTACGAGTTCACCCATGTAGAAAAACGCCGTCTTATCGGAAACCCTCGCGGCTTGTTGCATGTTATGGGTGACGATGATGAATGTGTAGTCGTGTTTGAGTTTCCAGATGAGGTCCTCAACTTTTGCGGTGGCGATAGGATCTAGAGCGCTACAAGGCTCATCCATCAGGACGATAGTGGGTTTCACGGCGATCGTTCTGGCAATGCACAAGCGTTGTTGTTGGCCACCGGAAAGACCGAGCGCAGATTCTTGGAGGCGATCTTTCACTTCGTCCCAAAGCGCTGCGGCTTCGAGGCTTTCTTGCACGGACTGATCGAGGATGCTCTTTCTACGCTCGCCACGCATACGCAAGCCGTAGGCGACGTTTTCGTAGATACTGGAAGGGAATGGATTGGATTTTTGGAACACCATACCTACGTCACGACGGAGTTTTACAACGTCGACGGATCGGTCATGAATGTTGATATTTTCGACTAGGATTTCTCCGTGTGTGATGCGGGTTCCGGCAATTTCGTCATTCATGCGGTTGATGCAGCGCAGCAACGTGGACTTTCCGCAACCCGAAGGACCAATGAATGCGGTGACTTCGTTTCGTTTCACATCAAGAGTGATGTCTTTGAGCGCTTGGGTTGAGCCGTAGTTGAATGACACGTTTCGAATATCCACTGCGGTTGTGGAAGTCTTGGATGTCGTCGGTTTTTCCTGAAGATCGTTCATATGAGTGAGGGATAAATCAACCGAAGGCGCCCGTGATGTAGGCCTCGGTTTGTGGATCTTTGGGGTTTTCAAAAATCTGCATGGTGTCGCCATATTCGATCAGCTTACCCAGATACATGAACGCCGTGCGATCCGAGCATCGCGTGGCTTGTGACATATTGTGAGTGACGATCACGATGGTGAATTTTTTCTTCAGCTCATGGATGAGCTCTTCGATTTTCAATGTCGCGAGCGGATCTAGTGCTGCACACGGCTCGTCCATGAGCACAATATCCGGCTCGGTGGCAATGACTCGAGCGATGCAAAGACGTTGTTGTTGTCCACCCGAAAGACCGAATGCGCTGGTTTTCAGGCGATCTTTGACCTCATTCCACAGGGCTGCATTGGTGAGTGCTTTCTCAGCCGCCTCATCTAATTCCGCACGTTTCGTCACTCCGGCAATCCGCAGGCCATAGACAACGTTATCGTAGATGGATTTTGCGAACGGATTGTATTTTTGGAACACCATTCCAACACGGCGGCGGAGTTCATTCATATTAATGTCTGGTCGATGAATATCGATACCGTGAACTCGAATGGATCCATGGGTGACGCGAGCATTAGGAATGCGGTCATTGATGCGATTGATACAACGAATCAGAGTGGATTTACCGCAACCCGATGGACCGATGAACGCGGTGACTTGATTCGCTGGAATGTCCAAGGTCACATCATGCAGCACTTGTTTAGAGCCATATGCAAAATTTACGTTCTGGATCTGAACTGCAGTGTCCATAGCGATGGATGTTTCTGTGGGAGGAGTTACCATTTGAGTTTGGCGCGAAGTTTAGCACGAAGGATCATGGATCCGAATGAGAGCACTGCAACTAGGATGAGGAATACGAGAACAGATCCGTATTGGGCGCGTTGGGTGTATTCAGAATTAGGGATGCGCGCCGCAAGTGTGTAAATGTGATACGGCAATGCTTGCACTTGAGAAGATAGAATATCGAGAGGATTACTTACACCCTCCCATGGAAAGTCGTCTTTCGCCGCAACGGCAGCGGTGAACATGATAGGTGCGGTTTCGCCTGCCACACGAGTAATCGCGAGAAGTGATGAAGTTAAAATCCCGGGAAGAGAATATGGCAATACGCATCTCCTGATGGTTTGCCAGCGAGTTGCTCCCATCGCGAGCGATGCATCGCGGAAGCCTTGGGGCACCGCACGCAGTGACTCCTCCGAAGCTGTAATGATCACCGGTAAAATCATGCAAGCAAGAGTTGCGCAACCTGCCATGAGCGATGAATTCCAACCTTGGAAGCTCAGCACAAAGTCATTTATCAGAAGGGGAATGACGAGTAAGGATCGATCCGATGGAATATTCGTGATTACAGGCACCGCGAGGACGAATACGGAAAACCCGAACAATCCAAAAACGATAGAGGGAATGCCGGCTAGATTGAGAATCGCAAGGCGAACGGCGTGAATGAATGGGCTTTGTTTTGCGTATTCGGCCAAATAGATAGCGGCACTAACACCGAAGAACAAAGCCATGGTGATGGCACCTAAAGTCAGCAGCGCCGTTCCTGCTATCGGCCCAGCGATACCTCCACCTGAGTAGGAGAAGGTCTTTTCGTTGTAGATCGTCGCGTCAGGATGCGCCTTGAGATACTCATTGTATTTTGAAGCTGGGAGTTGGTATCGAGTGCCTTCTGCGTCATCAAATACATGCAGCGTTTCATTTTTTGCAGTGAGAAACTCAAGATCTACGAAAGGAAATTTTGAGGAAAAAATGGCGGGCGCGCCGTCGATGACGATTTTAGCAAACAGCATTACCGCTATCAGAACAATGAGGTATGTGACACTACCGAGCAGAATGCGAACGAAGATATCTTTGAAGTATCCCCTCGGCATTCCTTTACGGATCAGTATTTCTGGATTGACCATGATATTAAATTTACTTTTTCACACGATTCACGAAGTGATGTGCGGTGGCGTTGATGCCGAGAACGACAGCGAATAAAAGAATACCCACGACGAATAGCGCGCGGTAGTGCACACTGCCCAACGGAACCTCGCCCAGTTCCTGAGCGATGATGCCAGTGAGCGTATGGCTGGGTTGGAAAAAAGCTCCGAGGCCTTCACTGAAATCTGGAATCTTAATCCGGTTTCCTGCGACAAGAAGAACGACCATGGTCTCTCCAATGACGCGGCCAAATCCTAACAGAATTGCGGCTAGGATCCCTGAGAAAGAAGCTGGGATCATCACGCGGAAAGCGGTTTGCACATGAGATGCGCCCAGAGCTTCGGAAGCCTCCGCATAGGCAGATGGCACGTTGTTAAGCGCGTCTTCTGCGAGTGAGAATATTGTAGGTATACTCATCAGAGCGAGAAGGCAGCCGGCCGTGAAAATATTGAGCCGCTCTTCAAGCGGGAATCCAGGCACCCATTGAAATGCATCCATCACGGAAATCTCGCGTAAGATGGTGCCAAATACCAAGATGCCAATGAAGCCGAGAACCACCGATGGAATGGCTTGGATGAATTCAATCACCGGTTTGACCAATGTCTGCTCATGACGTTTGGCAAAATGATTCACATAAATCGCGGCGCTGATACTAACAGGAATGGCGATGGTCAGAGCGACCAGAGCGATCATTAATGATCCGACTGCGAGAGGCAGGATTCCATAGAAATCCTGCCATTCGCCACCGGTGACCCATTTTTTACCGGTCATAAACGACATGATGGAATCTGATAGCGGCACGGGATCCGTATGCTTCCACGAATTGATTTTTTCAGGAGTCTTATCGAGCCCCGCGATAAAAATCGGCCACGCTTTGCGAGCCACATTTAAATAACGTTTTGCATCCGGCTCGGTGAAAATTTCGGGGATTTTTTTGAACGCATCTGATGATGCGATTTTGAGTTGTTCATGAAGTCGAATGCACTCGGGCTTGCGTTCGAGCAGAGCTGTCATTGGTGTTTCCGTGTCGGGCTTTTCAGCGAGCGCGGCATATGCATCGGCGAGCAGTCTTTCGCGAGCGATGGGATCTTTCTCACTGGAAGCCGCGGCCAACAGAGTTTTTCGATCTTTTGCCAGAATGTCAGCTGTCTGGAGTTGTTCTTTGGTGACAGTCACGGACTCCGTCATTTCCATGACGATGGAACCGAGATCAAAACCTGCGGATTCAAAATCATCGATGATCGTTCGGAAATCCTGAAGAGGGGCGGAGTGCTTTTGCTGGGCAGCTACAAATTCTTGCGCCAAAGCGGCGACTATAGGGGGATCATCCGTGGCTTCTGGTAGACGTGTGCGGAGGGATGCGATCAACTGCTCGCGCTCTTTAGTGGTTAAATGCTGAGTTGAGAGAGGCTTGAGTAGCGCTTTCTCTCGTTGTTTTTCGTAATTGCTGAGGAGGGCGGCTTTCATGCCTGAATTGGCGTCCGTCTCAGCTTGAGGATTATTTAAAATGAGATCTCTTGTTGGACCCACTTGATCCGTGAAAGCGTTGTAAAGCGCGCTGGCTTCTTGGGTTCGTATCAGTTCACGAGCGCTCTTGCCGTTCACTTCTGCAAAATAAGCGCGATTGAGCAGACTGGTTAGCTGCTCGTGGGCGGTGAGGTTATCGCGTGAAATATCAACAAACTCGAGCCCTGCGATACGGTAGGTTTCCAGATCCCGGCGGTATCCTGGGAAGAATCCCAATCCTTCTTTAAGAAGGAAGGCGATGATGAGAATTAAAATAACAATCGTTAACCCAGCATTTGTGGCGAAGAAAAACCGAATGAGTTGCTCATACGAGAACCCGCTGCGTTGGAAGCGATGGCCTGTTTTTTCGTTCGGTGATTTTTCAGATGCCATGGTTAATGCCGCGTCAAAAATTGAGGAAATGAATGAGAAAGAAAATGAGCACCGCCGAACCAGTCAACGATGCTCATAAACAACATACTTTGCAGAGTATTTGGAAGCTAGTATTTCACGAAACCAACTTTTTTAACGATGTCCTGACCAGCGGATGACTTGATGTAGTCAAGGAAGGCTGCGGCTTCTGGGGTAGGTTCGTCAGGTGCGTAGAGGTAGCAAACACGTGAGTAGACATAATCCTTCGCATTCGATTCGGTTGGCTCAACGCCATCAATGATGATGGTTTTGATGCCGGGAGTCTTTGAGTAAGCAAGACCGACATAACCGATGCCGTTTTTGTTTTTAGCGACCTCTTGAGCGATTTGCTCGTTACCTGCCATTTTGAGCGAGGTAGCAGCATAATCACGTCCACCCATTGCAAGTTTCTGCCAGTCTTTATAAGTTCCGGAGGAAGTGTTACGGGTGTAGATGGAGATGTTACCTGGAGCGCCACTGAGTTCTGACCAATCTTTGATCTGACCCGTGAAGATCTTAGCGACTTGAGCCTTCGTGAGGTTAGCCACTGGGCTGTTCTTGTTCACGATGACCACAAGCATGTCGCGGCAGATTGGATGCTCTTTGAGGTAAACGCCCTTGGTTTTGCAGAAGGTGCGCTCGTCATCTTTCACTTTACGCGATGACATACCGATTTGAGCGGTGCCGTTTGCGAGTGCTGGGAAGGCAGTGGTGGAGCCTTCAGCGGCGATCTCGAATTTCACGCCCTTGTTACCTGCGGCCTTGAAGGACTCTGCAAGCTGTGGGATGAGTTTTGCGCCGAGGGTATCACTGCCTTTAAGGCTGAGGGTTTGTGCGCCAGCCATTGTCGTGATGACTGCTGAGGCTAATAGTGTGGAAATAACTTTCATATTTTTTATCAATTTTAATTTTAATAGTAACGATATTAGAACGAGAAGCGAAGGCCGCTCATGAGGGTGTAACCTTCATAGTCACCACCACCCATTTTGGAATACTCAATGCCGTTCATCAGTTTGAGTTTTTGGCCATAGATGTAGTAGTTGAGTCCAGCGTATAGGGATGTGTAGGTGTTGCCGCTCTGACGGGCTATTGCACCGGGGTTTGTAATCGGAAGGCGCTCATAGCGAGCTGATACGCGAAGGTCATCAGGATCTTCAGCAGTCGCCACTTGAAGACGGCCGACGAGTTGAAGGCCATCAGCAATGAAATAGGTAGGAATCAAGGTTACACCCATTACTTGTGATTGAGCTTTTTCACCGTCACCGAAGACAACGTCACTGGAAAAACCAAAACGACCTTGGGACATTTCATTCGTCAAAGCGATGGAATGTTTGAATGCTGGAGATGTTCCGGTTGTATACTCATTCGTGTTCGATGGTTTGAAGCCCGGGTGGGTGTTATGCATGTAGTGAATCGAAGCTACAGCTGTTTCGTAGCCGACGTGTTCTGCGTAATCGTAACCGACTTTAGCAAGAAAGATGGTTCCGCCATCTAAGTCACTGAATTCACGTTGACGATCATTTCCGTAAAAACCGACTTCATACAGCCAGTGATCGGCAATGCCTTTACCACTTGCCCAGATACCTGTGAGTTCACCTGGGAAAAGCGTGTTGGAAAGCAAGCTGCGCTCGAGAGTAACGATGTTGTTGGATGAGATCTCCTGCTCACGTGTGAACTTCACTTTGGTTTTACCAATGCCCACGTTTAACGCGTCTGAAGGAGCGTAGGTCAAGTGGAGATCGTAGATATCTTTATACAGGGTGCTGTCACGGCGGTTGTCCATGTTATCAACGTCGACGTTGATCAAACCATCAAATTTCCATGTCTGGAACCACTTGGACTTGAAGCCGAAACGTGCGCGGCGAGCTTCGATGTCGTTGCCCCAAACGGTTTCGTCGTTACCTGCATCTTTGTAGTCTGAGGTGTTGAAGCTGTTACCACCGTCTTCACCGAAAATGGACTGAAGATGGAGGCGACCTTGCAGGCTGAACTCTTGGAGGATTTGGTTATCGTCGTCTTTGTGAAGTGTGGCGGCGGACCAGGCGCGGTCAAACGCAGTATCGCCAGTTAGTTTACCGTAGAGTAGGCCAGTAGGTTCGGCGTGAGCGGATGTAATCCCAAGCAAGCTCGTTGCGAGAAGGGCACTTTGAATTGATTTCATATAATTTGTGTTGTTGTTGGTTGAGTGCTTAGCGGGCACAGCGGCAACATGTATAAAATGGCATTGTCGCTTGAAGGGGATAATTGTGACGGTCTTGTCACATTAAGCCACCTGTGGATTACTTATTGCCTAGAAGTAACAATGATCTACAGATGGCCGTGCTGATGGACCAAGCTGCGCCCCAAAAGATAAGAGAGACACCGTGGATGGCGGGTCTCAGGGCCGCGAAGGCAAATGTGGTTCCGGCTCTTATCGTGCAGGGCATCATGCTGGCTTTGGTATTGGGATATTATTTTTATCCGCCTACTACGCGTTGGCTAAATCAGCTTTCGGAGCTAAAGCAGAGCTGGGGCTATGGATATTCAGTGCTGTCTGGAGCGATCGCTGGAGGGATGATCCCGGAAATCATGCGGGTATGGTTGTTTCAGAGAGGTCGCTTGCAAAAAGCAAACGCAGTGAACCTTTTATTCACGATCCCATTTTGGGGATGCGTGGGCATGATGGTGGATTTGTTTTACCGCATGCAGGCGCAATGGTTTGGTGCGGAAGTGACATTCCAAGTGGTGGCTACCAAAGTCATCGTCGATCAGTTCATCTATAATCCAATATGGGCAGGCCCGATTGGAGCATGGTTATACGATTGGAAACACTCGGGATGCTCATTGGAAAACATCGGTCGATTTTTTACGCTGAAATACTATCGAGAAGTGATTGTGCCAATCTTGTTCGCGACCTGGGGAGTGTGGATTCCCTTGGTAGCCATTCTGTATTCCCTACCTTCATTGCTGCAAATTCCCTTGTTCGGCTTGGCTTTGGCAATGTGGGTGATGCTTTACACTTGGATGAGTGAGCAGCGATCAGTGCAGAAATGATCTACCTATGTAGATGGCGGATCTCCAGTGAGTTTGGTGAGTTTTTCAACAAGGGCTGAGTTGGATTGGCTCATGGTGTCGCGCGCGGCTTGGATCTTTTCGTATTTTTCCCAGATTTCACCGCGGCCTTTAAATTCTCTGCCGAAGCCACGAACGCTAGACACGAGATTTTTCGCTTCCGTCAAGAGATCGGTATTACGGCTATCCGTGTAGCGCTCAAGATCCTTGAGGTCATCTCGCATTTTTTTGTAAATTTCATCCAACTTGGCGAGCTGTCGAGAGTTGATTCCGTAGAAATCATTGATCTTAACGAGTTCGCTGATTACGTCGACTTTTCGCCAGATTTCAGCGGCTAAAGCTTCCCTGGTAAGGTAGCGAGGCCGTGAGCCAGATCCGTAGAGGTAGAGAGCTTTCGCAGAAAGGTGATAAGGCGCTTGATTGACGATTTCCTGCAACCGCTCACGGACGAATTTATTTGTTAGATAAACCCCTGTCACGTTTCCCGGGGCTTTGTCTTTGATGAGCTTGAATTTACTGTAGATTTCCTTGTGTTCTGGGGATGGATCTTGGCTGGCGAGGGTGGTAAATTCTTTTAATGATGAAGCGACAAGCACCTCGTATTTGAAGAAAAATTCGGGTTTTTCGAGAGCGAGAATATTGATAAACATGGGTTCCGCAGAAGCTGGAATAATGAGCCGGCC
>Ga0049081_10000833_pt1 | contig 11726 bp, 16 predicted proteins | sample GreLakmeER78MSRF_FD_66717 | JGI IMG/M metagenome (GOLD analysis project Ga0049081, IMG submission 66717) | Freshwater lentic microbial communities from great Laurentian Lakes, MI, USA - Great Lakes metaG ER78MSRF | ecosystem: Environmental > Aquatic > Freshwater > Lake | place: Great Lakes...
AAGACAAGATTTAACTATTACTCGTGGTGATACCGAAACGGTAGAGGTCACTATCACTACTGACGGTACAACTGCCGTGAATATTACTGGCCGTACTTACACGTCACAGATGCGTACCACTCCAGATATTGCTGCAATTTCTATTACCGGTACTTGCGCTGTTACTAATGGGGCTGCTGGTGAGATGGCTGTTACGTTTGCTGCGGCTGATACTGCTGATTTGGACCCTGGCTTTTTGTATTGGGATTTGCAGGAAAACGCTTCTGGTGTTATTACCACTATTCTTTCGGGTACTGTAACGGTTCTTGCCGATGTGACCAGGTAGTTTATGGCTACCACAAAGGTCACTGTTGCTGTTTCGAACGAACCAGTTGTTGTATATAAATCTGGTACTTCTATTGTTTTAGCGTTAGCTGACCCTTCTGTGCCTGTTACTGTCGGCACGAAAATTTTAGTTGTTGGTTCAGAGTCGGCTGGTCCACAAGGAGCAAAAGGGGATACAGGTGCAACAGGCGCAACAGGACCAACAGGTCCTACAGGGTCAACAGGGTCAACAGGTTCAATTGGTGCCACTGGACCCACAGGTGCGACTGGACCGACAGGTTCTACAGGGAATACTGGTTCAACAGGACCGACAGGACCGACAGGTTCGGTTGGTGCTACTGGACCTACAGGTTCCACAGGGGCAACTGGGGCTATCGGGGCGACAGGTCCTACTGGCAGTACAGGTGCCACAGGTTCTATCGGAGCGACAGGTCCTACAGGCGCAACAGGTATTACAGGGGCGACTGGACCTATCGGTCCAACAGGGGCAACGGGTGCTACTGGGGAAACGGGTGCGATTGGGGCTACTGGTCCTACAGGTGCGACTGGAGCCACAGGCTCTACAGGATTACAGGGTTCGACAGGACCCACTGGTGCGACTGGTGATGTGGGTGCCACTGGGCCGACAGGCGCGACTGGTGCGCAAGGTATTCAGGGCGTTACAGGTCCTACTGGTGCGACTGGTGATACAGGTCCGATAGGTCCTACAGGTCCTACTGGTTCTGTTGGTGCTACTGGACCGACTGGTCCTACTGGTTCTACTGGTGAAGCGTCAACGGTAACTGGGCCTACAGGTCCTACTGGTGCTAGTGGTTCTTTTGCAACTACTCAGACTGTAAATACGCAAACAGGCACAACATATCAATTGTTAGCAGCAGATTTAGGCAAGATGGTTACATTGAGTAACGCGTCAGCTGTGACTGTAACTGTTGGTACTTCTCTTGGTTTTACTGCTGGTCAAAGCCTTGACTTGTTGAGTCTTGGTGCTGGTCAAGTTACTGTTTCTGCTGGTGGCGCAACACTTACCGGAACGCCAGGGTTGAAACTTCGAACACAATATTCAAGTGCCACGCTGTACTGCATCGGGTCTAACAGTTTTGTTCTTATTGGCGATTTGAGCGCATAATGCCTATCCGACGTGGGGTAGTTGCTGCAAGTATTACGGAATTACCGACAGTGACCATCGATGCTGTTACTAACTTCAACCAGGACAGAGCCACATTCAATGCCACGGTTAGTGCGAACTATCAAAGCACAACAGTTAAGTTTCAATACAACACGACTAATAACTTTTCTTCTTTTACAGAGGTAACTGCTACTGGCTCACCTGTTACTGGCCAATCTGTTGCTGTGTATTTCAACGCTACTGGCTTGTCTGTCGGCACAACTTATTATGTTCGAGCTGTTATCAGTAACGGTATTGGCACGGTTACAACATCGTCTGTTTCGTTTACTACTTGGTCGCTGAAGACCTATACAAAGACAACTTCTGGAACTGTCAGCAATGCTGTATATCTACAGACCATTACACCTACTGGTGGGTCGGCTATCACCCCATCCATTTTTAACGTCTTCTTCTTCGGAGGTGGAGGTGGAGGTGCTGGTGGTGGTGGAGGTGGTGGTGCTTACTACTACAACACAAGCAACGTTTCTGCAACATCAGCAGTCAGTTCTTATTTGAATGTAACTGTCGGCGCAGGTGGTACTGCTGGAAACATTGCTGATACCAACGGTGGTGGTGGTGGGACTACAACTATTTCAGGTTCATCCTTTTCTACATTGACTGCTACTGGTGGTGCTGGAGGACAATATCAAAACGTAGGTAACGGTGGTGCGTCAGGTACAGGCACGAGTGCATCGTATGGTGGTGGTACTGGTTCTGTCACGTCTACTGGTAGTGGTAAAGACATTGTTTACTACTTTGCTTCAGGTGGTGGTGGAGGCAACTTCTCTGCTGGAGATAACGGACATACCGTTGGCAATGGATATGGTGGTTCAGGTGGTCTAGGTGGACAAGCCTTTGGTTATTATGGTGGTTCTGGTGGTGGTGGTTATGGCTCTGTAGCCAACGGCACAGGCAACCGAATACTGGGTGGAGGCACAGGCGTGTACGGTTGTGGTGGCAACACCGGAGCTGCTGGCACAGCAGGAATGTGCTATTTCCAATACTACGGACCGTGATTATGAACATTCAACCATTCAACCTTGACGTTGTAAATAAATACAATATGTTTTTTATGTTGCAAAAACTAAACGCAACATCAACAATTGATTTGTACTACCAAGAAGTAAACAACAACGTACCGTTTGAAGACTGCGCGTTATTTGAAATGACCAACGGCCAAGTTCTTGTGGCATTTCCAGAGTATTTTACCCATATAAGCAAACACAACCTGGTTGCCACAAATGGAGTTATATCGGAAATAGTAAGTCTTCAAATCTTTGAACGCATCTACAAATACTATAAACACGGGGTAGACAACGTTGATACTGGTGGGTTTGTATTTATGAACTCTGCACCTGTCCCGTCATTTGAAAACCAATGGAGATGCGACGCTGGACTCTATGGGGTTGAACTGTTTGCAGACCCACTTGGCGATTCAACAATTGCCGTGCCGGATGCAGCTGACGCTTTACTTGTATATGAACCAATACTGTCTATCAATGGGGTGGCTCATCTTGTTTATATTGAACGAGAAAACAAAAATAATAAGACAGAGTTGATGAACAATTCAATCACACCTTTTGCTACATACAGTTTGGGTGAAGCATTGAAGTTGATTTTGGAATGGGCGCAAGTATCACAAGAACCGTTCAACAATACAGAATTTGTAGCAACAAAAGCATTTGAGTTTACACAAAGACTAAGCATTGAAGGAACGATTGTATCTAATCAACCTGATATGCAAATATTTGAGTATCTAAAAGGCAGCCCTACTGCGCGTGTTCGACCAGAGAATGTCCAGCCCTTGTTGCCAGCCACAGATATGTTTATCAAAAAGAACGTGGCTCATTCTTGCCTATCTTCCCTTATTGCTATACACCCTGATGCCGCAAACATCACGGCTGTCAAGCAAGCCGAACAACAAAAGCTTTCTAAAGACATAGAAAACTTGAAAGCAGCATCAAGTTTGCTGGATTCAAACAATAAAGATGTGGGCTTTTACTTGAAGTCACGCACAGAACTCTTTACAATCAAGCAGGAAATACTGCAAAGTTTGTAACTTTTAGGAGGGGATATGAAAATAGCCGTTTACGCCATTGCACTCAACGAGGAACAATTTGTTCAACGATGGGCAGAATCAGCCAAAGAAGCAGACCACCTGCTCATTCTTGACACAGGCTCTACCGACGACACCTACGCCCTTGCCTACGGTGCAGGAATAGACGTACACCAACAAACCTTCACACCCTGGCGATTTGACCACGCTCGAAACCACGCACTATCCCTACTTCCAGACGACATAGATTTCTGTATCGCCCTAGATATGGATGAAGTGCTACAACCAGGGTGGCGACAAGCTCTAGAAAACCTTGAACCTGGAACGACACGGCCACGCTACAAATATGTTTGGTCGTGGAACCCAGACGGTTCCGAAGGGCTTACTTATGGTGGGGACAAAATCCATCGCCGTCATAAATACCAGTGGAAACATCCAGTACACGAAGTTCTGAAACCACAAACCACAGAAATCCAACAATGGGCGCAAGGATTAGAAATCCACCATCATCCGGACCCCACCAAATCACGCTCCCAATACCTACCCCTACTCCAACTAGCAGTCAAAGAAGACCCACGTGATGACAGAAACCAATTCTATTTAGCCCGTGAATACTTCTTCAACCGTAGATACCCAGAAGCCCAATACCATTTCTCACGGCATTTAGAACTATCAACGTGGCTACCGGAACGCGCCGCCTCACATCGATTCATAGCCAAAATGCGACCAGACGATGCCCACTACCACCTGTACCGTGCCATCGGAGAAGACCCACGCCGACGAGAATCGTGGGTAGCCCTAGCACAACACCACTACGAAAAAGCAGATTGGCTTAGTTGCCGATACAACTGCGAAATGGCTTTACGCATCACAGAGAAACCATTGGACTATCTATGTGAAGCTGAAGCGTGGGGTTGGCTACCACACGACCTAATGGCCATAGCCTGCCACCATCTAGGTGATTCAGATTTGGCGTGGTTCCACGGTTCTACAGCATTAGAACTAAACCCCACAGACGCAAGGCTTCAAGCCAACCTCACACACTATAGGCTATGATGTGTATGTCTCAACCATACAAGGAGTCGTTATGTCTGCTAAAGGCGAAAAATACAAGTCTAAAGGTGCCAAGATGAAGCACGAAATGGGCGAAGGCAAAATGGAACGCAAAATGGAATACGGCAAAAAGGCTCCTGTGCGTAAGGCTAAGGCTAAAAAGAAATAAATGGCAACTGTTGCTCAAATCATCAACCGAACTCAACGCCAACTACTGTCTGGCGTGGTTGAAGAACGCAACAAAATAGCCTCTGCCGTCAACACGACAGCCACCACCATAACCCTGACCTACGAAATCGCAGGCATACGTCAAGGTTCCATCATTGAAATAGATGCAGAACAAATGTATGTCTGGTCAGTTCTTGAATCAACAAAGGTTGCCACAGTAGAACGAGCGTTCAACGGCACTGTCGCTGCGTCACATACCAACGGTTCAATTGTTACTGTCAACCCACGATTCCCAAGAGCGCAAATCCTAGAAGCAATCAACGATGAACTAGCAGACCTTAGTTCCCCAATGAACGGCCTGTTCCAAGTCAAAATCCTAGACCTAAGCTACAACGGTTCAGACCGGCAAATCAACCTGCCAAGCATCAGCGATGTTATCGACCTGATTGAAGTACGCAACCGTTACATATCTAGCGACTACCAACAAGTGAACCGTGTAAAACTGTTACGCAATATGCCAACAAAAGATTTCGGTTCAGGTATGGCATTACAGTTTGACCAAGGTGTAAGACAAGGCGACCTGCGTGTTACATACCGTGCGCCATTCACCAAGTTCACAACAGAATCAGACAATGTGCAGATGAACGGTGGATACCCTGAATCAGCAGAAGACATCCTTGTTGTTGGGGCGCAAATTCGTCTTATCGCACCACGAGAAATCAAACGAAACTTCACAGAATCACAAGGCGACACACGCAGAGCAGACGAAGTATCTGCCGGTGCAGTATCAAACAGCATCGTAAGTATGTTGCGTATGCGTCGTGACCGTATCACTGCTGAAGCATCCAAACTCACTCGGCAATACCCAATTTTTCTACAGAAGGTATAAACCGTGGCTTCTCCCACGTTCACACTTCCCTTCGTTGGAACACCCTCGTTTTATAACGGCACAGCCCAAACCGAAGTTGTACCTTCCGTTTATCCTGTCGCTATCAATGGCCGCCCATACCTAATTGATACCAAATCAGGCAAATATGTTAGGTCGCACGAACCACGCGTTCGAGATTCCACTGACGATTCAACTTCCCCTGGTGAAGCAGCAATCAACCCAGGTGGGCTTTGGCGTAGAGGGCAAGACTCTTGGCATTATGGTGCTGGACAACAATATTCTGACACGGCTGAAACACAAGATTACAGGTTCTATAAATCTAAAGGTATAAACCCTTGGGTCAAAGGGCAGTTCAGTTTGCATCACGCAACTAAATTATCTTTGTCTTCAGCGTCAACTAACTTGTTTATGTGTACCGTCAAAGCATCTAACGGCACAGAGTATGTGTATGTAGCAGACAACGCCACATTGAAGTACAGTACGAACCCTTTTGCTTCTTCTCCTACTTGGACTTCTGTGACTACAGGTTCGCCAGGTACGGCTATTACAGGCTTAGAAACTAACGGAACAACTGTTTTTATTGGTTACACAAGTAACGATATTTATTCCACCACCCCAGGGTCGGCTTCTGTTTCTTTGTTTTATCCTTCGTCTGGTACTTCAGGTAAAACATACACAAGTTTTGGTTATGCAAAAGGATGGGGTTTCGCATCTGTAGACCACAACTTGTATGTCATTGGTACTAAAACAGGTCAATCTCACGCAGTTTTTTATCCGGACACAGGAACGGCTGAAGACACAACTCTTAGATGGGTTGGCGCAGCAGCAGGGCAAGGCGCAGTTTATCTTGGGGCATACAGTGGTACCCATTCTTCTATCTATAAACTTGTTTTGAAAACAGACGCAACAGGTTTTGACTTGCCGATTGTCGCCTTAGAACTACCAGTAGGCGAAGTAGTTAGCAGTGTGTATGGCTATCTTGGAGGCATCCTTGTTGGTACTAACAAAGGTGTTCGATACTGCACAGCCGATGCCAACAACAACTTGCTTGCCGGAGCGTTGATTCCTACGTCTGGTTCTGTAAACGATTTCATTGCTGAAGACAAATACGTTTGGTTCACTTGGACAAACTACGACGGAACATCAAGTGGCTTAGGCCGCCTTGACCTATCTGTATATATCGCCCCTAACACCCCTGCTTTCGCTACTGACCTGATGTATACAAGTACGGCAGCAGTCAAATCAGTAACAACATTTGATGGTAAACGACTGTTTGCTATTTCTGGTGTTGGTGTTATTGCTGAAGATGTTGATGCTCTTGTCAGCACAGGAAACATTGAGTTTGGTATTTACCGTTGGGGTATTCCTGACCGTAAGTTCGTAGCGAAAATGGATGTCCGTACTGAACCTTTAGATGGCACAGTTGAAGCGTTCCTACAAAACGACCAATCTGCTTATGCTTCCCTCGGCACCTTTAATTCAGCCAACGATATTGAACATACATACAACGGTTCAGATGTCAAAACTATCGAGGCAGGCTTCAAGCTGGTTCTCACCCCTGCGAACAACGTGAGTCCTGTTGTGACACGGTGGATGGCTAGGGCCTATGCCGCACCATTCCGGTCAGAAGTATTCTCCATCCCCTGCTTGTTGCACCGAAAGATTCGCCCACGCGACAGAGACATCTATATGGACCCTGAACAGGAACTTGAGACCCTGAACAGCCTTATTCATAACCCCAAAATTGTTACCTTGCAGTTAGGTACCCGTTCTTATTCGGTCATTGTCGAAGATGTTGAATTTGTGCCTGTTGACAGTACAGGGAACACCTGGTCTTGGGATGGTACGGCTACTGTTACAATGCGTTCTACGGAAAACTAGGAGTATCTAATGGCTTTACCAGTACGAAAAGGATATAAAGGCGCAGCAACTAATGCTGTGTTGACGAATAACCCTACTGCATCATCAGGTGACACAACCTTTACTGTTGACACGGTTACTGGTTGGTCTAGCACTTTCCCTTATTACGCTGTTGTTGACCCTGGTACTTCTCGTGAGGAGAAGGTCAAGGTGACGGCTATTTCTACGTTGACTTTGACTGTGGTGAGAGCGCAAGATGATACGGCTGTTGCTGTTCATTCTGCTGGTGCTGCTATTTATCCTGTGTTCACGGCTGATGAGGCTGACGAGGCTAACTTGATTGCTTCGGCTATGACCACTAAGGGTGACTTGATTGCTACTGATGGTTCATCTGTGAACCGTTTGGGTGTTGGTACGAACACTCACGTTTTGCAGGCTGATTCTTCTTCGACTAATGGTTTCAAGTGGGGTCAGGTTGCTACTGCTGGTATTGCTGATGATGCTGTGACGGCAGCTAAGATTGCTGCTGGTTCTGTGGCTGCTTCAGAGTTGGCTTCTGATGCTGTAACGACAGCAAAGATTCTTGACGCTAACGTAACCCTCGCTAAGTTGGCTTCGGCTGTAGCTAATGCTCTTGTTCCGGTAGGAACTATTGCTGCTTATGCTGGTGTTACTGCCCCGACTGGCTGGTTGCTTTGCGATGGTACAAGCACTACTGGCTATACATCTTTGGCTGCTTTGGTTGGTGCTACTACTCCTGATATGCGTGGCCGTTTTCCTATTGGTGATAACGCTAGTTTGACTTTGCTTGGTACTGGTGGTTCGCTCACTATTACTGCAAACAACCTTCCTGCTCATAGCCACCCGAACACGGCTACAGCATCTACTTCCGTTACTCTTACTGACCCTGGGCATACCCACACTATTGACACTTTTGACCCTGTTAATGGTGGCTCGGCAATGGGTTCACCTGAACCTGGTTATGGCGCAAATGCTGGTGACGAAGCGAATGTTGTTAACTCAGCCGTTACAGGAATTACGGTAGCTTCATCTACAACCACAGTCACAATGACCAACGCCAACAACACAACCACAGCATCCGACTACTACCCCCCACACCTTGTAGTAAACTACATCATCAAACACGACTAAGGACAAACAATGATAAAAATTCAAACACTCATCGGAAGAATCATCGCAGTATTCGGCTCGTCAGCCCTCGCAGCCGTAGCAGGTGGCGCAATCTTCGGTGTTGAACTCTGGAAATCAGCAGCCATCGCAGGCTTTATGGCCGCCGGAAAAGTAACAGAAGCATTGCTTCGCGCCTGGTCAGAAGACGGAACACTCACGAAAGAAGAAGTTGCAGCCGCCTTCGGTAAGAAGGGCTAGTAAATACGCCGTCATCACGGCGTTTCTTTCACTGTTTCTATGGTCGGCAACTGTCCAAGCACAGAACCCAATCATCACAGAACCAACAGACATTTGGTTTGAATACACAGAACCAACACAATTCATAGCGCAAACCTATATGGTAGAAAACTACCCATCCGACCCGATGCTATGGCTATATGACGAACAAGGCGTACAACTCGCAGCGAATGACGACTCGTATGGTTTGCAGTCGTACATCTCTATAGCCGTACCTGCTGGCCGTTACAGGCTTAGAGCTGGTATCTGCTGTGGCGACCCTAACGCCTGGCGCACAAACGGAGGCTGGAATTTACAGTATGAACTGGGTTTCAACGGTGTCGGCTCTATGCAGACAACTACCACAGAAGAACAGACAACCACAACATCCACGTCAACAACGTCAACAACAACCACCACATCCACATCTACGACAACATCCACCACGACGACAACAACCACAACAACAGTAGCCCCGACAACAACAAGCACAACTTCAACAACTGTCGCGCCGACAACCACGACTGTCGTTCAACCCACCACGACAACTTCAACTTCCACCACCACATCATCTACCTCCACGACAGTTCCGGTCACTACAACAACAGAAAACCCTACAACAACCACAACAATCCCTGTAGAGATACCCCCAGTCATCAGCGAGGAACAAGCAGTTGAGTTGGCAACAAGCCCTGAAGTGTTGGCCACCATCACAGCAGAAGAAGCAACCCAAGTGTTTGAAGCTTTGAATGTGGATGACCTATCTGATGCCCAGATTGAAGCACTGGTAGAAGCAGTACAAGAAGCCCCCGAAGAAGTCAGAGAAGCCTTCGAGGAATCAGTCAACATCTTTGGTGGAGCCGTAGATACCTACATCCCAGTCGGGTCCAATATCCCTGTATCCCAACGCCGAGCCTTGATAGCCATAGCAGGAATGACAGCCGTAGCCGCCGTAGCCTCCAGACGGAAATGATAAAGTAACCCCTATGCAAAAATACTTTGGTGCTATCACGTCATTGCTTTTATGGGCTGCCGGAACAGGGCTAGTCCTAATCACGCTGTCTGGTGATGCCCTTAGTAAAGCAATGTTTATCAGCGTTGCTGCTTTGCTTATCAACATTATCGCTATCGCATTAGGAGTTGGAGTAGACGAGTAGATACGACAGCGCCCCTAGCAAGGGAGAAAGGGGTAACGACCTTGCTAAGGGCAACAGCACTCTACCACCTACTTTGACTGTTGGTGTCATCAACAGGAAAAAATATGCCAAGAAAATACAGTTACTACCCAAGTTTTGATGGCAAGAAGGCACAGCCTGGAACGGAAAAGCTTGCTGATTTGTGTAAGCGTCGTTGGAAGACGAAGAACATCGGCATCTATTCCTTGAGGCTGATGAAAAATGACAAGACTGCTGGCAAGAAAATTGGCGACCCAGGTATGGAAAAGTACCTATCGGTTCACGCCACTGGCGCAGCCTTAGACTGCCAATACCCTGACGAAAAAGTTGCTCGTGAAATGTGGGACTGGTTGCTGAAGTATTCCGAAGAACTAGAGATTGAAGAAATCCATTGGTACGCCTTCGGTGACTATGGTGCTGGATACAGGTGTAGCCGTGGGCCAGGGAAATCGGGGGTCAAAATTTTTAGTAAGGATGACAATGCCGGTTCGTATCAGGGTTCACCTTCGTGGTTGCATATCGAAATTTCTCCTGCTATGGCCAAGGATGCTGCCAAGTTCGAAGCAGCCTGGCGAGCCTTACCTAAGCCTGAATGAAACGTGCAGTAATGTTCGCCCTTATTCTGTTCGGTTGTATTGGTGCCAGTTCAATAGCGATTCTGTTATCAGTATGGATTGAAGCTGTCAAGATTAGTAACAGGAAAAGTCAATGACTGTTGCGCAGTGGATTATTACAGTTGGCGCAACCATTGGTGCGCTCGGAATCATCTACCGAAGTGTTATACATCCGGTGTTCAAATGGGCGCAACGCCTAGAAAAAACAATGTCATTCGTAGAACAACAAATGCTCCCCAACGGTGGCTCATCCCTACGTGATTCGGTCAACAGAATTGAAGCACGTTTAACTCTTGTAGAGGAACACATCACCACTCCACGATGATAATGTGACAAGTCCTATGACACTCACAGACCTTCTTCTCATCCGTAATTTCCTTTCAAAAGTAGTAGTTCGAGGTGTTGAAGAAGACCAACTTCTTAATCTCGTGGCACGAATAGATGCCCTACTTGAACAGCCTCGACAGGTATCAGCCGCCTAGTAATATCAGGATATGGTCGCAATCAAAAACCTGTATACCTGTCCTAACTGTGGAGAAGTATGGCCTATCAGCCAAGGCAAATGGTGCCACGATTGTCGCGTAGAAGGAGAACACCTTGACGAACGAACAGACGACTGAACTAGAACCACCACCATACCCAGTAGCTCTTGTCTATTGGGCTGACGCTTGTGGGGGCGACCCAGGTTGGCTAACCCTTGACGACGTAGATGACGACGGCGAAACACTTGTCCAATCAGTAGGTTTCCTAGTACCCACAGGCGATGCCGGAGCGAAGAAAGACCACATCACACTGCTCCAAACCTTCCACGACGGCGACGGAATAAACCTGTTTTATATCCCTGTCGGAATGATGCGTAAAATAATCTTGATGAACAGTTGACAAAGACACACCCTGCGTGTACTCTGACCAATAGTTAAACAACAAGAAAGGGGAAACGCAATGGGATACCAGCGTTACCGAATACCAAAAGAACCACACGGCTCACAAGCTTGGCTCAACCAAAGATATATGG
>Ga0049081_10000834_pt1 | contig 11718 bp, 14 predicted proteins | sample GreLakmeER78MSRF_FD_66717 | JGI IMG/M metagenome (GOLD analysis project Ga0049081, IMG submission 66717) | Freshwater lentic microbial communities from great Laurentian Lakes, MI, USA - Great Lakes metaG ER78MSRF | ecosystem: Environmental > Aquatic > Freshwater > Lake | place: Great Lakes...
AAGCCGTTGGGGGATACACTAAATATAATGATTCGCACCAAACATTAGAAGATTTAAGTCTTTGGACTAAAATGAATGCTGCTGGAGCGAAAGTTTTATATATAGATGAGCCGTTCCTATATTATCGGCATCATCGAGCGAACTTTAATACTTACTGATAGGAAAAATGCCATGCTACCACCAATGAGAATTTATACGACTCGTAACGATATTAAGTATCTTCTTGTCGAACATGATGAAGTTATTTCAGATCACATCAAGCGCGATGGCGTTTGGGGTTCAGATTATTTGGACACTTGCGCAAAGATTCTTCGCAATGTTCCATCTGGTCGAGTGATTGATGTTGGCGCAAGCATTGGTACTTGGACAGTTCCCCTTGCTCTTATGTTCGAAGGCAAGCATGAGTTCGATGCGATCGAACCACTACCAAAAGTTAATATGCAATTAAACGCAAATGTTCTCTTGAATAATCTTGAGAATGTTAATGTGCACAGAGTCGCTATTTCAGATGTAACTGAAACAAAGCATGCCCCTTCCCTAGAGTTTGCCACTTCTGCAAATCATGGCGCATATTCATTCAATGAACAATTCAATGCATTGCGTGGAATTGCTAAAACAGAACGCGAAGATGTCTATGAATTCCGTCGCCTAGACGATTATCGTTTTGGAAATGTTCGCTTGATCAAGGTTACAACTCCAGCATTTGAATCAAAAGTGTTCATGGGAATGTATGAAACTCTTGAACTCAGCAATTGGCCACCTGTTCTATTCGAATCATGGACTGCTGATTGGTATACTGCTGAGCGCACAAAGGCATTGGACTTCTTTGCTGCTCGTGGATATGAGCACTATCTCTATATCAATGATCATGTGATTGCATTTAAGACCAAGTCTCAGGCTGATCAACTTCTAGACGATACAACAAGTGTTGTTAAGAAAGCGGAAGGTTCTTCGCCATTCTCGGTTGCTGAATATCAGCATGATGTAAAGACTGTTCTTGATAATCAGGTTGCTGCAAAGTTCCTATAATTTGTGAAAGTCTCTATCATCACGCCCACAACGGGCAACTCATACTTGGCTGAATGTATTGAGTCAGTTCGTGCTCAAACCTATGAAAACATTGAGCATATCGTTGTTGTTGATGGAAAAGATCGTTGGGAAAAAGCAGAACCAATTCTAAGGGCTTCTGAATTTCCCAACGGTCGAAATGAGCACATTTGTGTTCTTCCATACCCGACAGGAACTAATCGATACAATGGTCACCGTGTATATGGTGCTGCAACTTACTTTGCAGACGGCGACTATCATATCTGGTTAGACGATGATAATATGATTTCACCGAATCATGTTGAGAGTCTTGTTAAACTAGTCCAAGAAAAGAATCTAGATTGGGCATTCTCTTTCCGAAAGATTATCGACAAAGACAATCAGATTCTTTGCAATGATGATTGCGAATCTCTTGGTTTATGGGCAAGCATTCTTCACCCAGAAGATTTTTTCGTTGATGTGAATTGTTATTTCGTAAAGAAACAGCATGCAGTTTCAATCACGCCTGTTTGGTATCGCAAGTTTCGTGAGCCAGGTCAGATGGAAATTGATCGAGCGATTGCTGCTGTTCTTATGCATCCAAATAACAAACTAAAGTTTGACTGCACAAGGGACTATACGGTAAAATATAGAGTTGGCAATACTGGCTTATCAGTGCAAGCAGATTTCTTTATTCAAGGCAATCAGAAAATGCTTGAAAGACATAATGGTAAACTTCCATGGAAGAATTAGTACAAAAATATATTCAAAGAGTTGAGCGTGCAATTGACCATGGTCTAGACCATGAACGATTTAAAAAGACTGGTCAATTGCCAAAAAGTAAACTCACTGATGATGTATTTGATCTCAAAGGAATGTCTACGAATGAAGTTAGAATGTTTCTCAATGAGATGGTTCATCCAGACACTCGATATCTAGAGATCGGAGTTCATCGCGGATCAACATTCATATCTGCATTGTACAAAAATCAATTCGAATTTGCTTGCGCTATCGATGAGTTTGATCCGCCATATTCTAATGATGACATCGTTAAAGACTTTTTGATGAAATGCAAAAAGAACAGAATTGGTAACTTTTCTGTAATTCGAAATGACAGTTTCAATCTAAAACCAGAACAATCAGAAGCATTGAAAAATATTAACACCTATTTCTATGATGGTGGTCATTACGAATGGCAGCATGAAAAGGCACTTACATACTACTATAAAAATCTAGCAAATGTGTTTATTTTTATTGTTGATGACTGGGCTCATGAACCAGCAGTCAAAGGCACAAGAAAAGCACTCAAAGATCTAAACTTCAAAATTCATAAAGAATGGGAATTGGGATATAGCCATACGATTAAAAATCGCGAGGATCTTGGCTGGCATAATGGATTATACATTGCAGTGTTAGAGAAATGAAAGAGTTTAGAGAAAAAATTTACGGTGAGCATGATCCATATAAAGACTTTCATCCATTGTCGCCAGACATGCAAGGATGGGGTAGCCATCGTCCAGTTTTTCGAGAAGTCTTAACTGAATTAAAACCAAAGTTCATTGTTGAGGTTGGAACTTGGAAAGGGGCATCTGCATTTCATATGGCTGACTTACTTCTTGAAATGGGTCATCGCGACTTTGAAATCATATGCGTTGACACTTGGCTTGGCTCAGTTGAACATTGGATTCAAATGTATGGTCCAATTCATCCAATTCTTCGCAATGGTCGACCGCAGTTATATGAACAATTCTTGTCAAATGTGATCCATCGAGGATATCAGGATTGGATTACTCCATTGGCAATTGATTCTATTAATGCCGCTCACATTTTTAATGCGATGGGCTTTCGTCCAGATTTAATTTATGTTGATGCGGGTCACGAATACCATTCAGTGAGAAATGATTTGCATTTATACAGTGAATTGTTAAGGGTTGGTGGATATTTGATTGGTGATGACTTTTTCCATGAACCAGTGAAGCGAGCAGTCTTCGACGCATTCGGAGAAGATAAAGTAATTCCAAAAGGTGAGGATAAATTTGTATGGATAAAGTAAGAAACCCATGTATTGCTTCTCTCTTTATGAACAATGTTCAGCCAAAGATGGTTGAGTTGCAGAAAGCAGTTGTTGCAAAATATAACAAATCCAAGATCTTTCACTATCAGGTTCTTACTGAAGCACCTCCTGGATTTACGATGGATAAGTTGGTCGATATGCTCGAAAAGAGAGGGCATGATGCAATCATGTTCTTGGATATTGATGCGCTTCCGTTGAATGATAATGCGCTAGATTACTTTTTTGAGCAAGTTTATTCAGGCAAAGTAATTGGTTCTGCTCAAAGAAGCAATCATATCGAAAATAATCAGCATGTATTTGCTGCACCACATAATATAACATTTACTGTTGAACTCTATCGTAAACTTGGCAATCCGTCTTTCATGCCAAACTATCGTGGCGATGTTGCAGAAGAGTTGACTTTTAGAGCAGAAGAGAGTAATATTGGAGTCGAGATCTTGATGCCGCTGCGATATGATGCTCCACCGATTCGTATGAATTGGGAACCAAAAGATGCACCGCCATATTGGGATCTTGCAGATGGTATGCCGAAGTATGGTATCGGCACAACATTTGGAACACCAGAGATGGAAATGTTTTGGCATCTGTATCAGAGTTTTCATCCAGGTCAAACTGAAAGATTTGTTACAAAGTGTGAGGAACTCTTGGCATAATGGATATTGGAACAGAGAGAAAATATCTTTTTGATTATGATGTCTCTGTAATAAAGAAAGAATTATCAAGGGTCACTATCGAAGATTGGCAATTTGATAAAATGAGGCAGGAAGCATTTAAAGATGGTCATGGTGATACGGAATCCATTATATTATTTTTTGCTGGTGGTCGCCGTAAAGTTACAACCTCGCCTTCGTTTAACAGAGCAGTCCTTGATGCTGGCGAACAAATTAGAAAACATTTTGGTGAGAATGCAAAGATTTTAACGCTGATGGTTGTTAAGTTATTTGCAAAAGCGCAGATACCAACGCACACAGATGGTGGAACATTGGCTACAATTCATCGTTGCCATCTTCCGATTATTACGCATAAAGATTGTGAGTTTTATATAAACGAAAAGAAGTTTCCCTTTACAAAAGGAAAGGTGTTTGAAATTAACAATGTGATGTCACATTCAGTTGTAAATAACTCAAACATTGATCGTATCCATTTAATTTGTGACATTAGAGTATAGGAATTCATATGGCAAATCGTAGTGACTTTTTTAATGCAAAACTTCCACGCAGTTTAAAGCGTATGCTTACAATGGGTCAAGTATATGGGTGGACTGGAGATCAACATGCTCGCGGCGATCTTCGTCGCTCAATGATTGCTGCTCATGCTAATCATGTTGGATTCAAGTTGAAGCGACATTCAACTGAGAATCGCGACGCATCTGATAGCGAATAATGCACTCTCTAGTAGAACTCCGCGATCTTCTTGTCTCTAAACAGATAGAGATATTAGATTTTAATGGTTGGCAATTAAGAGTTGGTAAAGATACATGGGTTATGATTCACGACATTTTATATTTAAATGGTGAAAAACAAAACCCAAAGCAAAAAGATTTATTTGACAAATACAAAAAGGTGAAACAAAATGAGCGAAATCAAAGCAATCAAACTCGTAACTGGCGAGGAATTAGTAGTCGAAATTACAAGTAATGAAGACGAATTGGTCACATTTAAAAACCCAGTTGCAACTGTGATGCAGCGACGACAAGAGGGACCAGTTCTTGGCTTTATGCCGTGGATGCAAGCAAGCAATGGTCCGTTCACAATCAGCAAGAAATCAACTATTGTCATTTGTGATGTTGCCGAGGAAGTGAAAAACGGGTATAATCAAATCTTCGGGGCAGGAATTGTTGTCCCTCCTAAAGATTTGATTCTGGGGTAATGCTTGGCTGATTTCTATACAAACATCTCGGTATCTGGAAGATATATCCTCTATCGTGGTGTCGAGAATGATAAGAGGGTCAGACGGAAAGTTGAATTCCGTCCGACCTTTTATCTCATTGCAAATGAGAAAACAGAATACAAGACTCTGAGTGGAGAGTTTGTCAAATCAATTGAACCAGGAACAATTCCTGAGTGCAGAGAATTTTTGGAGAGGTATGAAAGTGTCGATAATTTCCCTGTTTTTGGTAATAATCGTTATGAGTATGCTTTTATTGCCGATCGTTATCCTGATGATATTCTTTGGGATATTAACAAAGTTACTATCGCTTATCTCGACATCGAAGTTGGATCTGAAAACGGATTCCCTGAACCAAGAGATGCCAACGAATCAATCACAGCCATCACTATTAAACTCAAGGGTAATTATTTTGTGTTTGGCTGTGGCGATTATATCAAGCACCGTGACGATGTGCACTATGCAAAGTGCCGAGACGAATCAGACCTTATACGAAGATTTATCGACTTCTGGGCAAGATTCCACCCAGATGTGGTCTCAGGATGGAACATCAAGTTCTTCGACATCCCCTATCTTGTAAATCGTATCACCAAACTTCTTGGTGAGGCAGAAGCCAAGAAACTCTCTCCCTGGAATCGATTGTCAGTGCGTGAAGCGCATGTGATGAATCGCGAGCATCAAGTCTATGATCTTGATGGTGTTGCAACTCTTGATTACATTGAATTGTACCGCAAGTTCACTTACTCGCAGCAAGAATCTTATCGTCTTGATAATATTGCGCATGTTGAGTTGGGCGAAAAGAAATTAGATTACTCTGAATTCGAAACGCTGCATCAACTCTACAAGCACGACTATCAAAAGTTTATTGAGTATAACATCAAGGATGTCGAGTTGGTCGAGAAACTCGAAGACAAGATGAAGTTGATTGAGTTGGCTTTGACTCTTGCTTATGACAATAAAGTAAACTATGACGATGTGTTCACGCAGGTTCGTATGTGGGATGCGATTGTTTATAATTATCTTTTGAAAAAGAAGATTGTCATCCCTCAAATGAAGCGAGGCTCAAAGAGTTCGCAGTATGAGGGTGCTTATGTTAAGGATCCGATCCTTGGCATGCATGAGTGGGTTGCATCCTTTGACTTGAATAGTCTGTATCCGCACTTGATCATGCAGTATAATATTTCGATGGAGACTCTCATTGAGCCATCGAAATATACTGACAATATGCGTGGGCTCATTCAGAACTGCAATATTAATGTTGAATCACTACTTAATCAAGAAGTCGATACTTCAATTTTGCGAGATCTTGGTGCTACTGTAACGCCGAATGGTCAGTTGTTTCATATGAATAAAGGTCAGGGTGTATTGCCTGAGATTATGGATACAATGTACAAAGACCGCACTCGGTATAAGAAGTTGGCTCTTGAGGCGAAGAAAAAGATTGAGACTGTTCTTGATGATAAGAATCAAGTTCACTATCTTGAGAAACAAGTTGCTCGATATAACAATCTTCAGTTAGCAAAGAAGGTTACTCTAAACTCTGCTTACGGTGCGCTGGGCAATCAGTACTTCCGCTTCTTTGATATTCGTATCGCTGAAGGTATTACAACGGCAGGTCAGTTGTCGATTCGTTGGATTGAGAAGAAGATCAATGAGTATATGAACAATCTTCTCAAAACCAAAGATGAAGATTATGTCATCGCTTCGGATACTGATTCGATCTATTTGAACATGGGTCCGCTAATCAAGAAACTTTATCCTGACACTTCTGACACCAAGAAAGTTGTCAAATTCATGAACAAGGTTTGTGATGATAAGATTCAACCATTCATTGACTCGTCATATCAAGAGTTGGCTGATTATGTGAATGCATTTCAGCAGCGTATGGAAATGAAACGCGAGTCTCTTGCTGATAAGGCAATCTGGACTGCCAAAAAGCGATACATTCTAAATGTGCATGATAGTGAAGGTGTTGCTTATGCCAAACCTAAACTTAAGATCATGGGTCTTGAGGCTGTCAAGTCTTCTACTCCTTCTGCTTGTCGCACGAAGATTAAAGAAGCAATCAATATCATCATGACTCAAACTGAAAGCGATCTTCACAAGTTTATTGAGCAGTTTCGTGAAGACTTTAAGAAATTGCCTGTTGAAGACATTTCTTTCCCGCGATCAGTTAATGGTCTTGGAGAATATGCAGACAATGCAAGTATCTACAAGAAGGGTACACCAATTCATGTAAAGGGTGCATTGGTATACAATCATGTTCTTCGAACTTTGAAACTGACCAAAAGATATCAAGAAATTCAAGAAGGCGAAAAGATTAAATTTGTTTATCTCAAACAACCAAATATCTTCAACAACAATACGCTCGCATTTATCTCTGGCATCCCAAAGCAACTCGATGCTGAGCAATACATAGATTATGATCTTCAGTTTGAGAAGTCATTTCTTGAACCACTAGACATCGTATTATCAACAATCAATTGGAACACCGAAAAGGTGGACTCTTTGGAGAGTTTCTTTTCATGATTAGTGTCATAATGCCGACTCTCTGGAGAGGAGAGTACCACAAACGAATGCTCCCCATCTTTAATGATCATCCGTTGATTGGTGAGATTATCATCATTGATAATGCTCCTCATAAAACCGACCAAGAAATTTTTAAATTAGAGAAGGTTCGATATTTCGCACAGACAAAAAATCTTTATGTCAATCCATCTTGGAATTTAGGTGTTGAAATATCAAACTTCGATATACTTTGTTTGTATAGTGATGATGTTTATTTCGACTCGAAGTGTATTGAAAAAGTGCATAAAGTGTGCACACCAAGAGGTGGTATTGCAGGATTTTCGCTTGAGACTATTTCAGAGAGTCACGATGACTTAAATTATCTTGCGCCATATGAAGTATTGCAAGTTGTGCCAAGCAATGCTATGCACTATAGATTTGGTATGTGTATGTTCCTTCATAAAGAAAGTTACTTTGTAATTCCAGAAGAACTTAAGATTAATTATGGTGACGCATATTTGTTTGATCAGAATGTTATGCGTGGAAAATCTAACTTTAAGATTGAAGGCTGTGCAACCATAACTCGAATGAGAACATCGTCAAAAGCAAAAGAGTTTGATGATGTTAGAAGAAGTGATGCAATAGAATACGCAAAAATAAATCCATCAGAAGGGCTCATTATGGAGTTAATGGATAACTTAGAAAAGAATATATGATTAGTGTAATTGTACCAACAATGTGGAAAGCACCACATCTGATGAAGATGCTCCCACTACTCGAAAATCATTCACTGATTGGTGAGGTGATTATCATTGATAACGACACATCAAAGACGAATGCAGATATTCATCAATATTCAAAGGTGGTACATCTTCCGCAAAAAGAAAACATCTATGTGAATCCTGCATGGAATCTGGGAGTCAAGGTGTCGAGATTTGACAAGTTATGTTTTCTAAATGATGATGTCGTTTTTAATGTGAACTCCATTGATACGCTATATGAATTAATCACTCCAGAACGAGGGTTATTGGGCTTCTCTGAAGCAAGTTATTGCGGATTTTCTCCAGAGTTATATGATACTCTTGTTTCTTCTGGAATAGGCTCTGATGTTCACATTGAAGAAACGAATATATACGAGAATGAGTCGACTTCTGGCATGCCTCATGTTTACTATGGATGTGTGATGTTCTTACATAAAGAACGATTCTTCGTCATCCCACATGAATTTAAAATTTACTTTGGCGATTTGTTTGTTTACTTGATGAATGCTTTTAAGATTAATCAAGGAGAAGAGATCGCCCCTAATTTGAGACTGGTCACAAAATTACATACACCAGTACGAAACTATACTATCGAAGATGGATTAGTTATAACAAAAATGTCTTCAACTGTAAAATCTTTCAACGAACAAATTGATAAAGAGAAGGCTATTTTTTATGATGTGTTCGCTAGACACGGAATCTATAAAAAACAATGATAATGGCTTTTCTCGTTTTAATTGCTGGGTTGCTTCTATCTGGAACAGCAGCATACTACTCAATCATTGGATTGCTTGCTATCTTTCCAGGTGCGATAGTTCCGATTGCATTGATGGGCAGTTCATTAGAGTTCGCTAAACTAGTTGCAGCCTCTTGGTTATATCGTAACTGGGATATAGCACCGAAAATTCTCAAAGGATATTTTGTATTCGCAATCATAGTTCTGATGTTCATTACATCACTTGGAACATTTGGTTATCTATCAAAGGTACATCTTGAGTCATCAATTGGAGTCGCAGACAACTCGCTAGAAATTTCTAGAATTGAACAACAAATTGCTGCTGAGCAAAGAAAGGTTGGTAATGCTCAGCGGTCGCTCGAATCATTAGACTCTGTAGTTGATAAAGCATTCTTTGATGGCACAAGAATTCGCAATCAACAAAAAACAGAAAGAACTGCACTTAATTTTGTGATTGAAAATTCAGATGCTAAGATTGAGAAACTTACCTCTGACCTGGTGCCACTCCGCCGTTCTAACATAGAATCTGAAGCGAAAATTGGTCCATTAAAATATATCGCAGAATTAATTTATGGCAAGGATGAAGCCGCAAATTATTTCGATAGTGCAGTTCGCTTTGTTATTATTTTAATTGTTCTTGTATTTGATCCATTGGCTGTTCTTTTGTTGATTGCTGCAAACATCAGTTTCTCTCAACCAAAAAAGAAAGAGGATGATGTTGAGCCAAAGGAGCCGAAACAAAAGAAGCCAAATTATATTGTTGAAAAGATCGAAACAGTTCAAGCAAAGCGAAAGAAAAAGAAAAAAGTTGCTTCTGAGCCAGAAGTAGAGTACAATAAAGGTATGGGAAAGAGCATCTACAACTTTATGATGCGCGATGATTTTGGTATAACACACACAGATAAGGTGGAAGATAATGAGCCTACTCGAAAAACTAAAGAAAAACACAACGATTAAAGACACTGCTATCCTTGCGAAGTCTAAATTCTTCGCTGCCAAGGATATGATTCAAACAAAGATCCCTGTAGTGAATGTTGCATTCTCTGGCGATCTTGATGGGGGTTTCATTCCTGGACTTACCATGTGGGCTGGTCCGAGCAAGCACTTCAAGACAGCATTCAGTCTCTTGATGGCAAAGGCATATCAAGACAAGTATCAAGACGGTGTTGTTCTGTTCTATGACTCAGAGTTTGGCACTCCGCAAAACTACTTCACTTCGTTTGGTATTGATATGGAGCGAGTTATTCATACTCCAGTCACCGATGTTGAACAACTGAAGTTTGATATTATGAATCAGTTGTCAAATATTGAGCGTGGTGAGCGAGTGATGATTGTGATTGATTCGATCGGCAATCTTGCGTCAAAGAAAGAAGTTGAAGATGCGCTTGAGCAAAAGTCTGTCGGTGACATGACTCGCGCCAAGCAAATTAAATCCCTGTTCCGTATGGTGACACCACACCTCACCCTGAAGGACATTCCTATGGTCGTAGTCAATCACACTTACAAAGAGATTGGTCTATATCCCAAGGATATTGTCGGTGGCGGCACAGGCTCTTACTACTCTGCTGATAATATCTACATCCTTGGTCGTCAGCAAGAAAAGGATGGCACTGACCTAATTGGCTATAACTTTATTATTAATGTGGAGAAGTCCCGCTATGTTAGAGAAAAGGCTCGTATCCCTGTCACTGTTCGTTTCGATGGTGGCATTTCTAAGTACAGTGGTCTTCTTGACATGGCACTTGAGTCGGGTCATGTAACCAAGCCAAGCATGGGCTGGTATGCCAAGGTTGATCGCTCAACTGGTGCAATCGATGGTAAGAAGTGGCGTATTGCTGACACTGAATCTCCAGAGTTTTGGGATAGCATTCTTGCCGATGATTCATTCAAGGATTGGATTCGTAAAACATATCAATTTAGTTCAGCCATGGGGAACAGTGAATTAACTGTTGACACGGATGATGAGGAATAAAATTGTTGATTTGATTGCCAAATACGAATTTTGGTATGCAACGAAATTTACTAAACTTGACAAACACTACACATTTTTCGTTGATTTAAATGGTCCCCCAGGATCATTTGCAATCAAGTATCTTAAGAAATATGATGGTGTGATTGTTGAGTTTGCCAATGTAAAAGTTGGTGATGGTGGATTGATGACATTTGATTATGATGTTATCTCCAATGTGAATAATTGTAATGTAAAGTCCAAAAGTTTCGAACGCTTTACTTCTAATGTAATGCGTAGTATACTTTATGAGGCTGTTGAAAATCTAAAGAAGGAACCGAATGAAAACAGAGAATTTGATCCTATCGAATTTGATTCGGAACGAACCGTTTATGAGGAAGAGTCTGCCATTCCTCAAGAACGAATATCTAAGCGAAAGCCACGAAAGAAAACTGTTCGAAGAAATAAAGCAGTTCATTCTTAAATACAACAATTTGCCACCAGTTGCGGCTCTTGAGATTGCTCTTAAAGAGTCTACCAAACTCACTGAAGTTGAGTTAAATAAGTCGTTGGAATTATTGAAGGAAATATCCAATGACAAATCAGAACAACAACTGGGCTGGTTACTTGATACAACGGAAAAATTCTGTCAAGAAAAGGCGATTTACAATGCCATCATGGATTCCATCCAAATCTTGGACGGGAAAGATACTAACAGGGGCAAAGGAAGCATTCCTACTCTTTTGTCTGATGCTTTGGGGGTTAGTTTCGATCCTCA
>Ga0049081_10000835_pt1 | contig 11710 bp, 9 predicted proteins | sample GreLakmeER78MSRF_FD_66717 | JGI IMG/M metagenome (GOLD analysis project Ga0049081, IMG submission 66717) | Freshwater lentic microbial communities from great Laurentian Lakes, MI, USA - Great Lakes metaG ER78MSRF | ecosystem: Environmental > Aquatic > Freshwater > Lake | place: Great Lakes...
TTGTATCGACTGCCTTCTTTATGATGCGTGCATGCAAACATTCACACGCACAGTTTTATTCACTGACACCGACGGGCGCGCCCGTTTTCGCGAGGAACGCATTCCTCTGGATCATGGAACTGAACAGTCCCGACTGAGCGAACTGCTGCCCGTACAAGGCCTGCAACTGCGCCACAGCCCGATCGGCTTTCAAAGCAGTTTTCACGTCACCACCAGTCCGCAATGGGTGTTCATTTTGCAAGGGCAAATGGAAATCGGTTTACAAGACGGCAGCACCCGCGTGTTCAAAGCAGGCCAACATTTTTTCTCTGCCGATCTGCTGCCAGAAGGCGCCGTTTTCAACGACAAGCTGCACGGTCATTGCAGCCGCCAAGCAGGTGACCAGGCCTTGGTGACAGCGTTTGTGCGAGCGTGAAAATCCTTAAAACAAAGAATTTTTCACCCTGACTAGGCTATTTAATTTATAAACTAATCAGAAAGAATCTATTTACTATCAATTGGCTAAAGAGACAACGGGGACAAGCCGATACCATCTCTTATCCCGGTGTTCATCGCGTTTGTACACCGCCTCTCCCTGTCTTTTTCATTCAGAGCAATCATGAAAAAATACCTACGTTTGATATTGGAAATCCTCCTGGGGGTTTGCCTGGTGGCCGCATCCACCCTGGCCTATTTGAATTACTCAGCGAAAAAAAACTTGGTGGCTGAGGTGGGTGAACTCACTGAGCAACTCGGCGAAGCCAAGGAAGCGCTGGAAAAAGCGAATGAGAGCGAGCCAGTGGGCGACGAACTCGCAGCTGATGCCGGCGGCACCAGCGTACAAGAACTGGATGCGTTGAAAGCCGCGTTCTCCAACGGCATTGTGTTGCAAGACATAGAAAGCCTGTACAAAGTTCAAAAAGCCTTGAGTGCTGAGCGACAAGTCGGCATGGCGTCTATCCGTTTGCTGACCAAGGGCGCCCAGGACGAAGGCACGATAGCCGCATTTCAGAAAGCATTGGAAATGGCCGAATGGAGCAACCGTTTGCAAACCGTGTGTGCGGCGCAAAACGCGCTGGCTGCTGCGGGTCAAAAAATCAAGGTGTTACAGGATTGCAAAAAATCCACTGACAAGGAAGAACCCGGTAAAGAAGCGCACGGCAAAAAAGACGACAAAGCGCACGCAGTCCACTGGGGTTATGAAGGCGACAACGGCCCTGAGCACTGGGGCAACAACTTCCCCGTCTGCGGCACCGGCAAAAAACAATCGCCGCTGAACATCATCGGCCCGTTTGAAAAATCCAAGGACATGCTGAGCGTGGACTACAAGGAAGGCCCGCTCAAGATGCTCAACAACGGCCACACCATACAAGTGAATGTTGAGCCCGGCAGCACGCTGACCATCAACAAGGAAAGCTACGACTTGTTGCAATTCCACTTCCACCGACCGTCTGAAGAACAGGTCGACGGCAAAAACGCCTCCATGGTCGCGCACTTTGTGCACAAAAGCAAAGACGGCAAGCTCGCCGTCATCGGTGTGCTGCTGAATGAAGGCAAAGACAACGCTGCCATCAAAACCCTGTGGGCCAATCTGCCGCCCAAAGAAGGCGAAGAGTTTTTACCTGAAAAAGTCAGCTTCAATCCTGGCAATATGCTGCCCAAGGAACTCGGCTTTTACAACTACGAAGGTTCGCTGACCACACCGCCTTGTACCGAAGGTGTTCAGTTCTACATCCTGAAAAAACCCATGGATATGTCCAAGGACCAGGTCGGCAAATTTCCTTACAAGCTCAATGCCCGCCCGGTGCAAAGCCTCAACGGCCGCAAGATCAACGCCGGCGGTTGATAACCTTTTGACACAAAAAAGCCTGCAATGCGTTGCAGGCTTTTTTATGCCCCCGGGGCTTACGCTGTTTGCAGGGTTTGCATGAGCGCCTGTTGATCAACGCGGCATACCGGGAAACCCGCCCATGCCTTTCATGCCGCCCAGCTTTTTCATCATCTTCATCAAGCCGCCGCCGCGCATTTTTTTCATCATGTCTTGCATTTGTCCAAATTCATTGAGCAAGCGATTGACTTCTTGCACTTGCACGCCCGCACCGGCGGCGATCCGGCGCTTGCGCGTGGCTTTGATGATGTCCGGCTTGGCACGCTCATAAGGCGTCATGCTGTGGATGATGCCTTGCTTTTTCACCATCTCTTTTTCGGCGCGATTCAAATCCACGTCCTTGGCCTTGGCCGCGATCTGGCCGGGCATTTTGTCCATCAAGCTGGACAAACCGCCCATTTGCTTCATCTGCTGTATCTGCGACAAAAAATCGTTCAGGTCAAAGCCGTCGCCGCTTTTGAGCTTGGCCGCCATTTTTTGCGCAGCTTCCAGGTCCACATTGGCCGTGACCTGCTCGACCAAAGCCAGGATATCGCCCATGCCCAGCATGCGACCGGCGTGACGCTCGGCATCAAAGGCTTCCAGGCCGTCGATTTTTTCACTGGTGCCGGAAAACTTGATCGGCGCGCCGGTGATCTGACGCACGGACAGCGCCGCACCGCCGCGTGAATCGCCATCGGTTTTGGTCAGCACAATGCCGGTCAAGGGCAGCGCCTCCTTGAACGCCTTGGCGGTATTGATCGCGTCCTGACCCAGCATGGCGTCGACCACAAACAAAGTTTCCACCGGATGCACCGCTGCGTGCAATGCCTTGATCTCGTTCATCAAAGCTTCGTCAATCGCTAGGCGACCGGCAGTGTCAATCAGCAGCACATCAAAATAATGGTTGCGCGCATAGTCGAGCGCGGCCAGAGCAATCTGCACCGGTTTTTGCGACGGGTCGCTGGGAAACCATTCGGCGCCCGCTTGCGCCGTCACGCTTTTCAATTGCTCAATCGCCGCCGGGCGGTAGACGTCAGCCGACACCGTCAAGACTTTTTTCTTGCGTTTGGTGATCAGGTGCTTGGCCAGTTTGGCGGTGGTGGTGGTTTTACCGGCACCTTGCAACCCGGCCATGAGGATGACCGCCGGGGGTTGCGCCGCCAGATTGATGTCAGACACGCCCTCGCCCATGGTGGCGCTGAGTTCGCGCTGCACGATGCTGACGAGCACCTGCCCCGGCGTCAATGAACCGATGACTTCCTGACCCAGCGCCTTGTCCTTGACGCGGGCAATGAAATCGCGCACCACAGGCAGCGCCACATCTGCTTCCAACAAAGCCATGCGCACCTCGCGCAACATATCGGCCACATTGGCTTCGGTGATACGGGCCTGGCCGCTGATCTGGCGAACCAGGCGCGAGAGTTTGTCGCTGAGTGTGCTTGCCATCGTCAATGCCTTGCCATGAAACTTGCAAAAGAAAAAACCGGATCCCCGGCGAAACGCTAAACTGTTTACATGATTGTATTCAGCGCATCTCACTTCAGTCTGGTCTGGGGCATGTTGGCCGCTTCGGCTTATGCACTGGGGGCCTTGTTCGGCGGACGTTTGTCGGCGCAGCAAAGCCGCAATTACCTGTGGCTGATTTCCCTGTTCCATGGGCTGAGCGTGATTGCCAGCCTGATTCCTTCCGACGACGAGCTTGCGCATTTCGGCTTTGCTGCCGCACTGTCTGCCACGGCCTGGCTGGTGCTGCTGGTCTACACCATAGAACACCACTGGTTCCCGCAAATGCAAACCCGCTGGCTGATGTCCGCTGTGGGCATGGTGGCCGTCATACTGCCATTGCTGTTTCCCGGTCATGCGCTGCACGGCACATCTTCAGCCTGGCTGCCGTTTCACTGGATGCTGGGCATGGCCTCTTATGCCTTGTTTGCTGCAGCGGTGGTGCACGCCAGTCTGATGAACCGCGCTGAACGGCAAATTCGCCTGGGCGCTATTGATCCCAGCGGACTTCCTTTGTTGACACTTGAGCGTCTGACCTTTCGCTTTGTCAACATAGGCTTTGGCCTGCTGACAGCCACGTTATTGGCCGGTTGGCTGTTCGGCGAACAACTTTACGAAGCTGGCAAGGCCTTTCGGCTTGACCATAAAACCTTGTTCGCCATCTTGGCCTGGCTGGTATTTTTGCTGCTGATCTGGGGCCGCCGCTATCGCGGCTGGCGCGGGGCACCGGCAGTACGCACGCTGTACACAGGCGCTGCCATGCTGTTTTTGTCTTATGCCGGTTCGCGTTTTGTCACTGAAGTTTTTTTACATCGCAACCAATGAAGTACCTGCTTCTGCTGGGCGTGGTGTTCGGGCTGATCTGGTGGATCAAACTTAGTCGTCCTGCATCAACCGATAACAAATCTTCCGGCCAAGGCGTTGGACCGCAAAACATGTTGCGCTGCGCGCACTGCGGATTGCACCTGCCCGACAACGAGGCCGTGATGTCAGGCAACACGGCCTATTGCAGCGATGCCCACCGCGCGCTGGCCGAGTCCTGAGGCATGAGCAGCCTTCCTGCCTGGAACCGGGGCTGGTACCGCTTTGCCCACGCGATGGCGTCTCCTAACTTCGGTCCCCGCCCGCCTGACACCGGCATTGATCTGGTGGTGATACACGCCATCAGCCTGCCTCCAGGCACGTATGGCGGCGCGCACGTGCAGGATTTTTTTACCAACTGTTTGAACCACGACGCGCACCCCTACTTTGAGACATTGCGGAACCTGAAGGTATCGGCTCACTTTTTTATAAAACGCGGCGGCGAGTTAATGCAGTTTGTCAGCTGCGATGAGCGCGCATGGCATGCTGGCGAATCCAAGCATGCAGGCCGCAGCAATTGCAATGACTTCTCCATCGGTATTGAACTCGAAGGATTGGACGGTGACCGCTTCACTGATGATCAATACGAAAGTTTAAATGCGCTGTTGCCCATGCTCGCGCAGCAATACCCACTCAAACATATCTGCGGTCACGAACATATTGCGCCCGGTAGAAAAAAAGACCCGGGAGACGGTTTTTCTTGGGCTTTTTTAAAGACATCGACGGGTTGGGATGATGAATTTTTTTCTGTTAAGTGACAAAATTCAACATTCTTCGCAAAAAAAATTAACGCTAAATGCAGCAGATTTCCAGTGAATTGCACAATACCTCTCATATTTTGAAAAAATTCACTAAACACTACGCGTAGTGTGTTGAAAAGAGTTTCGACCCCATATATAGTGTGGGCTGTGCACATACGGAACGCGTCGGCGTTCATGCTTGCAAGCAAATCATTAGAAGTTAACCAAAGCATTCACGCCCTACAGGATCACAATAAGATGCAAATTGCCGCCAACCCGACGAATGTCGCCGCATTCCTCAAACCTGCTGATGCCCAAATCTCCAGCGCCTCATCACTGAACTCGATTCTCAGCCAATACCAGATCATCCGCCGCAACGGCGCTGTTGTTCCTTTCGAACCCGCCAAGATAGCCGTGGCCATGATGAAAGCTTTTCTGGCAGTGCATGGTGCTCAAGGCGCGGCCTCGTCCAGCGTGCGCGAAACCGTGGACCAACTCACCCAGGCCGTGGTGCGCGCACTCATGCGTTCACGCCCGGGTGGCGGCACCTTCCATATTGAAGATGTGCAAGACCAGGTCGAACTCGGTCTCATGCGTGGCAGTCACCACGAAGTGGCACGCGCCTATGTGCTGTACCGCGAACGCCGTTCGCAAGAACGCGCAGCGCAAAAGGAAACACTGGTCAGCAACGACCCCGTATTGCATGTGCTGCTCGATGGCGCGCGCGTCGCGCTTGACACAGCGCGCCTGCGTCAATTGATAGAAGCCGCCTGCGAAAACCTCGGACCCGATGTATCAGCCGCGCCTATCCTGAATGAAACCATGCGTAACCTGTACGACGGCATCCCCATGGAAGAAGTGCACAAGGCTTCGGTGCTGGCAGCGCGCACCATGATTGAAAAAGAACCCGGCTATACCTTTGCCACTGCACGTTTGCTGATGTATTCCATCACCAAGGAAGTGCTGGGTCAGGAAGCCACCCATGCTGAAATGGGTCAGCATTACCTGAATACCTTCGCTGGTTTTATGAAAAAAGGCGTAGACCACGAATTGCTGGATCCCAAGCTGCTGCAATTTGATTTGACGCGTCTTGCCCAAGCCATCAAACCCGAAAGAGATTTTCAGTTCGATTACCTGGGCCTTCAAACCTTGTACGACCGCTATTTCCTGCACGTGAACAAGCAGCGCATCGAAATGCCGCAGTCGTTTTTCATGCGCGTGGCCATGGGTCTGTCGCTGAACGAAGTCAACCGCGAAGAACGTGCCATCGAGTTCTACGAGGTGCTGTCCTCATTCGACTTCATGTCCAGCACGCCGACGCTATTCAACAGCGGCACCACGCGTCCGCAGCTCTCCAGTTGCTACCTGACTACCGTGCCGGACGACTTGGACGGCATTTACGAATCCATCAAAGAAAACGCTTTACTGTCCAAATTCGCCGGCGGCCTAGGCAACGACTGGACACGCGTGCGTGCACTGGGCAGCCATATTAAAGGCACCAACGGCGAATCGCAAGGTGTCGTGCCTTTCCTCAAAGTGGTCAACGACACGGCTGTCGCGGTCAACCAGGGTGGTAAGCGCAAGGGCGCGGTTTGCACTTATCTGGAAACCTGGCATCTGGACATTGAAGAATTCCTGGAGCTGCGCAAAAACACCGGCGACGACCGCCGCCGCACCCACGACATGAACACGGCCAACTGGATTCCCGATTTATTCATGCGCCGCGTCATGGAAAAAGGCGAATGGACTTTGTTCTCGCCGTCCAACACACCCGACCTCCACGACAAGTTCGGCGCCGATTTTGAAAAGGCATACACCGCCTACGAAGCACAGGCACGCCAAGGCTTGATTAAGCCGAGCAAAACCGTGCAGGCCACCGACCTGTGGCGCAAGATGCTGACCATGTTGTTTGAAACTGGCCATCCTTGGATCACCTTCAAAGATGCCTGCAACGTGCGCTCGCCTCAGCAGCACTCGGGTGTGGTGCACTCATCCAACCTGTGTACTGAAATCACGCTCAACACCAGCGACACCGAGACTGCCGTTTGCAACCTCGGTTCGGTCAATCTGGTGCGCCATCTCAAAGACGGCGCCGCCGGCAAAGAACTTGACCACGACAAACTCAAGCGCACCATAAACACCGCCATGCGCATGTTGGACAACGTGATCGACATCAACTATTACGCCGTCAAAAAAGCACGCGACTCCAACCTGCGTCACCGCCCTGTAGGTCTGGGCATCATGGCCTTCCAGGATAGTTTGTACGAGCAGCAAATCCCTTACGCCTCACAGGCGGCGGTGGAGTTTGCCGACCGTTCCATGGAAGCGATTTGCTATTACGCCTACTGGGCGTCGACCGAACTGGCGCGCGAACGCGGTCGTTATTCCACCTACAAAGGCTCGCTGTGGGAGCAAGGTATTCTTCCGTTGGACACGCTCAATCTGCTGGAAAAATCGCGCGGCGGCTATATTGAAGTCGACCGCAGCGTCACCTTGGATTGGGAAGCCTTGCGCCGCAAAATCACCACCGACGGCATGCGCAACTCCAATTGCGTGGCCATTGCGCCTACCGCCACTATTTCCAACATCGTCGGTGTGGACGCTTCCATCGAACCGTGCTTTGGCAACCTGTCGGTCAAATCCAACCTGTCCGGCGAATTCACCATCATCAATGCCTATCTGGTGCGCGATCTCAAGCGTCTCGGTTTGTGGGACGATGTCATGGTTATGGACCTCAAGCATTTCGACGGTTCACTGCGCCCTATCGACCGCGTGCCGCAAGACCTCAAGTCCATGTACGCCACGGCCTTCGAAGTTGAAACACATTGGCTGGTAGAAGCTGCTGCACGTCGCCAGAAATGGATTGACCAGGCGCAGTCACTCAACATCTACATGGCAGGCGCCTCCGGTAAAAAGCTTGACGAGACCTACAAACTCGCTTGGCTGCGTGGCCTCAAGACCACTTACTACCTGCGCACCAGCAGTGCCACACAAGCCGAGAAGTCCACTGTCAATGCCGGTTCGCACAACGCAGTGTCATCCGGCAGCGCAAGCGGCGGGCTGAGCGCCATGGAGATGGCTGCGGCTGCTGCGCGTGCGCAAATGTTGTCTGATACACCGGCTACCGATGTGAAGTTTTGCGGTGTTGATGACCCGACCTGCGAAGCCTGTCAATAAAAACCCGCACAGACAGCCATGCGTGTTGTCTGTGTATTCGATGCAATTCAACAACAATCAAAGGCGCGCTTGTGAATGAACACTTTGCGTTTCACTCGCAAGCGGCCATAATACGAAGAATGGAATTAACTATATGTTGACCTGGGAAGAAGAAGCTAAACCCCAAACGCCAGCCAGCGTAAACCTCGGTGACCTACAGAGTCACCTGCTCCCGCCACCCTCATCACAAACAACACCGACGCGCATGCTCAATGACGGCGCTGTACTTGCATCAGCCATGCCGGTCGACTCTCGTGCCTTCACTTCAGGCACAGGCCGTCGCGTCAATGCCGCCGACAAGCGCATCATCAATGGACAGACTGACGTCAATCAACTGGTGCCGTTTAAATACAAATGGGCTTGGGAAAAATACCTGGCCACCTGCGCCAACCACTGGATGCCGCAAGAAGTCAATATGACGCGCGATATCGCGTTGTGGAAAGACCCCAACGGACTGACCGAAGATGAGCGCCGTATCGTCAAGCGTAACCTCGGCTTCTTCGTGACGGCAGATTCACTCGCCGCCAACAACATCGTGCTGGGCACGTACCGCCACATCACTGCGCCCGAGTGCCGCCAGTTTTTGTTGCGCCAGGCTTTTGAAGAAGCCATTCACACCCACGCCTACCAGTACATCGTCGAATCACTGGGTCTGGATGAAGGCGAAATTTTCAGTGCCTACAACGAAGTCAAGTCGATCCGTGACAAGGACGAGTTTCTGATTCCGTTTATCGAAGCGATCATGGATCCGCATTTCCATACCGGAACACCGGAAACGGATCAGACCTTGCTCAAGTCGCTGATTGTGTTCGCCTGCCTGATGGAAGGTTTGTTCTTCTACGTCGGCTTCACCCAGATTCTGGCACTGGGCCGCCAGAACAAAATGACCGGCGCCGCTGAACAGTACCAGTACATATTGCGCGACGAGTCCATGCATTGCAACTTCGGCATCGACCTGATCAACCAGCTCAAGCTGGAAAACCCGCATTTGTGGACTGCCGAGTTCAAGGCCGAAATCAAAGTCTTGTTTGAAAAAGCAGTTGAGCTCGAATACCGGTATGCCGAAGACACCATGCCGCGCGGCGTGCTCGGCATGAACGCATCGATGTTCAAGGGCTATTTGCGCTACATCGCCAACCGCCGCGCCACGCAAATCGGCTTGGAAGCCTTGTTCCCTCATGAAGAGAACCCTTTCCCCTGGATGAGCGAAATGATTGACCTCAAGAAGGAGCGTAACTTCTTTGAGACCCGCGTTATCGAATACCAGACCGGCGGCGCGCTGTCCTGGGATTGATACTCAGATGACTTGCATTTGTTCTTCTCCTGCGCGTTCATTGCCATCTGCAATGACCGGCCTGGGCGGAACACACCGTGTTCATGGTGTTGAACCCCGGTTCAGCACCATGAATCACTTGGGCTGCAAAGACCAAGTGTTTTTGAACCAACGATCTAAGATCTTGATCTAGGAGAGTATCTAATGGCAACTGCAAAAAAATCCGCTGCAAAAAAACCAGCAGCAAAAAAACCGGCAGCTAAAAAAGCAGCCGCCAAGAAACCTGTCGCTAAAAAAGCAGCAGCTAAAAAGCCCGTAGCTAAGAAAGCCGCAGCCAAAAAGCCTGTCGCTAAAAAAGCAGCAGCTAAAAAGCCCGTAGCTAAGAAAGCCGCAGCCAAAAAGCCTGTCGCTAAAAAAGCAGCAGCTAAAAAGCCCGTCGCTAAGAAAGCCGCAGCCAAAAAGCCTGTCGCCAAAAAAGCAGCAGCTAAAAAGCCCGCAGCCAAGAAAGCTGCAGCTAAAAAGCCAGCCGCTAAAAAGGCAGCAGCTAAAAAAAAAGTAGTTAGTGCCCCACCGGCAGTAGCAACAAAACCGGCAGCCAAGCCGGTTGCTAAAAAACCTGCCAGCAAACCTGCGGCCAAACCGCACACAAGCGCTTCTGCGCCAGCGGCTTCGCATGTGGCTCAAACCACATTGAATCCTCAGGCTGCATGGCCGTTCCCCACGGGCTCCAAGCCCTGAGCGAACGACCTGCGTTTGCCTCAAACCCGGTGTCTTAACGCACCGGGTTTTTTTATGTCAGCGCATAATTTTGCGGACCGCGACTGGCAATTTTGATGGCACCGATTTTGTTGCCCAACTCAGCACAACGCACCAAGTCCCAACCTTGATCCAATCCGAATAACAAGGCGCTGCGCCAGGCGTCGCCGCAACCGGTAGGGTCGACGACTGCCTCTGCTTTCACCGGCGCCACCACTTGTTTGCGGCCTTGTTGCCAGACTTCGCAACCGCGCTCGCCCAGCGTCACCACCAGTCCCTGCACCTTGGCGGAAATCGCTGCACTGTCCATGCCGGTCCGGTCTGACAGCATTTTTCCCTCGTAGTCATTGACCGTCACCCAGGTGGCCAGTTCAATGAAATGGCGCAGATCAGCGCCGTCAAACATGGGCAATCCCTGGCCCGGATCAAACACAAACGGAATGCCTGCGGCGGCAAACTGTTCGGCGTGCTGCAACATGGCGTCACGGCCATCCGGCGACACAATGCCCAACGTAATATCGGCACGTTTTTCGATACGGATGGTGTGCGCCTGCATCATGGCGCCAGGGTGAAATGCGGTGATCTGGTTATTGTCCAGATCGGTCATGATCATGGCTTGCGCGGTGTAGTCATTCTCGACCATCTTCACAAAATCGGTAGGAATGCCCAAGTGCTTGAGACGGTTGAAATAGTTTTCTCCGTCATTGCCCAGCGTGGCCATGGGCAAAGCGTGTCCGCCCAGCAGCTTCAATCCATAAGCGATATTGCCGGCGCAGCCGCCGAATTCACGCTGCAAACGCGGCACCAGAAATGAAACATTCAGAATATGCAATTGTTCGGGCAGGATTTGCTCTTTAAAGCGCCCCTCGAAATGCATGATGGTGTCAAACGCCAGCGATCCGCAAATTACTACTGCCATGGTCTTTCCAATCTTTTAAAAAAAATTCAAGGGTAAAAAAGCAAGGCTTTGAAGCCGTCTATGTCAGCAGACACAGCAGGCTCAAGGCTGAAGGTAAATGAAAAATTCTGAGTGCGCCGTGCCGGCAAAATATCCGTCAAGCCGAGTTGAGCCGCGGGGACCACCTTGCGCACTCTGACTTCACCGCTGCTGGTCAAACTCAGTTCCAGCGCAGGCGTAGCAAGCTCTGCATCCCCGAGGTTGCGAACCGCACCTTCAAACACAAGACGGTTATCTGCCAGTCGTTTGAAACTGCTGGACTCTATAGATACTTGTTCAGGATCTTTAAAGGGCTGCACATCACAAGCCAAGTGCTGGCACAGCCAAGTCAAAACGGGTCTGAGTTCAGGCACACGCGCAGCCAGCCAATGTCGCTGATACATGGTGAGTTGAAGTAAAAAAACCGCGACAAGTAACCATTGCATCCACAGCCACAGCAGCGATGGCGTTTTTCTGTCAGGCGTTGCGCTTTGACGATGCTGGGAAGGACGAGACAGCGGTTGTGTGAATTCCTGCACAGCTCTGGGATCGTCCATTTCATACAAATGCTGATC
>Ga0049081_10000836_pt1 | contig 11710 bp, 11 predicted proteins | sample GreLakmeER78MSRF_FD_66717 | JGI IMG/M metagenome (GOLD analysis project Ga0049081, IMG submission 66717) | Freshwater lentic microbial communities from great Laurentian Lakes, MI, USA - Great Lakes metaG ER78MSRF | ecosystem: Environmental > Aquatic > Freshwater > Lake | place: Great Lakes...
CTTAATGGGGCATCGGCGCTAACCTTCACGCCAATCGGCGCGCTGTTGGGTGATGGGCCGCTTAATGGGGCATCGGCGCTAACCTTCACGCCAATCGGCGCGCTGTTGGGTGATGGGCCGCTTAACGGGGCGTTAACCCTGTCTTTCACCACGGCGGCAGACCTTACCGGGTCTGGCGGCGCTGGTGATATTGCAGGCGCGGCAACGCTAACTTTCACGACTGTTGGCGCGTTGCTTGGTGATGGCCCGCTTATCGGCGCGGCTTCGCTTACTTTTACCACGGCGGCAGACCTTACGGGATTGGGTGGTGCTGGCGCTCTTGAAGGGGTAGCAGCACTAACCTTCACGACTGAGGGCGCCCTAATAGGCGGTGGTGCGCTAGAAGGCGCTACATCGCTAACCTTTACCACAACTGGTACTGCCATTACGGCGGCGGAAATTTCCGGCGCGACTACGCTCACATTCCTGCCGGACGCTACACTATCGGGCGGCGGTGCGGAGATAGCTGGACAAACCACGCTAACCTTTTCGGTGGCGGGTTCGCTTAACATTGAGGCCATTGCCCCGCCTGCCGGTGGCGATGATGCGCCCGCCCGCACTGAGGACATCCGGCGCCTTGCCAAGCGCGAAAAGCGCCGGCAACGGCTGGAAGATGAACGCGGGCGGCGTTTCCGGCAGGCTTTGCAGGCCGCATATGAAGCCGCAGAGGGCCTTGCCGAGACTGAGGCGCCAGCCGCACGGGTGGACGTGCAAGAAGCGCTGGCGGACGCCAGAAAGGCCGCGCCGGAAGATTTTCGGGCCGAGATTGCGGCGCTTGATCGGCAAGCGCGCGACCTGGCCACGATTGACCGCATTTCCGCCTTGCTAGACGGGATTGCGGAATTGCAAGCCCGCGCATGGGCTGATGATGACGACCTAACCGTTCTTTTAATGGTGATGTAATGCCCCGCTATCGCTGGAACCGTGACACGCTTCGCCTGGAAGAAGTGACCGACGAGCCGCGCGCTGCGCCTGACACGCCTGGCATCATGCGTGACTTGCCGGCTTATAAGTCCCCGCTTGGCGATGGGTGGATTGATGGCCGGGCCGCGCGCCGGGAGCATTTCAAGCGCACGAATACGCGCGAGGTTGACCCTTCCGAATGGCCCGGCGGCTATCGCAGTGAAAAATTCGCAAACCCGCGAAACCTGCCTTTGAGGCGGGACTAAGCAGGAGACCCCATGTCAGAAATACTTGAGCAACCGGCGGTCGAAGAAACCGCGCCGGAACCCATTACCGCGCCCGCGCCGGCAGAGACCGCCAAGCCTTCAATTCGTGACACGTTGGAAAGCGTGTTGGCGAAGGCGGAAGAACGCGGCGACGATGGGCGCTTCAAGGCCAGAGATACGGCGCCAGAACCCGCGCCAGAAACACCGGACCAGCCCGAGACAGCGAAGGCGGCAGAACCTCAAGCCGAGGCCATCGAGCCGCCTTCCTCTTGGTCCGCCGAGGTGAAAGCCAAATGGGCAACGCTTCCGCCCGATGTTCAGCGCTATGTGCTGGACCGGGAAAGCCAAACCCACAAAGCCATCACGGAAAAAGGGCAGCGCGCTTCGCTCTATGACGCAATCGAGCAAGCCATTGGTGAAAACAAGACTGCGCTTGTGGCCGAGTATGGCGACATTCCGCGAGCCGTTCAAATGCTCGTCAATGTTTCCACGCAGGCCGGGCGCGATCCATTGCGTTTCATTGAATGGTTTGCCGGTCAACGCGGAATTGATCTTCGCGCGCATTTTGCCGGTCAAGCGGGGCAACCTGCCGCGCCGGTTGATCCAATGCAAAATGCCTTGATGAGTGAGGTAACGCAACTAAAGCAGCAGATCGAGCTTCAATCTACCATTTCCCAATTTGAACAGGCAAAGGACGCCAGCGGGAAGCCGCTCCGGCCTCATTTTGCTGATGTTCGATTGGATATGGGCCGATTGATTGCATCCGGCGCAGCGCAAGGGCTGGAAGATGCTTACACCAAAGCCGTCCGCATAAATGATGCGGTATGGGCCAAAGTGCAGGCAGCCGAGGAAGCCGAACGCGCGGCGAAGGCCAAAGCAGACGCCGCCGCAAAGGCAGCCGATGCGAAAAAGGCCGCTTCGATCAACATGCGAAGCCGTGGCGCGGTGTCGGGTTCTCCCGGCAAACCGCAAGACATTCGCAGCAGCTTGGAAGCCGCTTACCGTCAGATTCAAGGCTAATCCTCAACCTTCAGCAAAGGAGTGAACGGCAATGCCGTCCCCGAACGCTACATTTACGGAAATGGTCACGACGACCCTCCGCAACCATCCCTCGGAAATCTCCGATAACGTCAGCAAGCACAACGCGCTCTACAACCGGCTTTCTCGCCGGGGCCGTGTCCGCACCGTGCTTGATGGCGGATATGAAATCGTCCGTCCCCTGGATTATCAGGAGAACGGCACCTATCAGCGCTATTCTGGTTATGATGCGCTGAACATCTCCGCTTCCGATGTTGTGTCGGCTGCGAAGTATGATTGGGTGCAGGCGGCGGTTCACATTACCGCTTCTGGCCGCGAGCTTCGCATGAATGCCGGTTCCAGCAAACTGATTGACTTGGCTGAAGCGCGCATTCAGAACGCCAAGCGCACGGCGGCGAATAACATGGCGGTTGACCTGTATTCGTCTGGCGCCCTGGCAAACCAGCTTGGCGGGCTTGCGCTGATCATCCAGACGAACGGTCAAGGCACCGTCGGCGGGATTGATAGCGCGACCTACACTTTCTGGCGTAACCAGTTCCGCGAAATCAGTGGCACCAACACTTGGACCAAAAGCACGATCAAGGGCGACATGAACGCGCTTTATCTGTCTTGCGTCCGTGGTGGCGACAAGCCTGACCTGATCGTGTCAACTCACGATTTCTTCAGCGCCTACTGGGAAAGCCTGCAAGACTTGCAGCGCTATGCCTCAGCTGATGAAGGCAATGCCGGCTTCCGGTCCCTGAAATATGTGGATTCGGACGTGATCTTTGATGACAACACCAATTTTGGCAAGACGGCGGAGAGGATGTATTTCCTCAATACCAACTATTTGGAATTGATCGCGCATCGTGACGCGAATTGGACGGTTGACGACGAAAAGGTCTCTATTAATCAGGACGCGGTTGTGATCCCGATGTTCTGGCAGGGCCAGCTTGTTTGCTCCAATCGGAGCCTGCAAGGCATCCTCATTGACGCGTCGTAATCGAAAGGAGAACGACACATGACTACTTTGATTGGGGTTGATATTCTCAACTCTTTCACCGCCGACGAATTGTCGCAAGGCAAAGGCTTCGGTCTTGGCGACCGTCACATTGACCAGCTTGGCAACGAATATGTGTTTGTCTTGGCTGGTTCTGGCGGGATCACGGCAAACTTCGTGGCAACCATTGACGAGGCCTATGGCGCCGTCATGGTCAGCACGTCGAACGACGCGCGCGGTGATCTGCTTGGCGTGGCGCCCGTCGCCATTGCCGCCAGCAGCTACGGTTGGGTGCAAGTGAAGGGCGTGTGCAGCGTGCAGGTAGCGGCGTCTTGCGCTGCCAATGTGCGCTTGAACACGACTGCCACGGCAGGGCAGCTTGATGATGATGGCACATCGGGTTCCTTTACCTGTGATGGCATCTTCCTGACGACTGCGCGCGGTGCTAGCGCTGGCACGGCGCCTGCCGTGCTTAACTACGCCATCCAGGGCGTGACGATCTGATAATCAACGGGGCCGGGGAAATCAATCCCCGGCCTTTCTTTTGGAGATGACCTTATGAGTGGAACCGGACAAAGCCGCGAGCCCGTGGCCATAATGCCGATTGAGTTCTGGACCGAATACACTGGCGAAGGCGCAGACCTGAAAGCATCCGATTGGGTGCGATGGGTGAAGAAAGGCGATTCCATGCGGTCAACTGTTGCCGAGAAGGTGTCACGGTTGAAGAAGGGCATGGTTGGTGAAGAAATTTGGGCAGTGATCAAGCCCTATTACGAGCGTTGGAAGGAAGGCCAAGATGCGCCGGTCATCGGAATGCCTTTGGATGCTGCGCCATTCGCTACAAAGGAAATGGTCCGCGTTCTGGCGCAGGTTGAAATCCGCAGCGTCGAAGATTTGGCGAATGCGGAAGAAGCGGCGCTGAATAAGCTGCCGATCCCCGGCATCATCGGAATGCGCGCCAAAGCCAAGGCGTTGCTTGATACGCGGGCCAATCTGGCGCCGGTATCGCAAGAATTGGCGGAGCTGCGCGAGCAAGTGCAAGCCATGCGGAAAGAGCGCGATGATGCGCTGAGATTGTCCGATGAAATGGCTAAGGATGCTGGAAAATTACGCAGCCGTAAGCCTGAAGGCGTAGCGGCGGCGCTTGGGTAAGGGGTGCGGAAATGTCACTACTCACGCTGGTTCAAGCGGCTTGCGATAGGCTTGGCATTCCAATGCCGGGCGCGGTCATGTCGTCTAACGACGAGACGATCCGCGTCATGCGCGCCTTGGCCACGCAAGAAGGGCGCGAATTGGCGCGGCGGGTGGCATGGCAGAACCTGACGCAAGAAAGCAGCTTCACCACGGTTGCAGCCGAAACGCAGCCGGGCGCAATCCCGGCTGACTTCGACCGCTTCATAAATGAAACCGCCTGGAATTACACGCAAAACCGGAGTTTGATCGGGCCGGTTGACCCGCAACAATGGCAGCAGTTGAAGGCTTCGCTTGTCGGTCCGCCGTGGTTGCATTTCCGCCAACGCGGTAACGCCTTCCTGATCATCCCAAACCCGCCGGCGGGCGAGAATATCCGATTTGAGTATGTTTCGCGCTTTTGGGTTGACACGAATGGCGACGGGCTAGGCGAGGCTGATGCTTGGGCGGCGGACGCTAACACGGCGCTTCTAAGCGAAGAATTGATCACGCTCGGCATCATCTGGCGATGGCTGAAGCGCAACCGCCTGCCATACAATGACGAATTGCAGGAATATCAGGCGCAAGTGAACCAGGCCATTGGCCGCGACGGCGGCAAGCGCACGGTCAGCATGGGCGGACAGTATGACACCGCGCCGCGCGTGCCGAGCATTCAAGACGGATCTTGGCCGCTATGATCCGCCCCACCAAGCAGGGCGCTGGCACGGCGCGGGTGGTGTCTATTCCGCCCCCAGTGCAAGGGTTAAATGCGCGCGATGCGCTGGCGTCTATGGACGCGGCGGACGCTATCACGCTTGATAACTGGTTCCCGCGCGCAAATGACGTGGTGCTACGGCTCGGGCACCAAACCCATGTCACGGGCCTGCCGGGTAATGTCGAAACGCTGATGCAGTATTCCAGTGGAAGCACGAATAGTCTTTTCGCGGTTTCAGACAGCGGCATTTATGACGTGACTACACCTGGCGCGGTTGGCGCGGCGGTGGTTTCAGGATTGAGCAACGCACGCTGGCAGCATGTGGTGAAAACCACATCAGGCGGCACGTTCCTTGTCTGCTGCAATGGCGCAGATGCAATGCGCGCCTATAATGGCACCACTTGGACAACGCCGACCATCAATAGCGTTTCTTCTGCCAGCATCATCGGCCTGACATCCCACAAAGAGCGGCTGTGGATGATTGAAAAAGATAGCGCGAACGCTTGGTATCTGGCGACTAAGGCGATTTCTGGCAATGCGACTGCATTCCCGCTTGGCGCGGTGTTTCGCATGGGCGGCAAGGTGAAGGCCATCATTCCGCTTTCGCAAGACGCAGGAAGCGGGCCGGATGACTTTCTTGCTTTCGTGAGTGACAAGGGCGAGGTCGCCATTTACCAAGGCACTGATCCTGGCACGGCTTCCGAATGGGCCTTGATTGGCGTGTTTCGCGTGGGGGCGCCGATTGGCGACCGGGCATTCCTTCGGGTTGGCGGCGATGCTGCGCTGATTACGGATGATGGTGTCATTTCGCTTTTGCAGGCCATAAATGTGGACCGCGCCGCCGCAAATACGGCAACCATCACTGACCGCATCCGGGAATTGTTTTCGACCTATGTGCGGGCGTATCGGGCCAATTTCGGCTGGCAAGCTATCAGCTATCCGGCGGGGAATTGGGGCCTGTTCAACGTGCCGATCTCGGCCACGCAAAGCGTCCAACTTGTGATGAACACGATTACCGGCGCTTGGTGCCGCTTTACCGGGCAGAACGCTTTTTCATGGTCTATGCTTGGGGACGAGATTTACTTCGGCGGTTCAACCCAGGTTTTTCGGGCCGATGTGGGCGGCACTGACAATGGCGCCGATATTGCCTCAGACATGAAAACTGCGTTTCAGTATTTCAAGGATCGTGGCGGCCTGAAGCGTTTCACGATGCTGCGACCGACGTTCCTTTCCAATGGGGCGCCGGCGCCGCGCATTACGCTTGATGTGGATTTCGGCAATAGCGAACCGACAGGTTCGCCTAGCTTCACGGCATTTGGGGCGCTTTGGGATACGGCGGTTTGGGATGTGGATGTCTGGGCGGCTGATGATGAACAGGTGACGCAACAATGGATCGGCGTTCACGCGCTTGGCCGTTGCGCGGCGGTGCGAATGAAGATGACAAGCCAAGGCGCGACCATGGCCGTCATTGCCTTTGACGTGCTAATAGAACCAGCGCAGGCGACCGCGCTATGACGCTGTTCTGGCCACGCGATGCGCGCGAAAATGAAGCCCTGGCGCAATGGTGCGGGCGCCGGATTGAGCATGTCGGGGCTGATGGGTTTGGCCCATGCCAGGCGGCGGCGGTGCTGCACGGCGATCATGTGGCGGCGGTTGTGGTGTTTCACGATTGGCAGGATCAGGCCCGCACGTTGCAGGCGTCCATTGCAGCCGAGACGCCACGCTGGGCCGGGCGCGAAGCCTTGGCGGGCATCTTTGGCTATGCCTTCGGGGTGGCGCGGGCGAACAAGCTATGGGCCGCAAGCCCGCACAATGCGGCGCGGGCGCTGCGCTTTAACAGGGGCATTGGCTTGAAGCCAGAGGCCACGCTTCGGCACCATTTTGGGCCAAAGGTTCATGCGGTGGTTTGTGCGATGCTGCGAAGCGAGTGGCAGCGGTCGCGGTGGTATAAGGAGACTGTTCACCATGGGTAAGAAGGCACCTAGCGCGCCTCCGGCGATTGATCCTGCCGCCACGGCGGCGGCGCAGGCGGATACCAATCGGCAAACCGCGATCACGCAATTTGGCTTGAATGCCGTCAATCAATACACGCCCTATGGCAGCTTGGAATATGCCCAGGCGGGCACTTGGGCGGACGGGACGCCGCGCTTTACCGCCACGCAAACGCTATCGCCTGCCGAACAAGAGGCGCTGAACCTTTCTAACCAAGCGCAATCGCTTTACGGCACGGCGGCGGTGCGGCAGCTTGGCGCGGTGCAGGAACAGCTTGGCCGACCATTCCAGTTTGATCCCGGCGCGTATGGCGACACGGCAATGGGCCGCGATGCGGTGGAAACCGCACTGATGGAGCGCTTGCAACCACAGCTTGATCGGGACCGGGCGGAAATGGAAAACCGCCTTGCCAATCAAGGAATCATGCTTGGTTCTGAGGCTTACCGCAACGCCATGAGTGATTATGAGCAACAGGTGGCGGACCAGCGCCTTGCCATTGTTGGCGCGGCTGGGCAGGAAGAAAACCGCATGGCGGCATTGCGGGCGCAGCGGTTGCAGGAACAGCTTGCCTTGCGCGGACAGCCGATCAACGAGGCGACGGCGCTGCTGACCGGGCAGATGGTGGGGTCGCCTTCCTTTGTGAACACGCCGCAGACAAACGTGGCGCCGACCGATTACATGGGCGCGGTGCAGATGCAGCAGGCGGGCCAACAGGCGGCATACAACCAGCGGTCGCAGAATTACCAGACGCAACTTGGCGGGATTTACGGGCTTGGATCGGCGGCGCTTGGTGGATGGGCGCGCGGTGGTTTTGGTGGTTTTGGTGGTGGCGGTGGATTGCCCCAAAAACCGGCGCCGGCAGGAGGGCGTTAAACCATGAGCGAAAGTTTTGGGCGCGGCGAAAGCGCGCTTTTCCTGCAAAATCCTGAATTGGCTTCGGCTGCCAGGCGCCAGCGGTTTGCGGAAGAATTGCTTGGGCAGGCCGTGAAGCCGCGTAACGTCGGCGGACACGCGGGCGGCTTGGCGCAGATGGGGCAAGCCCTAATCGCCGGATATATGGGCTACCGGGAAGACGAAAAAATCCGCGCGCTTGCCGAGGCTCAGCGCGCCCGTGAAGAAGAAGAAGTGCGCGCCCTGATGGGCGGCGGAATGCCTGCTGGCCAAGCCGCGCCAGCAACGCAAAGCGCGCTTGCCACGCCGCCGGGTTCACTGCCCCCGCCCGTGCCGATTGGTGCAGAGGCGCCGCCCATGGCGCAAGCGCTGATGAACCCGCCTGGGCAGCCTGGACAGCCCGCGCAGGGCGGTGCCGCACAGGGAATGCCCCCGCCAGTGCCGGCAGGTGGCGCAGCGCAGCCCGGGGGACTGCCGAGCATGGATCAGATTATGGCGGGCATGGCATCGCGCAGCCCCCGCGTTCAAGCGGTAGCGCAGATGCTATTCCAGCAAGCGCGGCGGCAAGAGGACTTAGCCTTGCGGGCGCAGGATCGTGAGGAAGATCGGCGGTTTAGGCTTCAATTAGCCGGGGCCAGCCGCGCGCCGGCTGCGCCTGGGCGGGAACCTCAAGGATCGTTCACACCCGCAAACGCCGCCGCCATGCTGGCTGATATGGCGTCAGCCTATGAAGCCGGGACGCTTACGCCTGAGCAAGCAAACCGCTATGAAATTGCGGCTTCCATGATGCAGCGCCCGCAATCCTATTTGGATCAGCAAACCGGGCAAATGGTCACAGTTCCGGCTATGACTTTCCCGGAACCAATCCAACGCGCATTGGCGGCTGGCCAAGCGCGACGCGCGGGCGGTGCCGCCGGTGCCGGTGCTACTGTACCGACTGCCGCCGCTGCGCCTATGCCGGGCGCTGGTATGGCGCTTCCTGCCATGCCGCAAGACAACCTAGCCGGGCTTGAGGACTATTATCGTGCGCTGCCTACATCAGCGGCGCCCGTAGCGCCTGTTGCGCCGCGCGCCGGAAATGATGCAACCGGTGTCCCACCGATGATTGGTGAGCAAAACCGCATTCCTCTTTCAACTGGCGGCAATATGACCGTGACGCAAGTAAGGCCGGAGCGTCCATCTTCGCAAGCAACAGAGGCGGTCCGCACCGCCGAAGTTGGAACGGGCCGCGTTCTCGATGCGATCAACAACTTCCGGCAAGCGCTTGAGCCGTTTCGGGGCAGGACAGGAATTCAAGCATTTAACCCACGCGATCCGCAAGGGCAAAAACTTGAATCTGCGTATCAGCTTTTGAAAATGGCTATGCGTGACGAAAGCCTACTGAACACAGGCGTTCTTCAGCCTGGCGAAAACGTGATGATTGAGCAAATGCTTCGATCCCCGACAAGTTTGGCTGGCCTTATCGCTAACGTGGATACTTACAACGCGATGCTTGATGAATTCGCGGGATTTGCTACACGCGGCGCCAATCGCGTCAGAGCATCTGCTGGAATGCCCCCGATAGATTGGAACGCGCCTAGATCTGGCGTAACGCCAGACCTTCGCAATAATCCGGCTTCCGGCGGCGGCGCCCGCCCGCCCCTTTCTTCTTTTCAAAGGTAAATGGCCATGGCGTTTGATGTGGAAGGCGCCCGCAAGGCCGGGTATTCTGAGCCGGAAATTGTGGATTTTCTGTCTCAGGATAGGAAATTCGATGCAGCCGCAGCGCGTCAATCGGGGTATTCTGACGCGGATATTTTGCGGCACCTTACAGAGCGCCCCCAGCGCGGCTTTGGCGAAAGCGCGGCGCGATTGGTGGGCCAAGTGGGCGCAGGCTTCAATGATCGCCTAGGGCAAGTCGTGGGCGCGCTGCCTGACCTTTACAATCGCGGCTTGCGCGCGATTGGCCTGCCTGCAATGTCAGAAGGCGCCTATACACGCGGCATTCAACAAGGTTTTGATGCAACGCTTGGCGCCGCGCCTGCCCCGGAAGGCACCGCGGAACTTGCGGCGCGCGGCGCGGGCAAGGGCATTGTGGATGTTGGCACCATGCTTATTCCTGCCGGTCGCGTGGCGGCGGCTTCCGCCCCTGCGGCGGGTGTTGCGCCTTCCTTGGTTAATCGCACGGCGACCGTCCTGGCATCGCAGCCTGGGCTACAGACTGCGGCGGGCATGGCAGCGGGCGCAGTGGGTGAGGCGACGGATAGCCCGTTGGCGGCGCTTGCTACGGCCTTAGCTGTGCCAGTGGCGGCATCAAGCGCAGCGCGCGTGATTACGCCAATCGCGCAACAGGGCAACGCTGAGTATCGTGCCTTGGTCGCGGCGGCGGAGCGCGAAAACATCCCCGTGACGGCGGGGCAGGCGACCGGAAGCCGCTTTCTAAAAAACATTGAAAGCCGCTTGGAGCAATTGCCTTTGACCGGCGCCCGACAGCGCGCCATTCGGGAAGGTTCTGAGGAAGCCTTTACGCGCGCCACCATGCGGCGCACTGGCACGGCGGCAAGCGATGCAACGCCGGACACGCTTAACGCCATTCGAGCGCGGCTTGGGTCTGAATTTGAAAATATCGCCAACCGCAACACCCTTAATGTCACGCCGGACTTGCAAAACAAACTGACGCAAGTGGAAGATAGCTTGCGTTTTATCCCAGGTGAATTGGCTGGGCCGGTCAAAGCCCGCCTTGACCAATTGCGTGGGATGATGGTGACGCCCCCTGCATCCGGTAATGCGCCATTGGCGCCTGGCCAAGCCGCGCCTAATCCCGTGATCCCCGGCGCATCCTACCGCATGATGGACAGCGCGCTTGGGCGCTCGATGCGCAGCACCAGCAACGGCGATTTGCGCGCGGCCCTTGGCGATATTCGGGACACGCTGCGCACCGCTATGGACAACAGCATAAGCCCTGAAGACGCCGCCGCATGGAGCCAATTACGCCGGGACTATGCAAATTTGATGGTCATTTCCCGCGCCGCTGGTGGCGCTGGTGAAGCCGCCGCTACTGGCAAGATTTCGCCATTAGCTTTGCGCGGCGCGGTCAATCAATCCACGGGCGGCGGTTACGCCTTTGGGCGGGGTGATCTAAATGAACTGGCCCGCATCGGTCAAAGTGTGTTGCGTCCGGCGCCTGATACCGGAACGGCTGGCCAAAACATGGCTAATGCCTTGCTTACCGGGCAATTAGCCGGCGCTGGTGCCATTGGTGGAACCATGGCAGCAGGCCCGCTTGGCGGCGTTGCTGGCGCGGTTGGGTCTATGTTCCTGCCGCGTATTGTCCAAGCCCTGATGAACTCGGACGCCGGCCAAACTTACTTGCGGAATCAAGCAATTCAGAACGGCCCGCGCGTAAACGCGGCCTTAATTGCGGCGCTTACCGGACAGCAAGGCGCGGCCTACGCGGTCCAGCCCCGCCCATAACCTACCGGCAAGCCATACGGAACCAAAGCCGCAAATAAGGGCAAACGCCAATCGTTCAATTGGGTTTTCAGTAGGCGGGAAAGACAGCCAAGCGGCTGCGCCCGCAATGCAAGCGACCAAACATCGCCACCAAACAGCATCAATCATCCCCCGCCCATAGCACAAAGCGGGCATTCTGTCATGGAGAACACGCATGGCGCGTAACGGTTCCGGCACATATAACCGAGCGGTGTCGCCATATACGGCGGGCACCACGATCACGGC
>Ga0049081_10000840_pt1 | contig 11683 bp, 19 predicted proteins | sample GreLakmeER78MSRF_FD_66717 | JGI IMG/M metagenome (GOLD analysis project Ga0049081, IMG submission 66717) | Freshwater lentic microbial communities from great Laurentian Lakes, MI, USA - Great Lakes metaG ER78MSRF | ecosystem: Environmental > Aquatic > Freshwater > Lake | place: Great Lakes...
GGTCTGCGCTTATTGGGTTGTTCACCCAGCGGGGATTAGCGTGACACACCCAGTTGGTATTATGTACGCATACCTATTAGACAGGAGAAATCAAATGTCACTTGATTATGACGCTTGGTTAGAAAAACCATACCAAGACATGTACGACAACGAAACGACCCACACATTTTGTTGTGCGGAAATAAATGAATTATCCGAAGAAGAAGAAAACGAAGACGGTCTTCCGTACTGTGACTTTGAGGGGGAAGTTGATTGCTACTCCGAGTCATCATCAGGGCAAGGCTGGTGGGAAGTCAAATACATCGGAGAATGTCCAAAGTGTGGGCGTGGTCTTGTTGTTTACGAAGGCGATTCTAAACGGTAACCTACCTCACCTAATTGTGGCTAAAACGCCAACAAAACCAGTATTTATCTAACAATTTCTTGTGGTGAAAATACCCTTGTTTTAGGGGTATTCCTACTGTATCTAACAATAGTTAGTATCTGGGGGGTGGCGCTTTCCGTCACCGTCATCTAAAATTGACTTGTGACTACTTGACATAGAAAGCGTTGTCTGCGCCTAACTACCTTCCGACAGACATCGCTCCTTATCCCCCTAGCGAAGGAGAAAACATGAAAAAACAAATCATCGGGACTTCTATTGTCTCAGTCATACTGCTAACGATGACTACCAACAAACCAGTTAGCGCAACAACTACTGAACCTACTCCAACAACACAAACAGAAACATCGGTCGCACTAGCCCCGTCAGTTCCTTTGGTGAAGTACCCCAAGCCGATTCCAATGGAATCTTTCTGGGACGAACTTGCCAGATGCGAAACTAACAGCAACTGGAAAAACGGCGGAAACTGGGCTGGCGGACTTGGAATCGCTCGCTCAACATGGACAGGTTTTGGCGGAAAACAATTCGCATCAACCCCCGACAAAGCAACCCGTGAAGAACAAATCCAAGTTGCCAACAACATTGCTATTTTTGGCTGGCAAACAAACTCGTATCTCAGCACCGAAGATAGGGAGAAGAAAAAACCTTTCTTCCGTAGCCCCGTTGGGTTCAACGGGTGGGGCGCACTCGGTTGCGCTGGCGGGACTCCCTCGCTGGTCAAACACACCCCAGAAACCGTGGTAGAGCAGCAGTTCCGATGGGGCCAGAAGGGCCGTCTGGTCGGTGACCTCCAAGCAGTCCTCGGAGTCAGACAGGATTTCATTTATGGGCCAATAACTTATGCGGCGCATCAAAGATTTATTATGAAACATGGCAAATTACGAGCCTTGTCTCCTTCAAACCCGAAACTAAAACGACCTACAAAGATTCCCACTTCGCCAACCAAGCGTTGCCCGCAGTTTGAGCAACTCGCATACGACGCAGGATTCCCTAAAAACCAAACCAGCATCGTTTCGTACCTGATGTGGAGAGAGTCCCGTTGTGTCGCAAATGCGACTAACCGCAAAGACCCCGAGGGCGGGTCGCGGGGCTTGCTCCAAATCAACGGGTTCTGGATAAAGAAACTGATTTCTGAAAAAGTTATCAAGAACGAAGCCGACTTGTTTGACCCCGCAACCAACCTGAGTGCTGGCTTTTATGTATGGACAGAAGCCCTCATGAAAGCCCGATACAACTACGGTTGGTCGCCATGGAGTATTTGGTGAAATTTAGGAGTTGACAAACTGCTTTCTTTCCGATAAACTTGTCCGTATCAGTCGTAAGACTAGATTTAGACAACTGTTACAGAAAGGCAGTAATAATGGCACATGACCTAGAAATCACAGGAGGGCAAGCACGGTTCGCATACGCAGACCGTGAAGTACCTTGGCACAGACTTGGAAAACCCATGAAAGGGCTCCAAACACTTGACGCAATGTTGGAAGCGGCGCAGGCTGACTATCAGGTGATACTCACCAAGGTTGCTGCGGTGGACGACGACGGCAAACTAATTACAGACAAAGACGGTCGTCCAGTCTTGATTGATGACAGTCGGGCAACTATCCGAGACAACGGCGACGGCACCTACGACTCACTAGCAACGGTTGGCACTCGTTATGAAGTGCGTCAGAACCGTGAAGTGATGGAGCGTGCTCTTGCGGTTGTCGGAGCAACAGGCGGTGACGCTGTGATTGACACCTGCGGTGTTCTTCGTGACGGTGCTCGCTTCTTCTCCACGATTGACCTTGGAACTCTCGTAATTGACCCAATGGGTGTGAATGACCGCATTGCTCGCTACTTAGTGGTAAGCACAGGTCACGACGGCGTATGGCCGATTCGGTACGCAAATACCGACATCCGTGCTGTATGTCAGAACACCGTCATCATGGGGCTTCGTGACGCAGAGCGTATGTTCACGGCTCGTCACACTCGTAATGTGGATACAGCAATACAAGATGCGAATGAAGCATTGCGTATCTCTGTTGAGTGGGCAAAGTCGTTTCAGTCAATGGCTGAGCGTATGCTTACTATTCCAGTTCCACTTGGTTCTAACTCGCTTGACCGAGTGATTGACGCAGTATTCGTACCTAAGAAAGACGAAACTGACCGTCAGCGCAAGAACCGTGATGAAATAAATCAACTTGTTCGTGGCTTGTATGTCAATGAACGCAACGGTAAGAACTATGGTTACAACGGATGGAGCATTTACAACTCCATCGTGGAGTACCTTGACCACTACCGTGACGACGACAAGGTTGCGATGGCACAGGCTTCTATGGATGACAACTCGTGGGTTACCCGAAAGAAGATTGAGGCTCAGCACGCAGTTCTGACTCTCGTCTAAATAAACCGAACGAAAGGGTGTCGCTTCCTAGTGGAGTGGCACCCTTTTCGTTTATGATGGTAAAGAACGGAGAACGATGTACGACTACGAAGACTTTGACGACGATGAGGAAGACGAATTAGTACCTATTGATTTGCCGTCACCCGAATTGACATTTACATTTATGATAAGTCAGTTCTTTATTGAGGCAGACAGAAAAGAGAAACAAGTGAACCGTGAAGTTGCCAAAGTGCTGGACAAAGTTTTTGACAAACACGGAGATGATTATTCTGCCGTATCGGTGGTTGGGTATCTCAGCCGACGCAAAGGATGGGACATGGAAATACTATTAGAGAAGTACGAAGTTGAGGATTACCTGATGCGCGCATACGATTTGTTTGACGACGACATCTGGCAGAAAGTTCTCGGGACTACCGCAATGTCTGACCTACGGAGAGAAGTCTTCGCTCTCAGTCAAACTTATCTAACCCGTGCTGTTCGGGAGGTACTGGGGAGGGAACGACCAAGCAACTCTGTAACGGGTGACCCTCTACTATGATGTGTTCCACTTGGTCTGGGTCATACATAGACCCACACGCATCACATTTTGCTAGAAAATCACGCCGTTTCATCTAAATCTTCATCTGTAAACAGACGCAACACAGCATTGATAGATTTGTCCTCATTTACCGAGGTCACTTCCAAGCCGATGTCTTCCATGATTACATCAGCCAGTTCCGACATTTCTTCCTCCAAGGACTCAATTTCTTCGTCACTCGCATCGTCATCAACAGCCATCGCCACTAAAACTTCCGTAATAGCCCCGTGTACTCGCAGTCTTGCTTCGTTCTCATTCATGTTGACATTTGTATCACAGTCTGGTAGGGTTTCTCGTGAACCACGGGACTTCTGTGGCTCACACAGACGAGGAGCATTAGTATGGCATCTACGCAAGTAACACTTATTGGAAATCTGACTTCCGACCCAGACCTAAAATTCATGACGAATGGTTCTGGCAAGTTGGAATTCAGCATTGCTTGTAACGAATTTTGGACAGATAAAGAAGGTGAGCGTCAAGAAAAGACCTCATACTTTGACATCGTGGCATGGCGCAACCTTGCCGAGGAAGGCGCAAACATCTTGGAAAAAGGGATGGGCGTAATCGTTGTCGGTCGCATGGAACAGCAGACATGGGAAGACAAGGAGACTGGCGCAAAGCGGTCTCGTGTTCAGGTTCTCGCTGACAACATCGGCGCACGAGTCGGTGGTCTCACATCGGTAGCACGCAAGCCTCGTTCGGAAGACGGAGCGAAGAAGTTCCCCACACAAGCACCAGCATCAAAGCAACTTTCTAAGAAGGTTGTTGTTGAGGACAACGAACCGTTCTAAATAAATCTCGGAGGCTTACCCCCACCAAGACATAGAAAAACCCCCCGACAGTCTGGCGATTGTCAGGGGGTTTTTCTGTTGGGGGGATTAGTCAATGTCAATAATGAGCACGGACTCATCTTCCATTGTGTCTCTGCCAAGAACATGAACATCAGTTATTCCTGACTGCCAGTTCTCTCGTGTGTGGTGATGACCGCAAACATGGAGAGTTGGATTGACTTTGTTTTGTAGTTCTAGGATTAGTTCACGCTGAGCAACAGAGATTGGAAGTTCGTCTTTGTAAGAGATTTCTTTTCCGTATGGTGCTTCGTGCGTGATGAGAACATCAACTGGTTCGTCGCTTACATACGCATCCATGTGGTACTGACTCACTAGTTCTTGCTTCCACCACGAAACGCCAAGTTCACGATGTTGCCAGTCCACAGACCACGCACCGCCGTAACCCATGAAGGTCTTGGAACCGAGAGTGAAACGACATCCACGAGGAATGTACTGTAACCACTCGTTAGGTGTAGGGATTGGGTTGTTACGCCCGTTAGCCCGCACAAGGTCATCAAGAATGTCGTGGTTCTCATGGTTACCATCTACCCACATGAACTTGATACCGAGCGTCTCAGCACGGTCTGCGACGAACTTGACGAATGTCTGTCCGTGCTTCATGTGTGTCCAGTACCCAAAGTCACCACAGGCGATGATGACATCTACCTTGTTTTTGCTCGCATGGTTGAACAACCATTGTGCGTGCTTTTTGTTGCCGTGGATGTCTCCTGCGAACATTACTCGTGTATTCATTTAGTTCACCTCCTAAGGTGTATCTAGTAGTTATGTATAAATTATACCAGACAGGTGTATCAAAGTCAAATCGTGCTAGACAGACCGCCGACACCGTACTAATGTTCGCCCCATGATTAGTGAACTTCTTCCACGAGACATTCTTCATCTAATTGTCTCACTCTCTGCCGAACGCTACCCAGACGAAGAACTCGTCAAACTGCTCCCGCCCAAGTTTATCCGTGAAGCGTACTTGGCTGAGGTTGGCGTATTAGCCCCGCTGCGCACAGACCTGTCAGAGCGTGTGCGGGACTGGCACGAGAAGCAGGTTGCGCTCCAAACACGGGCGAATCAAATCCAGAAGCAGATTCAGGAGATTGAGCCGTTTACTCAGGAGATGGCGTACAAGGGTGAGTTTCCCGAGTGGGTTTTCAGGAAGTGGTCAGAGCAGTTGTTGTTTGACTGGTCAGCCGACCTAGAAGGGGCGGTTTCCGAGGCGAAGGAGTACTTGGAAAGCAAAAAGACCCCCACTCACTAGGAGCAGGGGTCAGTTTGTCGTGTTTAGATTTTTACTTCGTGAACCTCAACATTCACAATGGAGTAGTTTGATGGTATTTCTTTGACTCCCCACATTTCACAGAGACGCTTTTCTGCTTCTTTGCTAATGTCGTCGTGGTCAAGGTCTGCTGTTTCCTCCGTGATGACGATACTAATTGTCGTATCATCGTCTACGAACTCAACGGTGTAGTCGTAAACGACTTCTGCCATGATGTTCCCTTCATCTAGTAGGTGATTACATCTTACAAAAGGGGTGTATCAAAGTCAAATGAATCTAAAAAAAGCACCACAAAAAGACATCCTGTCCATAGACCGAACGGGCTCATGGGGAAAAGTTGAGTACCGACATCGCCTTGCGTGTGGTCATACCGAAGTGCGAAAGCGACCGAGTTCTGCGCCAAAGATTGCTTGTTCATGGTGCGTGGTGGCGGAGGAAAAACAGAAGGAACTAGAAAGTTTGGCTACTCTGGAACCAATGCCTCTGGAAGTCCCGCCAGAAGAGCCGTGGTACGACGCCGATGCCGAGCATGACATTGACGCGGGACGCTTGCGGGCTGGTCTGGTGTTGGCTTTGGGTTTGTCCCCCGAAGCAGTTGAGGTTGTTTCTGAGGTTGGAGATGACGGCGAGTTAGAGGCGAGGTATGTGGTTGTGTTTATGGATTTGTCCACAGCGTATCGTTTGGCTGGATTTGACTAAGACACACCCATGTGTTATTCTTAGTTTATCGGTTTACAGCCGTTAGACAAATAGCCATAGGAGGGCTACTAAAAATGAAAAGCACATACATGAAATGGCATGACACACGAGAGTCCGTCAAGCAACTCAACGACCTTCTTGTGGAGTTGGGTGAGCAGGTAATGAGGAATCAGGCGAAGGCTTCCGATGTTGAGGAATTACTCAATGACACCGAGTTTGCGCGACTCATGAATAATGTTCGTTTTTTCCAAAAAGACGGAAACAAATTTTTAGCAGACATTTATACCGCAAGGGCACGAGTTTACGCAGAGGAGGCAAATAAGTGACCGACACAATAGAAGAAATCGTTGTATACAACGCAGAAATAACCTACGAGGAGGCGGTAGAGATAATCGCTAACGCTATTGAGGAGTACGGCAGACCAATGTGGCTTGCTGTTGTACCAACCCGTATTCGTAAGTTAGTACCGTATCCAACGCTGTTAGAAATGATGGAAAACGCTGGGCGTGTTTCTGTCAAGCGAGCAGAAAAGTATCAGTCAATAATTGACTGGACACAAGACCACTTGTTTGAGCAGGTAACACCACAACAGGTAATGGAAATAGGGGACATCTCCTACCCAACAGCACTAAAATTTATTGGTGAACGACCTGACATCTTTCGCAAGATAAAGCGTGGACTTTACGAACTCCGTGACCCTCGGGCTGATAGACGAAAATAATTATCACAATTTGACGACTATCGTAAATCGTGTGTATGCTTCCTCGCAGTAAGCGGGGAGCATAATGTCTCAATTTGATACAACGCTAGGTGCGTGTCGTGATTATCCAACCGATTGGTGGTACCCCATAAAGGGGACAGAATCCTATGGAGCATCCAAGAAAGCAATAAACATTTGTAACGAATGTAGTGTTTTGGTTTCTTGTCTGAAATACGCATTAGCAAACGAAACGCACGGCATTTGGGGCGGAATGCGAGAAAGCGAAAGAGAAATAGAAAGACGACGACGAGGAATACAACTTAGCCCGCACGCACTCAGCGCAATGAGCGCACAGACCATGCGTGTGTCCCGCAAACTAAATCAATTACACAAAAGAGAGATTACCGAATGAACACCAGAGCCGTTGGAACAGGATTCGTTCGCCTTGATGCGGTGATGGCAGATGATTATTCGGTTGTAAATTCAGCACGAGTAAGTTTCGCCCAACAAAGTTCTGATTTACACAACGATTTGTCAGGAAAAGACAAAGGTTTGATTAGTTTCTTGATGAGGGAACGGCATGGAACTCCGTTTGAGCATAACGCTTTTCGTTTCCATGTCAAGTGCCCTGTGTTTGTAGCCCGAGAGTGGTTCCGTCATCGCATCGGTTCATACAACGAGTTTTCCGCCAGATACTCAGAAGTCCCGAACGAGTTCTTTGTCCCCGACGAGTCTACGATTCGTACCCAGGTAGGTAAACCAGGCGCATACACATTTGAGCCTGTTGATGACGATTTGGCTACAAGTGCTGTTGAGATGATTTCGGCAACAAACACTAAGGCTTACGAAATTTACTCTTGTCTTATTGATTTAGGTGTGGCAAAAGAAGTCGCACGCATGGTTCTGCCTGTGTCCATGTATACCCAGTTTTACTGGACTGTGAACGCACGGTCATTGATGAACTTTCTTTCGTTACGCACCGATGTGAACGCCCAATACGAAATTCGTGAATTCGCTAATGCCGTGGAGATTTTCTTCCAAGAACAAATGCCAGTAACTTGGTCGGCATGGGTGGAATGCGGTAAGGTCTGCCCGTGAGTTCTTCTGCTTCACCCGTCGTCGCCAACTTTCTGGGAAAGTTACAGGGTGTAAAGCAAAGCGGGACTAACTGGTACGCACGGTGTCCGTGTCGTGCCGACGACATGAACCCGTCGTTGAGTATTGGTGAAGGTCGTGATGGTCGTGTTTTGGCAACTTGCCACCGAGGAATCCCGTGTTCTCTTGATGAAATCTGTAACGCAATGGGGATTACAACCAATGATTTGTTTCCAAAAGAAAAAGAAGCAGAGGTCAAAGTCCCTGTGAAAGCAGAAAAACTAAACAAAAGCCTTGCTCTTGTCGCAACTTATGATTACCGAGATGCGCATGGAGAACTTCTTTTCCAAAAGCAACGATTCGTAGACGAGAACGGGAAGAAGACTTTTCGCCAACGAAAACCAGACGGCGAAGGTGGTTGGGATTATCAACTTGGAGAAGTCCCGCGTGTGCTGTATCGCTTGCCTCAGATTGCGAATGCGATTGCGAACGGGAAATCTGTTTGGCTTGTGGAGGGAGAAAAGGATGCTGACACGCTGGTTGATGCTGGCTATGAAGCCACGACCATGCCGAATGGTGCTGGTACTTGGCTAGACATACACACCGAATCACTTGCGGGTGCGACTGTGTTTCTTATTTCCGACAACGATGAGGTCGGCAAGAAGCACGCACTTGATGTTTCTACTATCTTACAAGATGCTGGATGTAAAGTCAAGGTGGGGATACCGCCCGAAGGCTACAAAGATGTAACTGATTTGTACGAAGATGGCAAGACCGTCAAAAACCTAATTCCGTTTAGCGTTGATGAAGAACCAGAACCAGAGGCGGAGTCGCACATGGAGGAGTTGCTCGGCGGGCTGGCTCTGTTATTGCGTCGTGATGACATAAGCGAAGAGTCCCGCTTGGCCCGTGCTGGCATTCTTCTCAACACATTTTCTCGTGGGGCCGATGTTGATTACGGGAGGCTTGTTCACTGGGAAGACTTCCTGCTGGAAGAAGATAACGACTCGTATGAGTGGGTTATTCCAGGTGTTATTGAGAAACAAGAGCGAGTTATCGTTGTCGCAGCCGAAGGTGTTGGTAAGACAATGCTTGCCCGTCAGGTTGGTATTTGTGCGTCTGCTGGCATCAACCCATTCACCATGTCAAAAATGAGACCTATTCGCACCCTGACTGTGGACTTGGAGAACCCCGAACGCATCATTCGTCGCACTTCACGCAACATCATGAACGCAGCGAAAGCATTGGGGCATACCGATAAAAATCTTGCTGAACTTCTTATCAAGCCGTCTGGTTTGGATTTGCTCAAACAGTCCGACCGTGCTGTTTTGGAAAAAGCGATTGAGGAAACAAAGCCAGAGTTGCTCATCCTCGGACCTTTGTACAAAGCATTCCTTGACCCAGGTGGTCGCACATCTGAGTCTGTCGCTATTGAGGTTGCGAAGTATCTGGATGGTTTGCGGGACGCTTACGGGTGTGCGATGTGGTTGGAACATCACGCGCCGCTTGGCTCGTCAATGGGTTCACGCGATTTGCGGCCGTTCGGTTCGGCAGTTTGGTCACGCTGGCCAGAGTTTGGTCTATCATTGACCCCAGACCCAACAGCAACTGAGGGCTATGTTTACAATGTGACTCACTTCCGAGGCGCACGAGATAAGCGTAAGTTCCCAACAAAGATGCGGAGGGGGAAAGTTTTCCCGTTTGAGGTCTTGGAGTTCATGAAAGTAGACGAATGAGCAACTCAAATCAAGGACTCACCCGTGAGTTCCTCGCAGACCGAGACTTGCGTATCTTCAAAATGCGTCAGGCAGGAGTCCCGACAAACGAAATTGCGAGGCGTTTCGGGATGACGACGGCCGCAGTCGGTACGGCAGTCCGACGACAATTACAAAGACTCAACTCAGAAGCACTTTTGGCTTATCCCGAAGTTTTGCGAATGGAGTTGGAAAGACTAGATGCTTTACAACAATCAATTTGGCCATTGACACAACACCGAAAGGTGCGCATGGACGACGGTACCGAGGTCACCGTAGAGCCCGACATGAAAGCAGTTCAGACTGCGCTGAGCATCATGGATAGAAGAAGCAAACTGCTCGGAATGGAACAGACCAACATAAATGTTCAGATGGATGTTGGCATGAGCGACGAACCTATCCGTGCGACTCTTGCTGGCGTTGGTAACAAAGCCATCGCAGCCAATGCGTTTGACCCCGAACAGGAAGTCAAGAAATTGTTGGAAATCATGGGTTCTTCTGGTGTGCTTCCTGCGGAAACAATCAATCAACTTCTTGGTACCTCCCATCAACTAGATGCGACTAAGGTAGAGTCTGAGATTATTGACGCGGAAGTGATAGAGGAATAATGAACGAAGAAGACATGGACAACTTGGAGATGGCGATGGGCGAAGTCGCTGACTCTATCAAGCCGACCCGTAAGCCCAAGACGGGCGCAAAAGACGGCGAGGTTGCTGGTAAGCAGGTTCTCATCCGTGCGACAGACGAAGACCATGCCCGTTGGAAAGATGCGGCTGAACGCCGAGGTGTTTCTATGGCTGAGTTGATTCGTGATGCGGTGAACTTGACTGTCAAAGATGTTCTTGACTGCCCTCATCCGAGCAACATGAAGCGTTTCTACCCGTGGGCAACAACCTGCCTACAATGTGGACAGCAGGAAGTTTTTGACCATCGGAAGCCCCGTGGCCAAAACCACAAGTGAGGCATCGGTCTAAGAAAAAGGAGGCGGAGTACAAACTTCGTCGTCCACTTGTTGAGAGGTTGCTTTCGGAACGGCTTTTCTGCGAGGCGTGCCCTGTTTTTGCTGAACATGATGGGCTTGTTACTTATGTTCGTAAACGCTCTGTTGATGTCCATGAACTTGTCCGTAGGTCGCAAGGTGGTTCCATCTTGGATGAGGACAACCTAATGTGTGTTTGTCGTGACTGCCATCGCCGTATTGGCAACTACCCACAGTTGGCTTTTGATTTAGGTTTAGCCAAACACGCTTGGGGCGAATGATGCGTATTGTTGGTCTTGATTTATCGCTTACATCGTCAGGTGTTTCTATTGACGGCACTACAAGAGTTGTTTCTTCTAAGCACAAAGGTGTTGAGCGGTTATCCGACTTACGCCAACAGTTTACACAAATTTGTCAGGAAAGTCAAGTTACCCATGCGGTTATTGAGGGCTACTCGTTTGCGTCACGCAACTCGCAAGCGCACAGCATTGGTGAACTTGGCGGTGTTGTGCGTTTGCTTCTCCACGACTTGGGCATACCTTACATTGAGGTTCCACCTACATCCCGTGCGAAGTTTGCGACGGGTCGTGGTAACGCATCCAAGGGAGAAGTTATTTCAGCGATTTCGGCAAAGACGGGGCTTGTGTTTTCAGGTGGTGGTGGAAACGACGAATGTGATGCGTGGGTCTTAGAACAAATGGCATTGACAAAACTTGGAATTACTGAGTGGACATGGACGAAAGAACAAGTTTCGGCACTTGACAAAGTTGATTGGTCTGCGCTAGAAAGGTAAATGTGAATACAAGAACAAACCCCATCTCGCAAGTAGAAGTAGAAACAGAAATCATGCGATTGATGGAACTTTTAGAGGAACATACCGAAGCGTTTGAGCAACTTGCCACAGACTCCGCTAAAAAGGAAGCACTCTATAAATCCAACTGGGCGAAGGAATACTTATCTGCCAAAGGGTCTATCCGTGAGCGAGAAGCGTGGGCT
>Ga0049081_10000841_pt1 | contig 11679 bp, 12 predicted proteins | sample GreLakmeER78MSRF_FD_66717 | JGI IMG/M metagenome (GOLD analysis project Ga0049081, IMG submission 66717) | Freshwater lentic microbial communities from great Laurentian Lakes, MI, USA - Great Lakes metaG ER78MSRF | ecosystem: Environmental > Aquatic > Freshwater > Lake | place: Great Lakes...
CCCGCATATACACTCCAAGATTCCATGGTTGTACCTTCTAGTAAAACTGCACCGGCAGCCAAGATACAATTTGAGGAGATATAGCAATTATCCATTACAATGGAGCCCATGCCGATGAGAACATTTTCTTCAATGGTACATCCATGAACCAAAGCATTATGTCCAATGGAAACGTTGTCTCCAATATGAACTTTTGTTTTTTCGTAAGTACAGTGGATAACTGCGCCATCTTGTATATTGACGTTGTTGCCAATGCGAATCGAGTTTACGTCTCCCCGAACTACGGCATTGAACCAGATAGAGCAATTCTTCCCGACTAGGACATCTCCAACTACTGTTGCATTTTCGGCAAGCCAACAATCTTCTCCAAATTCAGGATTGAAACCTCGGCAAGATTTGATTAGTGTCATTATTCTTTTAATTTTTTTACCATCGTTAGAATCGTTGCAAGAGCTACCGTCTCGCCTGTTTCATCGTAAACATCAACTAAAAATTTAACTATTCCTTTGGGGATATCGTCGTCACTTCTCTTTTCTTGGTCAATTTTTTCTTTAACGGTAAAACGAACCCCAATCGTTGCGCCTGGGTAAACTGGTTTAGTAAAACGGGCCTCGTCAATTCCATAATTTAATAAAACCGGTCCCTTTTTGGGGTCGACAAATAACCCGGCTGCTTTCGAAAGTATAAAGTAACCGTGAGCCACGCGCTGTTCAAAGATTGTTCCTTCCAATGAAGTTGCGTCCATGTGTGCATAGAAATTATCTCCGGAAACATTGGCGAAGTTCACTATATCGGCATCCGTTACGGTATGTTTGTGTGTGAAAACGGTTTCACCAACTACCAGTTCTTCAAAGTGTTTTCTAAAAACGTGGGGCTTTGCTTCTGGCATTTCTGCGCCAACTTGAAATTGCTTTGTGATATGTGTGATGGTGGTAGGATGCCCCTGAATAGCCGTTCGCTGCAGGTAGTGTAAGACACCGCGTTTTCCACCCATCTCTTCTCCGCCTCCCGCTCTTCCTGGCCCTCCGTGTGTAAGAAGAGGCATCGGTGAGCCATGGCCGGTACTTTCTTTAGCACAGGCGGCGTTGAGCACTAAAATACGCCCATGCATATTTGCTGCACCAACAACGTAGTCCAGAGCTTCATTATCATTTGGAGTGACAATAGATGAAACCAGAGATCCTTTACCCATCTTTGCTAATTCGATAGCATCGTCAAGAGTTTTGTAGGGCATTAAAGTCGAAACCGGGCCAAATGCTTCAATTTCGTGCACATCTATTTTTTTAAATGGATCGTCATTAACGAATAAAATAGGGGAGAAAAATGCTCCGATTTCTTGATCTGCACCAATCACATCGACTGTATCTATAGATCCAAAAGCTATTTCTTGACTGAGTGCTAATTTTTGAACACTTTCCCGAACGCGATCTACTTGAAGCCGTGTGGCAAGCGCGCCCATTCTTACACCTTCAACACTAGGGTCCCCAATTTTTGTGGCGGCTAATTTTGCCGATAAAGCTTTCTGCACTTCCTCTAATAGGTTTTCTGGAACTAAAATCCTGCGAACAGCGGTACATTTTTGACCGGCTTTAATGGTTATTTCTTTGACGGTCTCTTTGATGAATAGATCGAACTCCTGTGTACCTGGATGGGCAGATGGACCGAGAACTGTAGCATTTAAAGAATCTGCTTCTAGATTAAATGAAACACTTTCTTGAGCTATCTGAGGCAGTGATTTTAATTTTTTCCCCGTAATTGCGGAGCCTGTAAAGGTGACTGTGTCGCGTGAGTCTAAGGAATCAAGAATCCCCCTTCCTAGCCCACAGATTAGTTGTAAAGCACCTTCAGGGAGTATTTTTGACTCGATAATATCACGCACCATCACCTCTGTCAAGTAACATGTGTACTCCGAAGGCTTTACCACAGCTGGAACTCCCGCCATTAGATTCACAGCAATTTTTTCAAGCATTCCCCAAATCGGAAAGTTAAATGCGTTAATATGTACAACAACACCCTCTTTTGGCACCATAATATGATGACCAATAAATGTCCCATTTTTTGATAAGGGGGCAGCAACTCCGTCAACATAGTATGGTAAATCAGGAAATTGTTTACGCAGACTGGCATTAGCAAATAAGTTTCCTATACCTCCCTCGATATCAATCCAAGAATCGATTCTAGTTGCCCCTGTCCATGCACTCACAGTATAGTATTTTTCCTTTCTTTCCATTAAATAAAGGGCAAGGGCTTTGAGCATTCTTCCTCTTTCCTGAAAAGTCATTTTCCGAAGAGTTGGCCCGTTTTTTCTAGCATACTCTAGTACATCTTTGAAAGGGATGCCCGCACTTGATGCCGTTCCAATGAATGATCCATTGATTGCATGGTAAAGATTGGTTTCAACGCCGTCTCCGTTGCTCCAATTTCCGAGAATATAATTTTGAAAGATTCGATTTTCCATAAGAGGGTCTTGTACTGTAAAAATACACCAAAAGCTCAAAGGTGGAAATATTGTAGCATAAAAAAACCCACCGAAGTGGGTTTAATATTAGTCTCTTTTTTTCCCTTTGTCTTTTACAGCATAAGCTATTGTAAGGGCGTTAATTCGTTCTAGAGCTTCTCTTATTTCGAAGATTACTCCGGTCGGAGCGTCTTTATCTGCTTTAATACACGTGATTACAGCATCAATGTCCTTTTTCATTCTTGGTGGTTTCTGAGCTTTCTTATCAAGCTTCCACCTTGAAACTGTATTTACAGTATACAATTCGTCTTCAGAGGCCTGCACAACATTATCAAGTGAAATAGCATAACCGAATTTGAAAGCTTCGGCTCTTGAAGGATTTCTTGGTTGACCTAGATATAAAAAATCGATTTCAGAGCGCTGCTTGTATGCCGTCAAATCAACCGTTCTAGTACCCTCTGGTTGCGTTAGTTTTACGGCAGGATCAGTTTCTTTACTGGTTGTTGCAACCATGAAGAAAAACAAAAGCATGAAAACGATATCGGGCAGTGACGCGGTATTTAATGCTGGACCTGAACCTCTGCCGTCTTTTTTGAATTTTGACATAGTTGTTAATTTTTCGGTTTAACCTCAATAATTCTCGCAGGGAAAAGCATTTCGATCAAATCCATTTTTAATTTATCCTCTTTATACTTTTCTTCATCTTGAATAACTCTTCCTTTGATGATTCCGTAAGACTCTCCAAATTTTGCTTTACACTCCTCATCTCTCACCCTGTAGAGGGCCTCTTCCACTTCCGATTGAATTTTTGCAAAAAGCTCATAAGAGGTTTTTTGTTGTACTTCAATTCGCACGTGTGCTTTATCGCTAATCTCTGGTACTTTTGACGTCCCAAAAAACTGTTTAATTAATTTTTGTTTCTTTTGCACCTCAGAAATTTTCATCGATATAAATTGGATATCTTTTTCTGAACCAATTTTTTCTGCTTTATCTAATTCTAAATAGTAGGCATCAGCCACCAATTTGTATTCTGCCGCTGAACTAGCGGAATACCAAGGAAACTGGTTTTCATACTTTTTCATTTTGTCCGTGGAAGAAACTTTAGATTCGTCGAAAAAGGTTCTATTCGTCATGTACCAATCGTACAACATCTCTGAAATAGAATCTTTTTCTTGGATGGGAAGACTCATGTCTTTTCCCAATCGATCGCGCAAGATTAATTCATTATTGCTGTTGGCAAAAATGTGAAAAACATACCGGGTATCAATTTCTTGATTATCGGTTTTTTCTCTTTCAATTTTTTTAGGAATCGATCTGATATATGCCTGATCTTTATCCATTGTTGTCGTTACAAGAAAGAACAGCAACAATAAAAAGGCAATGTCTGCCATTGATCCTGCATTTATTTCAGGGATTTCTCTTTTTGCCATAGCTAATTATTTTCTATAACTTCTATACCGCCCGATAAGTGGGCCGATGGCAATAACTATAAAGCCCACTATTAAACAAACACCGACAGTATAGATACCTGCAGATGTTGTATCTACTGCCCCCTGTGGTATTTTGTTTCCTCTCAGCGCAAGGGTTTTAACAGTATCGGAGGTGCCTATTAGTAAGAATACCACGTAAACAACAAAACAAACGACTAAACCAATAATAGATATTATTGTTTTTTTCGGTTGAATGAGCAGACTCCAAATAAAAAAACCGACAACTACCGCTACAGCAAAAATTAATAAACCTATTGTAAACCAAATAGCAAAGCTCATTTCTGCTGATTCTCTGTATTCAGCTAATGCAGCAGGACCATCAGTAACAGCAGGGCCGCTGAAAAGCAGAAAACTAGCTCCAACACCTACGATGACCAGGGCAAACTTGAGAAGGTTGAAATAATTTAAATTTTTCATTTCTTAAATTTTAGAGGTTAATGAATTAACTACTTAACCGCTTTATTTTTCAATAAGAGATCAATTAAGGTGATAGAAGCATCCTCCATTTCATTTACTAAACCATCAATCTTAGATGTAATATAGTTATAAAAAATTTGAAGAAAAATTGCAGCAATGAGACCAAATACTGTTGTTAAAAGAGCTACTTTAATACCATCAGCAACTGTTGTTGGAGAAACTTGTCCATCCTCAACAATTTTATCGAAGGCTTGAATCATACCGACTACTGTTCCTAAGAAACCAAGCATAGGAGATAGCGCTATAAAAAGTTGTAACCAAGACAATCCTTTTTCCATGTTACCCATTTGCACACCACCATAAGCAACCACAGACTTTTCAACCATATCTAAACCATCGCCTGCGCGATCTAGGCCTTGGAAAAAAATAGAGGCAATTGGACCTCTAGTATTACGACAAAGTTCTTTAGCCGAATCTACACCACCTGATTGAAGAGCTTTTTCCACCTCGTCTATAAACTTTGAGGTATTTATTGTAGACAGATTTAAATAAATAACCCTTTCAATGGATAATGCCATCCCGATAATCATACAAATTAATACAGGTGTCATCCAAAGCACATCTCCTTCGATATACTTTTGTTTTAACTGTTGAGTAAAAGTTAGTTCGGGCTTTTTTACCTCTTCTTGTTTCTTTGCATTGTCTTTTGCGCCTGAACTAGCAGCGTCACTAACGGCAGCGTCCGCAGTTGAGACAACAGCAGCTTCTGCAGCAGCTACCTCTGGAGCAACTACTTCAGTAGTCTCCGCCTTGTTTGTTTTCCCGGCTTTCTTTTTACCTTGAGCGTTTAAATTAGTAATAACACCAAGGGTTAGTGCTAAAGTAATCATCAATGAAGTGGTTATTCTTTTCATGTTTAAAAATTAAAACGTTTTTATATTGACTATTTAATTGGCCCAAAAGTAATATTTTTTTGTAAAGGCAAAAAATAAACTAAGAAAAATGTGTCATTAACATAGATTTAAAATATCTATTAATTCATTTTCATCTGCTAGTGTTAAAGTTTTTGAGACAGAAAACCCTCTTGAAATTAAATATTTTTGAGTGCTTTTGCCCCAAGCGAATACCTGAGCAAATTCTTTAACTTGGTTTTTTTCTAAAAATGCAGCGGCATTGCTAGGACTTGAAAAAATATATACTTCAGCAGGCGGAACTACTTTATGAATGGGAATAGTTTTATAAACAGGGAGAAACGTTAATTGCAAGGCATCTATGTATTGTTTTATGCTGAATAAACTATCTACAGCATGTGGTATGGTAGCTTTTCTGTTCCCAAGCCAAGATTTAAAATCACGAAACACTTGCGAAGGATCTGATGATAATGTGCCTACAAAACTTGCTGCTTTCCCTTTTTCCAATAAGGCGCTTTCGGTCCCTCGGCCCATGCAAGCATAGTCTTTTACAAATAAGTTATCCTGTGAAAGCTCGAAGAAAAAACACACAGATCTCGGACTGCTAAAGAAAACTACATCGTGGTGTTGGGGAACCCTTGTCGGAATCATTTCGAAGCTGATAAAAGACTCAGTTATTAAATTGATGCCTTTGAGCCTGCATGCAGCGGCTAATTTAGGGACTTCGACGTGTTGTTTTGAAATGAAAATACTTTTCATTTAACAAAGTTTCAATTTTCTACTGTTTGATGTAATTGTTTAATTATCAAACTAACCATGTCACAGGACTTATTATTTCTAAATCTGTAATAGCGAGATGGCTCACTCCATTTCGGCGAGAATGAAACATGAATAAACTCTCCGTCGTTGAAGACTCCTAAAGGCAATTGACAGCCACCATCCATGGATTTTAGGATAGAGCGTTCAACAAGAATTTGTTGTTGAACTTCCTCATTATTTATTTCAGCGAGCAATTCACTGAGTTTCGTTTCATTTTTACGAATCTGTAGAGCCAAGACTCCTTGAGCAGGAGCAGGCACGAATTCTTCGGGGTCAAGCTTAACTACTTTTAGTCCTCCTAAATCAAGATTCAGGCGAGTAACACCAGCATAAGCCAACAAGATTGCATCGTAGGCTCCCGACTTTAATTTTTCTACCCGCGTTGGAACATTACCCCTTAGATCTTTTATCGTTAAATCTTGTCTCAACGCTAAAACTTGCGATTTTCTTCTAGAAGAAGAGGTGCCAATCACGGCGTTTTTTTTCAATTCCCAAACATCATGTTCGCTCCAAGAGTCTTCGTTAATTAATAGTAGTTCAGAGGGGTCCTCGCGATAAGATACTGCTGCAGTGGTTAATCCCTCTGGCTCTGTTGTTTCGAGGTCTTTGTGAGAATGAACAGCTAGGTCTATTTCTTGATTTATGAGACTGTTTTCGATTTCTTTGGTGAAAAATCCTTTCCCCTCCATTTTATCAAATCCTAAATCTTTAAACTCATCTCCTTTTGTTTGTATTATCGAAATGGAAACTTCACAGCCCTTTTCCTCTAGTATACCCTTAACATAGTTTGCTTGCCAAAGCGCGAGATCACTACCTCTAGACCCAATTCTAATTTTCATTTTTCTGTACATTCGAAAGCAAAATTTCTTTTGCTTTTTTCATTGGACCGCTAATGTACTTTTTTTCCATGTACCCCACTATTTTTTCAAGTAATTCTCTTGTTTCGGGAGTTATATTTTGTAGTTCCGCTTTAAACACTTCGTTTAGCGCTGTTTCTTTTATCCGTTTGACGTCAATAGGCACCTGACGCATAACGAGTTCGACATTTCGCTCTTTATCGATGATGTCAAATTCTATCAGTGCTTCTTGAATAATTTCGTTGACGTGCGACAATTCGCCGTGTCTTATTTTTAAGTATGTGTTTGATATTTGTTGAAGGTAAGTGATAGATATGTATTCTGTGTGGTGTTCCTCAATAATTAAAGACGATATATCCTGAGGAATGGCTAAATCAATAATAATTTTTTTGGCAAGGTCTCCATTTAACAATGAAGTGTATAACTCCTTATCAATGACATGATGATCAGCAGACGTGCAAGTTACGAGCACATCAAATCCACCTGAAAAACTCGTTAATTCATGCAAGGAATATGCTTTTCCATTCATTTCATTGGCTAATTTTTCTGCATGCGCTAATGTTCGGTTGAAAATGGAAAAATGTTTAAATCCATGTTTTTTTAAAAAACGGCACAAGGTAGTGTTTGTGGCTCCTGAACCAACAACTAAAATTTTGGCATCCAGGGGAATTTGAAATCTTTTTAATTCGTGGTAGGCCAAAGAAACTATTGATACCGGCTTATTAGAAATACTTGTTTGAGAGTAAACCTTCTTGGCTGTTTCAATCACTTGTCTCATGACCAACCTAATTTTATCGCCAGTTAAACCGACAGACTGACAAATTTCGAATGCCTTACGCACTTGTGTTATTATTTCTCTCTCCCCCACAACCATTGAGTCGATCGAGGCGGCTACCGAAATTAAGTGTTCTACCACATGAATATCTCGTTGGAAGGTCGCGTGACCCACTAAGTCGTTAATTAGATTGGAAGATATTTCGGGAAACAAATAAACCAACAAATCATTCGTGAATGATTTAAGATCTATAACAAGGTTGTCAGAGACAAAAGTAAATTCTACTCGATTACAAGTGGAAAGATAATAGAGTTCAGTAAGTCGGAATCGTTTTTTTACTGCTTTAAGTCTTGTTCCATAGTGCTCTTGCTCAATGTGCAACAACCCTAGAGTTTCCACTGGGAGGTGATTGTGGGTAAAGGCTATCGAATAAAGTTTATTCACCGATCGTATGTGTACTTTGGTGTGCAAATATCTCTCGATTCTGAAGTACATTTGTCATGAGAATGTCACAGAATAAAAATTTCATTTTATGAGCACTAATTTAGAATCATTTGAAATAATATTGTTTGATTTAGGCGGTGTGCTGATTGATTTAGATTATAATTCTACCTCTTTGGAAATGAGAAAACTAGGCTTTTCAGATTTCGATAAATATTATACCCAATTTGCACAAAATAATTTATTTGATTTATTTGAAACCGGAAAAATATCTGAGCAGACATTTATTAATGAACTGAAACCATTTACTGATGCAACGGTGACTCCAAATCAGTTGGTACATGCTTGGAATAAAATGATTGGTTCCTTTCCGATGAAAAAAATAGACTTATTAACAGAGTTAAGAGGGAAGAGATTGGCTATGTTAAGCAATACCAATGCCATTCATTGGAAAAAAGTAATGCAAGAATGGAACAAAGTCAGTAAGCTACCGATGCAGGAATATTTCGAGAAAATATTTACCTCCCATGAATTTGGTATGCGCAAACCTCACATTGAAACTTTCAAAGAGGTATGCAGCCGTATGGGCATTTCTCCGGAAAAAGTTTTATTTATTGACGACAGTCCGCAACATATTTTGGGCGCCTCCGAAGCTGGTTTAAAAACCTTTTATTACGAAAATCAAGAAGGATTTTTTGAATTCTTTTCTTGACAAAGCTCAATGAGCATTCCCAATCCACTTTTGGGGTGTAAAAAAGCAATTCTTTTATTATCGGCGCCATCTTTAGGAGTCAGGTGTATAAGGGAAAACCCTTCTTTTTCTAGTCGCGTTATTTCCGTTTCTATGTGATCAACCTCAAAGGCAATGTGGTGAAATCCACCACCTCGCTTTTCCAAGAACTTAGCGATTGGGGAACTAGGGTCAGTAGCTTGTAATAATTCAAGTTTTGAATCCCCTACACTAAAAAAAGCAGTAATAACAGACTCGGAATCTACCCGTTCTTGTTTATAGCATGTAACCCCAAATATTTTTTCATAAACAGGAATGGCTTGTTTTAAGTCTTCAACGGCAATACCTATATGCTCTATTTTTTTAATCATTTCAGTCGATTTTATAAAACTTTTCAGTTTGGTTATCGAAATTTAAATAATATATACCATTTAGCAGGTTGGAGCAATTCACTTCCTGGCCATATCCTTGCTTCAAAAGGTTTCCGTAGGCATCAAACACCTCGAATTTGGTTTTAACGAGTAGACCATTACTTTTGAAGTAAATAAAGTCTCTTACACGTGAAGGAGTTTTGATAACTTTTGTCAATGTTGATTCGACACTAAAGGTTTTTGAAGACCTTAATTTTTTAGAATTATCACGCTGTGAAATACGCAGGGTATTTTTACCCGAATGAAGTGTTGTTTGAAAGGTATATCTGTTTTGCTTTGCACCCCCATTACCTTTCACATAACCCATTTCAACCCATTTCCCCCAACGATATTGTTCGATGATAAAATCGAGCACTCCATTTTCATTTACAGTTGTCCAGGTGAGCATTCCTGAGTTAGTACAGCTGATTTTTTCACAAATGAATGTGCTTTTTGGTAACAAAACTTCTGGGTTCATAAAGGTGGGTATACATCCAGCGGCATGTTCTAAAATAATAAAAATCTCTTCCCCGATTTTCAGGTTAAAAAGTTCAAAATTCACTTCAAAAACAGTGCTTTGAATGGTTGCGGGAAGAATGTCTCCGTTAACCGTTACTTTAGTAACACAATAGCCAAAACCATCAGATTGGGGAGGATTCGACACAAGGAGATTTCCGCCTTGATATTTTCCTTGAATAGAAAGTAATTCTTCTTGGCACCACAGCTTGCTGCTTAGAAATAGGATAAATAAGAAACGAAAATAAGGCATATTAAAGCGAAAATAAGTAAAATCATGCCTAATTCGTTAAATTTTGTTTTTAAAGACGCACAATGCTTTTAACTTTGTGCTATGGATTATCAAGTTGTTAAAGCCTTGCACATAATTTTCGTGGTAAGTTGGTTTGCCGGGTTGTTTTATATCGTCCGCTTGTTTGTATATCATGTAGAAGCATTGAAAGAAGACGAACCAAGGCAATCTATATTAGTGGAGCAATACAAAATAATGCAAAGAAGGCTTTGGTGGATTATTACAACGCCCTCCATGATATTTACACTTTTATTCGGTATTTGGATGCTTTTCTTAAATCCTAGCTTGCTAAAAGAGGGCTGGATGCATTTAAAATTAGGATTTATTGTGTTACTACTTCTGTATCATGCGAGTTGCCAAGTAATAATGCTTCGACTCTCATCGTCCACAACCACTGCACTCACATCAACTAAACTTCGCCTTTGGAATGAAGTGGCAACCTTATTCTTAGTCGCAATTGTGTTTATTGTTGTTTTAAAGTCTAATCTTAATTGGATATACGGAACAGTAGGGTTTTTTGCCACAGGGATTCTTTTGATGTTAGGAATTAAAGCATATAAGCGCCTAAGAAAATAATTAAAACCTATGCGGTTTCTTTCGAAAGTTTCATTAAATTTGCACAAATTTTTTAAAAACAACGCTGATTTTATAGTTAAATGATTGGATTTAAAATAGTTAAAGCTCTTGCCTCGTTCATTTTTATAATTTTTGTTTCCTTAAATGCTCAGGCAAGTGTCGAAAAGCACGAGGAAGAATTTAATGTTAGTGAAATGATTATGCATCACGTAAAGGATGCACATGAGTGGCATTTGTGGGGAGATGAGCACGAAGGCAAATCCATTTATCTACCGGTTATCCTTAGTGATAATGGCTTTAAAATTTTTAGTTCCTATAATTTTTACCACGGCAAGGAAGAAAAGGTTAAAGACTCAAAGGGAAATTCTTATCATTATTACAAGGGTCTTGGTCCTGCAGACGGCTATGCCTTATTTCACGAGAAAGTATACAAGTTAAATGAAAATGGACAGCTATCATTTAAGGACGATCATCCTGAAAACACAAAACCGCTTGACCTATCCATTACAAAAAACGTTCTCTCGCTATTCATAGGGGCCCTACTCATTATGATCTTAATGCTCTCTATGGCAAGATTTTACAAGAAAAATGGTCCCGTGGCACCGAAAGGAATAGCAAAGTTTCTAGAGCCTTTTGTCATTTTGATTCGAGATGACATAGCCAAAGAAAATATAGATCACCACAAGTACCACAAATATGTCCCTTATTTATTGACTATATTTTTCTTTGTATGGATTAACAACCTGCTTGGATTGATACCTATTTTTCCGGGAGGAGCAAATTTAACTGGAAACATAACCGTTACTTTTTTCCTGGCCTTGTGCACCCTTCTAGTTACTCTGTTGTCGTCCAATAAAAACTATTGGAAACACATTTTTGCAACCCCAGGGGTTCCGATTGCATTAATGCCTATCATGATTCCTATCGAGATAGTTGGAATATTCACAAAACCTTTCGCTTTAATGATTCGTCTTTTTGCAAACATGA
>Ga0049081_10000845_pt1 | contig 11653 bp, 13 predicted proteins | sample GreLakmeER78MSRF_FD_66717 | JGI IMG/M metagenome (GOLD analysis project Ga0049081, IMG submission 66717) | Freshwater lentic microbial communities from great Laurentian Lakes, MI, USA - Great Lakes metaG ER78MSRF | ecosystem: Environmental > Aquatic > Freshwater > Lake | place: Great Lakes...
CCAATTTCCATATCAAAGCGAATCTTTTCCTTACCAATGTCAAGAGCCATTGCCAAAAGGCACCAAGCAGTGACAGGATTAGTTTGCTTGTAGCAAGGGAATCCAACAAATAAATCGCGACCGAGCCATTCGGAGGAGCAAGCCTCTGCTGGCTGCTCTTTCTTCTTTTTTATTTGTTTCATTAGATTCCTTCAGCAGCAAGAAGACCTTCTTCAATTGCATCCATGTCAGATAGCTTCAGAGGATCGATTGAATCGCCAGCTTTGCGCACACCACTCCTTGGTGCTGGCGTGCGACCTGCTGAGCGAATTGCTTCAAGCTCCTTGGCAAACTTTGCAGACTGGTTTGTTGCTGCTTGAAGTTGTGACTGAAGATGATCGATTTCTTTTGCAAAATAAATGCTCGCAACTGCAGCCATAGCAACCTCGGTGCGGTCTTGTGGATTGCTAGCATTCAGAGCATCATGAAAATGACCTTCCATTTCTGCAACTGTATTATTGTGGTTCTGAATTTGAACAATCTGATCAGGACTTGCATTCCTTGGCACTTCCATATAACGAGCTTGTGGAAGCTCTTTAGTCATCACATCAAGATGTGTATGGATTGTGTTTTGCTCTTGCTCGCGGAACTGCTGCACTTTTTGTTCTTGCTCAGCAAAAAACTCATCCTTGCGAGAACTAAATTTCTCTAGTTCTTTTTGCTTGGCATCGACGACATCAGAACGCTCTGCTAATTTTTTCTGAACTCGTTCACGATCCAAGAAATTCAATCTTGGCAAAACATTTTCCTCCCACCAATCTGCAGGAACTTGCTCAAGACCTGCTGCACGAAGCTTGGCTTCTGTTTCTTCAGGGAGACCATTTTTCTTTAGGATGCTGATAACATCAGAATCAAGTGTCCCGATTTTATCATTAAACTGCTGTTGAAATTCAGGATCATTTTCAGCATCGAAAATTTTACGGAACTTGCGATGATCTTCCAACTCAGAAAGCAACTCTTGAGGAGGTTCGCTTTTCTGTTGTCTTAGATAATCAATGTATTGCTCATACTGGACTGCTTTGTCAGCTTGCTCTTTGTAGTGCTTGGCAACTTCACGTAGCTTGTTAAAGTTTACAAGATTCCTTGGGCTGATGTCTGAAGGAGGCTGGATCTTATCAAGATCTATGGTCGATGGATCTTCAGTTTTGCTAGTATCTTTTTGATCAAGTTGCTGGTCTGGCTGTTGGCCATCAGGAGTTGTCTGACCTTCACTTGGTTGGACAGGATCTGTTGGCTGTGTCTGTGTGGCTTCATTTGTTTCTGGCTGCACTGAGTTGTCTTGATTGAAAACTCCTGCAGCATCCAGTGCTTTGTCCAAGCTATTCAGATCGTCATTGCTTGGAGCTTCAACATTCCCAAGATCGAGCTCGCTAGGAACTCCTTCATCAGTTACTGATTTATCCATATTATTTTATTTTTGTTAGTTTGTATTTAGGTTACTACGACATGTCGCGATAACCAGATTCCTGCTGATTCTTACGATTGACCTCTGCCAATCCAAGAAATGTTTTCATGCACCCAACCCAACCTGCCTGCATTGCTGCAGTTCTGGCGATTGACTCTGCATCATTTGATAGTATGATATCAGATGTCACTTTTGCTGGGCACAATTCATTCAATATGCTTTCGATTTTTTGCACAGGCACACGAGCGAGAAACTCTCTTAGTGCAACGCCATCTTCATTTTCCCAGTTTGTCATAGATTGCGCGGAGGTTGTGGCCTTGTTGGGTTTGCAACAGAAGAAATTATGTCTTGTGGAGTTGCTGCTGCCATCGGATCAACTGCCACTTCAGTGGCTGGCATGGCACCACCAGACATGACTGGTTGCATTGCTTCAGTGGCAGCTGCTTCAGTTGTTGGTTGCTGAATCATTTTCATCGCTTCATCAATCATTGTTTGAAATTGCTTAAGATCTCCTGGCTTGACTCCCTTTTGTGTCGCTGATTGAATGTGTTGTTGGGCGTGAGCAAATGCGCCATTCATAAATCCTTTGCTCAACTCGTATGGGATTTGTCCACCTTGAAGCATTGGCGCCATGCGATCCATAATTGTCTTAAGGTGAATCATGTCATCGTCTGAAATGTCAACAGGAACTTCCTGACCATTCATGATTGAGGACAATTCAAGAATCTGTTGTCGTTGCTGCTTGACTTGAGACATCGGACTTAGATCAACATTCATCAAACGATTGGCAGCATCAGCTCCGAGCTTCGAGGAAATATCACGACGCTTGAGTTCAACTGTATCGATGATTGGATCTGCAGCATAGCGCATCATCACAGCATCAATCAAACCAGACTGAGAGGCAATTGCATCATCAACACTTGAGCGAGACTTTGAGTTGGCAAGAATTATAATCTGAGAAGGAGTTAGTCCTTCATTGATCATTTTAAGAATGCAATCAAAAGCATCTGACTCGATGTATTCTGGCAAATCAATATAAACAAAATCTTTATCGATGCCAAGTGCTGTCATCTGATTGAAAAGTGTAAGATCATAGATTGGCACCTTGCCAATGTTCTTGATCTGTTCAGCAACAGTGTTCGCATACTCAACAGTCTCAGAATTGCAGATTCGTTTTTGAATCTCATCAATGAGCTCGAACATCTGGTCTGCAAATCGAGCAAGAACACCAGCCCTAATTTGAGCATCAATGCTGGCAGTGTAATTAACTTCTGATGCTGTGCGAGGAGTGCCACCTTGTTGAAGTTGTCCTGGCATAAATGCACCAACTTGTATTTCAGCTAGTGTTGTTGCATGTTTGTCGAGGTTGAAGAATGCATCAGCGTCAATTTCGAATCTGACTTTGTCGAGAACTTCAAATCCATCACCAACGACTGCAAATGGATGCATGACTGTCAATCCAGGAGTCTCAAGCACCCCAGCACCAATCTTTGTTGTCCGCTTCATCAGCAGCAATCCACTGAGATGGAGTGCATCTTGAACAAGATTGCGAGCTTGCTCAACTGACACGTGAGTGTTGTAAAGTGCACGACCAGCACCACGTGAACCATGGAGTGTGCGATCGCCAATCTCAGCACTGAACAGCGTCAAGCACTCTGTCATCTTTGAATACCTTGAACGACGGAAGAAAAGAGCAGTGCCATCGTCACGATCAAAAATGTAATGATCAATGCCAGTTGCTGGATTCAAAGCAAATATATGACCAGCCTTAACCACACGGATGCTTGAAGTAAATGAGCTGGCCAAATTGTTCTCACGAATCAGATCTTCGTAAACTCGACTGTTGGCTTCATTTGAGCGATCATCAAATTGTTTGCCTGCTGTGTTGAGTTTCTTAACAAGATTGTCAATTTGCCAACCAGCAGAAGCAGCAGCATCGGCATCGCGAAGAATTTCCGTTATTTCATCAACATAATAGTCTTGCTTCAATCCCCAGATTTTAACCTTCTCAGCTTGTTGTGGACATCCGACATAGAACATCGCCTCATCAGAACGATGGAGCTTTGGCTTCCAACTAAACTCATCTTCACGACCGACAGCAGCATATCCATAACCAATGTCCTCGTCGATAAGTTGCGTGACGAAGTCGGACCACCCTGACCAATTGCGAATGCAATCAGTGATGCCTTTCCTGAAGATGTCTTGTTGTGCTTCTGAACCAAGAGACTTTTCAGTAAAGTGACTATATGTGAGCAATGGCAATTGATCTATCATCTGCTTGTATGGTGGTGTCAATCGCTTCATCAACGATGACATGAAGCCAGTTGGGCGATTGCTGCGCCACGATTGTCCAGAGGCTTTGAGTTTCCTTGGATTCCAAGGCTGTTCGCCATTCAACTTACGAGCAATGGCAGCATTCTTGGAGTTGCGCTCACGATTGTCACTAACAAAGTTCTTGTAAGTTTGGTATGCTTGCTGGAATGTTATTGTTGCTGGAACCACCTCGCCAGTCGAGGGATTCACAACATCGTTCATTGTTGCATCATTCATTTACCATTTTCCTTTCGGGCAATTTTCTGTGACGAGCATTGTTTTAGCTCTTATTAAACATTCGCATATCTGACATTGATTGGCGACATTGTGTTCGCATATTTTGCATAGGTCAAGCCTCTTGTGCTTTATTGACGAGTCAACAAGTATTTGATCACCTGCTGTGGCAGCATCAACAACACGACCTGCTGCATCGATAAAATTAAACACTCCTTGTTTTGTTATTTTCATTTGGCCCAGCAGTGGTTGGGAACATCATTACTCCTCATGATCTTTTCTTTCTTCAGCCAGACTGCTGCTCGATTTTCGTGTTTGAGGATCTGGCATGCTTTTAATTTTTGACCACGAGGAACATCATTACCCAATCGCAGAATATTGCTCATGCGACCAACTGCCTCCGAGCAAGACCCACAGTTGCTGTTCCACTTCGTGTTGTAGCGACATCCTAAGCAAATGTCAGCACGTCTCAGTGCCTCTGTGCGCATCTCAAGGTTGTCAATGGAGTGATGGTCGATTGTTTTATCAAGCCACTGAAGCATGTGATCTGTCAGCGTTTTGATTTCGTTCGACTTATTGTCCACATGCACCTCAACAGTGTATGGAAGTTCAGGATGGCACATATGCGAGAAATTCGAGCAAATGTATTCATCAACATCAGCCTTGGCATCACCAATTGGTATGACATTGTCGGCACGGAATTTGATCACAGCTTCAATCAATTGTTTGTATGTGTCGGCACGTATTGGCTGAGGCATATCCATGCCAGCTCGATTCTTCTCAGGTTTGTGCCAGCCTCCTGGCATCACGACAGATTCAATTACTTCTCTCATGTTGACATGTCTAAGAAATCAAGCACATCGACAACTCCATGCTGTTGTTGGCTTGATAATTTTTTTATTTGTTTTGGGTTTTCGACCATCTTCCCTGATATGCCTTCATTCATCCTCACTCCATGGACAGCGATGATCAATGAGTCAAACCTATCAGGTGAATTGCCAGAATTGCGTTTCTTGAAATCCTTCTTGCTTTCAATGCGCAAGATGCCACGACCTTGCTGCGAGTATCGACGTGGGACTGTTTCACGCTCGAGTTGATTCCAGTTGATGCCAGGATTCAACTTGATCAGATCAGTTTCTATAAACCTTCGGACAGCAAATGACATCTCAGTGACAATGTCGTGGTAAATCTCAGAACACTGATGTGAGTCGTCCTCAAGTATTCGGGTATCGGTTGCTGACCAACCGAACATAATCCCGAACACCTCTGGACCAAACATTGAGCAAAGTGCGTCATGGACGCCAGTGCCATTGCCAGTGCGATCGGTTGATAGCCAGCGTGGTTTGACGAACACTTCTTCGCAGAGCTTGATGATTGCTTTTGATTGCTCGATTGTGTCACGCTTCTCAAGAACGAACTGCTGTTCAATCTGTATCACTCTTCGCTCGTCTTTGAACTTTTGAAACTCCCCACGAGCATCTGTCCAACCGACTGCAGAGCCATGACGAAGAAGTGTGAAGATGACGCTATCATTGCCATCAAATGCCATATCAACACCAGCAGCAGCCACTGTCGGACCACTGAATGTGTAATATCCCTTGGCCTTGGCAAAGAGTTGCTCATTGATGATAACAACTTGAGCAGAAGCTTCTGGGAACCAACCTCTGCCCATTGTGAAGTATTCAGGATTGTTCTCACCAAGCTTGAGCAAGTTCTCAAATCCTTCGATTGTCTGCAGACCTTCATAGATCAGTTTCCTTTGGGCAACATTCTCGCACTTGGCACCATCGAGCCTTGTCACACGCCAGCCACGCGATGAGTCCCACGACTCCGAACTGTCAATGTCCAGCGATGCCCAACCATCCTTTGGCTCAGCATACTCGCCAAACTTTGATGTGCGATCCTTTGGGTTAGTGGCAGCAAAGATCTTCACACGACTATTGTCATGAGTTTCTGTCAACAGGATGTTGTTGATGTCTTCCCAAACACCACCAGGAATTTCCTCAGCTTCATCCAACAGCACGCCAATCCTACTCAGACGGCCAAACTTGGGATGCTCGTCGCCAGTCCTCGGAACAGGATGGAAGCCACGCAAACGACCCTTGCCGTCGTCGCCAGTGGGAATAGTAACCAAGTGTATGCCTTGCTTGTCATCGTCGTTAATTTGGATGCTCTCAGACTTGATGACAACTCCTGGCAATTTGACAATTGTTGATTGGAGCAAGTTCTTAATGTTGGCAAAGATGTTGCGCTTGGCATGCTCACCAGTCACAGACATAACTTTGAGACACGTCCATGCTGGATCGTCAAGCCAATCGAGTGCAAAATAAACAGCACCAGAGTAGGACTTGGACAACGAGCCACCACCTTGGATCAAATTCTTGCTATGATTAGTCAGAGCCTTCCACACCAGCTTTGTGCATTGTGGCTCGGGAGTGAACAGCTCTGGTCCCCAAAGCAGGATAGCAGCAGGGATGAAATATCGCTTGCTAATAAGGAACTGAGCATAACGCCATATTGTCGTCTCGCAATCCACCTTGCTGATCTTGACTTGCTTTGTTATTGTCTTGGTGATGCAATTACGCAGGATGTGCTTTGTCGGATCAAAGATGTTGCCACTGGCAGTGAACAATTGTCTGATCTTATATGCTTGCTCACGATGAAAGTCTTCGCCATGGCCTTGGGCAACTTTCTTGGCTGGTGCGATCTTCTGTCGCACAACACACTTGCGTGCTACTGTTGGTCTTGGTCCAAGCTTGGGATTTACCTTGCGCTTGACGGAATACTTGTCATTTTCGTTCAATCGCGAAATTCCTCCAGCATATCAAGCACTTCTTGGCTGGCACTGATCTCAAGATTCTCTTTGTCCCAACCTTGCATTTTTGCCAATCGCTCCAGCGTGCGCAAACGATCTGGGATCACAGCCACAGGCATTGCATCCTTGCCAACATAACGGAGGTCGCATAGGTTGCTGTCCAATGATGCCTCACTGGGCGCCAATTGAACCATCTGTGCCAACATGCGCAGAACATCTTCCTTCCCTAGGTCGAGCTTCTTGCAGTCCTCATCGACGAGCTCCATAATTCGCGCATCTACATCAGGTCGTTTGCGCAGCTGATTGGCGAGCATGTGCGGAGCTGTGCCTTTATATTCAGGATCAGCTTTGAGAGCAGCATTGCGCAACGACATGCCTTTTGCGACATATCGAGCGAATCGCTCATGCACAATGTTCTTGATAGCTGGCATTACTTATTCTTGTTTTTCACTTCAAGGACAAACTCCATTGCTCTTTTGTTTAAGTCAAGTCGATTTTTTCCAACTCAATGCCATTCTATTTTTTCCAATTCAATGCCAAACAATTTTGCCAACTCAAGACTGGTCAAATCACGCTCGTAGTCTGCAGCGTAAACAATCTTCTTGATGCCATAGCTTGCGACCACTTTCAAGCACTCATTGCATGGCAACATCGTAGTGGCCAACAGCGAGCACTCTCCTGGTCTGACATAACGCAAAGCATTTTGCTCCGCATGAACAACGAACAGCCTCCTCCTGTCCCTGTCGCTCCAGTCTTCCTCCATTCCAGCAGGGAAACCATTATAACCAACAGCAGCCACAGTATTGTCGTGCCGCAACAGACAAGCTCCGACCTTCCACCATGGGTCTTTGCTGTTAGTTGACGCAACAAAAGCCAACTCCAACGCATATTTTGACCAATTCATATCATTTCCTTTCATTTACTTACACACACATTGACACATTTATTTCGGAGCATTTCAGCTCCATTCGTACGAAACCAACACAACCACAATAACTTCCAAAATTTATTTCGGACTTCGGAGAACCCCACCTTTCTTTCTAGCCGAGATTCTCCCGCTCCCATAGTTTCCTTTTTACCTATCCCTTTATTAATAATATTTATTTATTTATAAAAAATAAAGAGCCTCCGAAGTCCGAATTTGTCCAAACTAAAGCGACACAATTACAAAGATTTACGCACATTTCGGAGAAACGAATTTCCAACGAAGCACATCCGAATCTCAACAACTTACACATCTCTTTTGAATGCTGCAATGTAGAAAATCTCATCAATTTTGTCCTGTGGAAACAACTTGTCATTGATAAAGATGAACGACTCACCGAATGCAAAGTGCTTCGGATCATCAATTTGACACTTGTTTATGTTGGCTCCATGATGCATCACCATCTCAACCATCATTGCTCGCGCAAAGCATTTGTTCACATACAGCGTCGGAATGAAGTCTTCAGATTCCTTAAACCTACAAACAACATCCGCTATCATAGCACTTGGTGCCATTGGTTCTTCCCAGTTTTGTTTATCAACAATCATACAATTTCCTTTCCATCAATCCCAAGGACCACAGATGTTGTAGTTCTCAGGCTTTTGTTTCTCCTCTTCTTGCTTCCTTCTGCTTTCTTCAATTTCACGCTCCATGCGTCGCTCAAATATCTTTTCAGCCTGACTGGGTGTTGTGAAAGGCACTGAGCCAGGATACCATCGCTCAAATCTTCTTAGTTCATCACTCATACCAACTCCTCCTTAACCCATGCAGGTGTTTCATCAACATTCTTCCAGCGAGCAAAGCTCATTTTGGCGCCAAGGTAATAGTTCCTGTAAGACTTCACAGCATCACCAGCCACTTTGTATTCCTCAGGCATGCAAAGCTCAAATGGCGTCCGTCCGCCAGCTGGGATCCTCGTATAATAACCCACACACCCACGGATCACATCAGCACTCTTGTGCACCTTGCCATAGCGACGATAATATTCATTGGCCAATCCATTGCCCAGCCCAATTAGCCAAGCATAGTTGTCCCGAGACGCTGCAGCCCACTGCACACATGGATGGTGAAGATGGGTAGGTTTGTATGCTAAATTTGTAGCCCCATGCAGGTGGGCTGCAGAGCACAAAATCTGGGCTGTTTCAAGCACCATCTTGACCACATGACGATCGCAATGCGCCTCGGCACACTTGAATGGAGTTGTATCAAGGATGAAGATGTTCATTTGGTGAGGTAGTGAGTGATGATGGCGATGGCGGCCAGTGGTCCAAAAACTTGGACTGCATCCAGCACGTGTTGAAGAGTGACCAAGATTGGCACACTCGTGAAGGTTTCGATTATTGTTGTCATTTGTATTTTTATCTTTCTGTTGGTTGTCCGAGCCACGCTCGGATAGAACGAGCGTGACGGAAATTTGTTTATTGGTCAATCAGATAATTGACGGAAGAGTTTTGAGATCCTTCTTGTTAATCTTGAGCGAAGGACGGGAGCCAAAAGCAAAGTGCTCATCTTTGTTGCTGCGCTCAAAGGTGGCCTTGAAGGTGACTTCCTCGCCAGTGTCACCTTTGACACCTTCAGGAATCGAGCACCACACCTTGTTGCCATCAACAAGCACCACGAGCATCTTCCAAGTTGTGCCCCAGTCACTGGTCACCTCCTTGGTGCTGGCGATGCGTCCTTTGACAATCGTCTTGCCAGCAGGAGCAGGAGTCGTAGGCACCACTGCCTCTTTCTTAATCATTGCAGTGTTGTAGGCTTTGACCATCGAAACCACCAAGCCCAACTTGCGCTCAGAAATGTAGTCATTGCCAAGAACAGCAGCTAAGTCGGCAATGTATTCGCTGGCCTCAAGCTCCTCGGTCGGCAGGGAGGTGAAATACTTGACCATGGCGTCAATGGCAGCACGAGCCTCAGAGCATGGCTTTTCGTCCAGCGAGCACCAATCGTTCATCATGCGCCAGATTGTGTTTTTGGTGCAGTTTGTGTTACGCACATTGACTTGGTGAACCTCGTCCCAAGTGTAGGTCTTGACAAACGGACGAGCCAGCTTGACTTGATCGACAGCCAGCACATCCAGCACTTCATTCAAGTCCAGCACCCTGTTCATGCGGATGCCACCACCACCATGCCAGAATCCCTCAGCGTCATCGTCGCTGTGGACACTGGTGATGATGCTGATGAACTCATACTGAGCCATGAGCAGAGCAGCGTCACTGCCATACTCCTTGGCGCACTCCTTGCCAACTTGCATCAAAGCACCATTGTCCTCGTTGCGGAAGAGCAGCGTCGTGTTGCGCACACGCTTGGTGTTGCAGTGAGCACAGCACATATTGCCGCTGGCGATGAATGCCTTGGCATCCTGCTGGTTCTTCTGGCCAGTGGTCATGGCTTCCAGCGTGTTATTGTCATTGCGCTCAAGCACAGCAAAACAATCCCACTGGCCAACCATGCGCACTGGCTCGGGCACTGTCACCTCAACATTGACAACTGTAACATACCAGCGACTGGAGTGAATGTCACCCTCGACTTTGATGAGGTGGGTCTTCTCAACCTCGCGGACAGTGTCCTCAAGGATTGTGTAGGTCGGAGCATGCTCAATGCTCAGGCGTGTGCACTTGCGAGCCAGCTTCTTGAAGAATTTTGCGAAGTTCTGGCGGGAGTAATTTTCGATCGTGATTGTTGTGGTCATCTTTTTATCTTTCTGGTTTACCATCGGAGTCATTCCGACGATGGGAGCATTATTTCTGATTTTGATCAGTTCGGCAATAAAATTGTTCAAATTATTTTTAGCCCCAAAAGGCTGGGAGGGATGGAACCCCACAGCCTCGGCATAAAAACGATTTTAAAGTGCCTCCACAGCCACAGGCGCACCACTCTTGGCAGCGTCGTAGTTGGCCTTTGCAGCTTTGAAGGCAGCGAGCTTGTTGGTGACATCGTCGGCCAACTCAACTTTGCCATTGGCACGAGCGTGATCGGCATACTTGTGAGCATTGGCTGTGGTCGGATAGGAGAGTGCTGGCCAGCAGGAAATAGCTTTCTCAATTTGCTCAACAGCCTTGATCAACTCACGCTTGCGCAGGTCACGCATGCGAGCCAGATCACGGATGCCCTTGACGGACTTTTTGCTGGCGTCGCGACGAGCTTCTTCCTCAACCACAGGTGTCAAATCTTTCGGTGCCCATGCTGCGCAGCGTGGCACTTGGTAGCTCAAGAATTGCTGCCAGCCACGCTTGGTGCTGCAGTAATTTGTCCACGCAATCTTTTTGTCCTTGTCTTCGCCAGTGAGGAATTGCACAGGACGTGAAACAATCGCGTATCCTGGGTCGGCAACTGGAACCAAGTCAACCAAGATTTGCTTTGCACGCACCACTTGTGCTTCAGCATAGCTTTTGTCGTGCTCGAACGGAGCACGACGTGATCCGCTGCAAACTCCAACAAACGATCCCCAGTTGATGTTGTAGCCATGATCGGCAAGAACTCCTCCTGGGAGCTTTTGAAACGATCCGCAGAGTTGGCAGGTTCCGAGGTGAGTGGCTTTGTCTTTCATGATTTTTATCTTTCTGTATTTTTGGTTTGCTGTCGGAACCATTCCGACTGCGAAACTAATCTCTCTGATTTTGATCAGTTCGGCAACAACTATTTTTCACTCAAGCTGCAAAGCTATGCGTTTCAACCAGTCTGGACTGTCAATTGTAACATTTATTCCATGTCTCTGAACCATTAAAGCATGCACTGGCTTGGCTTTCTTCTTCTTTCTTGCAACAACAATCTTCTGCTCCTTGTATCTGATTTTTTCTTCAATTGGAGAAATTGACTCAAGCACCTCATGGCTGTAGCTGATGTGTTGTTCAGAGCACCTCAA
>Ga0049081_10000846_pt1 | contig 11650 bp, 15 predicted proteins | sample GreLakmeER78MSRF_FD_66717 | JGI IMG/M metagenome (GOLD analysis project Ga0049081, IMG submission 66717) | Freshwater lentic microbial communities from great Laurentian Lakes, MI, USA - Great Lakes metaG ER78MSRF | ecosystem: Environmental > Aquatic > Freshwater > Lake | place: Great Lakes...
TTGGAGAAAATCCGAGCTGTCATTTTAAAACGATGATCCAACCCACCTCCAAGCGACCGTTCGGGCACCCGGTGCCGGCGGCCGCGATCGAATACTACTGCCACCCGCGGGAGGGACATTTGTTGTCCCAGCCTGCCTGGGGGCGCGAGGGGGCGCTGTATGTGGCGAACGGTTGGATCGCGCTGCGGTTCTTCAACTTCCCGGCGTCGTTCGGGACCGGGCCGATGGAGGTGGTGGACCGGCTCCGCAAGCAGGCGTGGCACAATTCGCAGCATGAGGACCAGGCGGCGTGGCGGAGGCTCGATGACGTGACGCTGGATATTTTCAAGGAGGGGCTGATCGAGCCGTGGCACCCGCAGCGGCTGGCTTACCGGGCGGACCCGTGCGTGCGGATCAATTTCGGCGCGCTGGTGCCGGCGGTCTCGCTCCAGATGATTTCGCGGCTACCGCGCTGCGAGGTTTACACGGCGCTGGACCGGGACCAGCCGGTGCCGTTCCGGTTCAACGGCGGCGAGGGGCTGCTGGCCCGGCTGACGCCCTCGGCGGAGGCGGTGATGACGCCGGCGATCGCCCACATTTTCCCAAAACAACAACACTGAAACCAACATGGCACGACCGACACACGATATTGTAGCAACCCTCGGAGAATACACCGCCCAGGACGGGACGAAGAAGAAGCGCTACCACCCCTGCGGGGTCGCGTTCACGAATGCTCAGGGGCAAGTCTCCCTCAAGCTCGCCGCGCTGCCGTGCGGGCCGGAGTGGAGCGGCTGGCTGTCGCTCTACCCGGTGAAGACGGAGGAGCGGCCGGATCCGCGGCCGGTGCAGCGGTCGATGCCTGCGGCGCCGGCGGCGGGCGACGAGGATGACGACGATCAAATCCCATTCTGAAATCACCCATGGAAACCATCGAACGAAATCCGGACGTGGACCTGGACCGGGAAAAGGTGCCGCGCGGCTACCTGCTGGTGCGGGGCAAGAACCTGATGCACACGGCTCGCTCGCGAAAGGTGCCCTTCGGGGTGGCGACGGCGGCGAACTGGGAGCGCGGCTACGTCCGGCGGGAGACCATCGGGCTGGTCATCCGCCGGCGCGACGTGAAGCGGTTCGAGGAGGCCCTGGCCGTCCGCGGGAAGTATCAACCGAAAAAGGGGAGGGTCGCGTAACATGGCTGGGGACTGGTTGAAATTTGAAAAGGTGACGATGGACAAGCCGGAGGTCTTCGAGATGGCCGGCATCCTCGCGATCGACCCGGACGCGGTGGTCGGAAAATTGCTGCGGGTGTGGGCGTGGTTCGATGAACAGTCACGATTTGGTCACGCTCCTGTCACGGTGCGAGCGTTACTGGAAAGGCGCACGGGCGTGACTGGATTTGTGGACGCGATGATGACGGTGGGGTGGATTCAGGAATCAAACGGTCGTTTGGTTCTTCCGAACTACGACCGACACAATGGAGACACTGCAAAATCAAGGTGTTTGGCGACCAAGCGGAAACAGAAGTCACGGTTTGGTCACGCTGAGAGCGTGACGGAAACGGGACCAGAGAAGAGAAGAGAAGAGAAGAGTATTAAGAATAACCTCCCTGAATTTTGCCCATGCTCAATTGAACAGGCGATTTCCTACGCCTCGACGGTTCGGATGACGGCTGACCAGGCGCGGCATTGGTGGAACGTGCGGAACGCGAGCGGGTGGACGAAGGGCAGCACGGGAGGAGGGACGCCGCGCCGGATTACTTCGTGGCAGTCCGACATGGCGACGAGCACGGCTTGGGTGGCGGAGTCGATCCAGAAGTCGCAGGGCGCGAGCAAGGGGCGGATCACGCCGGACATCGGCGGGCGGCGGCCGTCGAGCGTGGCCAGTTTGGAGGATGCGCCGCCGGCGGTGCATCGGGCGGATGATAAAATTGAATTTTGAAAACCATGGAAACCATCGAGAAAACAACGAAGGCCTGCACCACGTGCGGGCAGGTGACGGAGTATGAACCGATCTGGGTGGATCACATCGACATCCGCGGCGGGATGGTGTTCCTGTGCCAGCGCTGCGGCGAGGAGGTGGAGCGCAAGGAAAAGGAGGCGGCGCGCTACCGGCTGCGGTGCCGCCGGGAAGCGAATTGGGAAACTACGGTGCCGGCGCGCTACCGCGAGACGACGACCGGGCATGAGGGATTCAACCTGGCGCTGTGGGCGATGGTGCGCGACCAGCCGTTGTTTGACAGCATGGCGCTGATCGGCCCGAGCGGGCGGTGCAAGACGCGGGTGTTCGCGTTGCTGGCGCGGCGGGCGATTTCGCAGGACGTGACGGTGGGCTGGTGCCCGGCGAATAGCTTCCAGTGGGCGGCGCAGCGGGAGTTTTCCGACACCGAAGGCAGCAAGGCGCGGGAGTGGATGCGCTCATGGCTGACCTGCCAGGTGTTGTTTCTCGATGACTTGGGCAAGCACAAGTGGACCGACACGGTGGAGAGCGCGTTTTTCAACCTGGTGGAGACCCGGCTGGCGCAAAACCTGCCGACTCACTGGTCCATGAACCCGGACCCGAGTGATGTCATCACGCAAGCCACGCTGGCCACGGACGCCCACGGCATCCTCTCACGGGCCTTGGACCCGAGCGGGGCGGCCAGTGCGCGGGCGCGCTTCGCGCCGATCCTGAGCCGCCTCCTCGACGCAACCCGACTCATCCCTGTGCCATGAACGCCAAGACCGTTTTGCAGAATATGGAGCTAATCGCCTACGAGCTGGCGGCGGCCGAGACCTGCGCGCGGCAGGGGCTGCGCCACCGGGCCATTGCGATGAAGCTGCTCGGGGCGATGCACTGCGAGTTTTCCGACGCCCTCGACGCGGCAGCCGAGGCTAAAGCCGTGGCTCAACGGAAAACAATGCACGCCGAGTTTGCCGAGGCAGCCAAGATTTCGGCCCGCCGAGTGGCGGAGTCCGACTAAACCTCCGTGGCCGCCGGTCCATTCACTCTGGGGAGTGGTGGCCGGCGGTTGCGGATCCTGGATTGACACGACTGATTGAAACACTTATTTGAAAAACACCTGGATGACACCGAAAATACTGATACAGCGCAAGTTCCGCAGCCGGTGGAGTGACGTGCAATTGCTGGTCATGCTGCAACTGGCGGAGGATTACCTGTCGGCCTATGCCGAGCTGGTGATCGCGACGGGGGCGAGCGAGACCGGGGTGTGGAACGCGCTGGCGGCCATCGAGACCCAGGACTGTTTGGACAAGTTCGAGATCGAGGGCCGGACCTTTTACCACCTGAGCGAGAAAGGCCGGGCGAGCATCGTGGGGATTTTATCATGAAACCGAAACCGAAACCGGAGAGGCCGCTGAATGACCGGATGCGGCGGTTCTGCGAATTGCTGGTGCAGGGACACCCGGCGGGGCGCGCGTATGAGTTGGCGGGCTACACGGCCCGCGGCGACGATGCGGACTGCTGCGCGGTGAAGTTGCAAGGAAAGGCAAAGGTTTCGGCGTATTTGCAAACGCTGCGGGATGCGGCGAGCAAGGACGCGGCTTACGACCGCGACAACCTGGTCGGCTTCCTGGTGCAGATCATCAAGACGCCGGTGAGCGAGGTCACGGTCGGCTCGCCGCTGGCGCAACGGGTGCGGGTGGATGATACCGGCATGACCATCGAGATGCCGGGCAAGTTGGTGGCGGCGAAGCAACTCGCCGAGATCATGGGCTGGAACAAGCCGGCCGAGGTCAAGGTGGACATTTCCGAGAAGCTGTCTGACATCATCGGGAGGATACGCTCGAAATGACGACGCTCGAGCCTGACGATTTGAAGGACTTGGAGCGGCTGCTGCAAGATCCGGTGTGGCGGCTGTGTCATCTCTACGAGGTGAAGGACGCTCGGACCGGGCGGATGGTGGCATTCCGGCCATCGAGGGAGCAGAGGGAAATCATCGAGGCGGTGCACGTCCGCGGGGAAAGGAACATTCTGATTTTGAAAGCCCGGCAACTCGGGATGTCCACGGTGATCAACTTGATCCTGGCGGACGAGGCGATCTGGTCGGCTGGGTATCAGGGGAGTATTGTGGATCAGACCCAGGGAGACGCGACGTTGAAGCTGCGGCACAAGGTCAAGGCGGCGTTCGACTCCATGCCGGAGCTGCTGCGGGAGATGTTTGAAGTCTGCAAGGCGAATGACAGCGAGTTCGCGGTGAAGATGCGGGGGAAGGCGAATGACCAGACATCGACCATCTTCGGCGGGATGAACGCGCGGGGCGGCACCAACCAGGGGCTGCACATTTCGGAGTGGGGGCCGATCCAACACAAGGATCCGGTGCGCTCCGAGGAAATCATGACCGGGGCGCTTCCCTCGGCGAAGGAGGGGACGGTCTTCATCGAAACCACGTGGATGGGCGGCAAGCGCGGGCATTTGTGGAACCTGACCGAGCGGGCGATGACGACCCGGCCGGAGGACATGACCGACGCCGACTTCCACCTGTATTTTTTCCCGTGGTGGCTGGATGGCTCCTACACGCTCACGGGCAACGTCGAGCAACTCGACGAGGAGACGCGGGCGTATTTCGTCCAGGCGGAGAAGCAGACGTGCCACGCGTTCACGGACGGGCAGCGGCTGTGGTATTACAAGGTCGCGCTGCCGAAAGGGCTGGCGCGGTTCGCGGAGTTCCCGACGACCCTGCCGGAATGCTTCATGGCGCCTGTGCCGGGGGCGATCTGGTCGAAGTTCATCGATAAGGCGAAAGCCGAGGGGCGGGTGATCGATTTCCCATGGGACCGGAGCGCCCATGTGTGGACAAGCTGGGACCTTGGCAGCCCGAAGAACACGCGGACGGTGTATTTCCAGTTCATCGGGCGTGAAATCCACTTGATCGACCACGACACGGGCTTGGACCTGGAGCCGGCGGCGCGGGTGAGTCACATGATCTCCAAGGGCTACAACTACGGTGGCCACTATTTCCCGCACGACGCGGCGGCCCAGGAGAAGAGCGGCAAGAATTTCGAGCAACAGATGCGGGAGGCCGGGCTGGAGGGAATCCGGATCGTCCCGCGGTGCCGGGAAATCTGGGCCGGCATCAACCACGCGGCGGAGCTGCTGCCGCGGATGGTGTTCCACAAGACCCGGTGCGCGAAGCTGCTGGAAAGCCTGGAGTGCTACCATACCAAGGAGGAGCGGACGAGCGGCCACCAGACGAGCGTGCCGGTGCACGACTGGTCGAGCCATGACGCGGATGCGTTCCGCATGCTGGCGGAGGCGATCCTGAACGGGATGGCCAAGGGCCAGGCGGAGGTGATCCGGGAGTTCCGGCCGGCACATGCGAGGCAGAAGACCGCGCGCGCGGGGAGGTATCAGCGATGAGCGGGCTTGATGGCTTGGGGTGGCCTGACGAAGTGGTGACCCCCTACGAGCAAGCCGCGCGGTGGCACCTGGCGCATTGTCCGGGTGTGGAGTTCCGGGACATCCTCGAGATGCACCTGTTCTATGGCCACGTGATTTCCTCGCCGACACGGTTTGTGATGGGGCGGCAGGTGCGGCATGACTGGCCGCCTGAGTTGTTGCTGGATCCTCGGTGTGTGGCTCCGTCCGGGAACTGCTGGCATGTCTGGCTGTGGGCCGGGACGGTGGAGGATTGGGGCGCGGTGGTCCCCTACCCGCTGCCGTGGATTTCGTTTCACCGGGGCGAGCGGTTGAAGGTGCATCGTTTCCCTGCCGGGAAATAGACCGGCCCAGCGGCGGGGTGGAATCCTCGACGCATGGGTTCCAAGCCGAAAGCACCGCCGCCACCGCCGCCGCCGCCACCGGTGGCCACCTCCGCAGACGCTCACGCCGCCGGCGATGCCGCAACGGTCGAGGCCCGCAAGCGGTCAAGCATGGTGAAAACCTTTCTTGCCAGTAACGCGGCCGCGGCCCCGCCCGCTGGCGGCACCTCCTACCTCGGCGGATGACCGGGCAGGATGTCATCAAGTGCCGGGACGCTTACAAGAGCGGCCGGCAGCCGCTGGAAGAGCATTGGGACGAGCTTTCGGGTTTGTTCATGCCTTTCCGGCTGATGCGCTCCGGCGGGATTCCTGACATTCCGGCGGCCGACCAGGTGTTCGACTCGTCGCCAAGGCGCGCGGCGCTGATCCTCGCGAACGGGCTGGCCTCGCTGGTCTCGCCACGGGAAGAGGTTTGGTTCGAGTTCCAGCCGCCGAAGTCTCTCCGCAAGGACGACGACGCGGTGCGGTTCTACCGGGAAGCCTCGGAGATCGCGCGCGAATACATCGAGAGTTCCAATTTTTACGAGGAGATCCAGGAGAGCTACATCGAGTCACCCGTGTTTGGGACGACGGCGCTGTTCTGCGGTGACCTGGACGAGCGCAACGAGCTGTATTTCCGCCACCAGGGGATCAAGAGCTACTTCATCGGCGAGGATGCCAAGGGCCGGGTGAATGCGTTCTATCGCAATTTGCAGCTGACGGCGGCGCAAGCGGCGGAAGAGTTTGGCGAGGAGCGGCTGCCGAAGGAAATCCTGAGCAAGCTCGACAAGCCGGAAGGCCAGAGCGAGTTGTTCGACTTCATCCACGCGGTGACCAAGCGCAAGTATGCCGCGGACCCGGAAGCGCCGGAAGGTGCCCGCAAGCCGTGGCAATCGCTGGTGGTCTATGAGAAAAATAAATCGATCGTCCAGGACAGCGGTTATGATGAATTCCCGTTTGCGGTGCATCGCTACCGCCGGTTCGGTGGCTGCGTGTGGGGATTTGGTCCCGGCTCGGTGGCGATCTCCGACGCGCGGCAACTGCAATTTTTGAATCAACTCGCCGACGTGGCGACCGAGAAGGCGGTGTTTCCGCCGATCATTGCGCCAAGTTCGCTCGAGGGGGAAATCGGCCAAGGCGCGCTTGAGATCACCTACGTCGATCCGACCGACCCGAACAGTGCGGCGATCCTGCGCGAGTGGGCGACCAGCGCCCGCTACGACGTGGCCAAGGACCGGATGGCGGACAAGCGGACGCAGGTGGAGGAGGCTTTCCACGTGGATCTGTTCCAGCTTTTCGCTTCCAGGCAGAAAGAACGGCAACCGCTCACCGCCACCGAGGCCTCGCTGGTCGCCGGCGAGAAGCTGACGCAATTTTCGCCGGTGTTCGGCCGGCTGGTCTCCGAGATGCTCGATCCCATCCTCAACCGGGTCTTCGGCGTGCTGCTGCGTGCCGGGATCCTGGGCACTCCACCGGACTCGGTGATGAGCGTGCTCAACGGCCAGCGGACCGGCGTTGCCAGCCCGGTGATGCTCTACAAGAACAAGATCATGCTCGCGATGCAGGCCCGCCAGAATGGCAGCCTGATGGAGTTCATGCAGCTCGCGTCGCCGCTGATGCAGGCCTACCCGGAAGCGATCGACGCGCTGAACCTGCCGGTGATCGTGCGCGATAGCGCCCGCAACTCCGGGCTGCCGGAAGGGTGGATCCGCTCGGTGAAGGACATTGCGGCGATGGCCGCCGCCCGCGCCGAGGCCCAGGCCCAGCAGCAGCAACTCGCCGCCGCCGAGCAAGGCAGCAAGGTGATGGCCAACATGGGCAAGGCCGGTCCTGATATCCAGAACGCGATGCAAAACCAGATTCCATCATGAACATTGACGAGAAACTCGCTATGGCCGGGGCCGAGCATGAGCGCCGGCGCAAGGACTCCGACCGCACCGCGCAACTTTACGCCGACGTGTTCAGCACGGAAGCCGGGCAGGAAGTGCTCCAGCACCTGGCGAAACGCTTCGACCTACTCGGCCGGGTGTTTATCGCGGCGGACCGCGGCGACCTCAACGCGCTGCGCGCCGCGCTGCGCGACGGCGAGCGGGCGGTGGTGGGCCATATTTTAGGCTTGGTGAAGACCGGCAAGCCAGACTTCAAGTTTTCCCTATGAGCGCGAAACCGAGAAAACCGAAGGCGGCCGTGGAGGTCGATGCGATCGAGGCCATCCCAGACGTGGCGACTGTGGAGGTGACCGCGGTGGTTCCGTCCCGCATCCCCGAATGTCCCGCCACCGATCCGCAATACGGCCAGAAGACGCCGGCGGTGGTCGCGTGGTGGTTCGAGAATTTCCCGGCAGAGGCCGCCGCCAAATACGCCGGCAAGACTCTGCCCTGACAAGCGCGGGGAGAATTGGATTCCAGCGGGGTTCATACTCCTGCCTCCGCCGGTTCGATTCCGGCCCCCGCAACCCCTTTTTCCCAAATACCATATGAGCGAAGCCGCAACCGCCAGTGCCACCCCTGCCGCCGAGGCCGCAGGATCACCCGCCGTAGAAACCGCCACGACCGCGCCAAGCGGTGGCTTCATGGGAGGGACGCCGCCCGCGGCAGCCCCCCCGGCCGCCGCCCCCGCGCATTTCTTCGGCGCGCACGTGCAGGACCAGGGAGCCTTCAAGGAGGGCTGGACCGAGAACCTGCGCGCGGCCGGCTACGAGCGGCTAGCGAACAAGGCGGCCTACGCCAAGGACGAGGCCTCGCTGCTCCGCACCTTGGACGAGACGATAGGCTTCGTGGGCAAGAAACCGGTGGGGATTTCCTACCCGAAGGACGGTGCCACCGACGAGGACGTGTCCGCCTACCGCCACGATGCCGGGGTGCCGGACTCCGCGGACGCCTACGACCTCAAGCCCGCAAGCCTGCCGGACGGGGTGGCGTGGGACGACGCCGGGGTGAAACCCTACGCCGAGATTTTTCACAAGCACCACATCCCGCAAGCCGCCGCGGCCGCGCTCATCGAACAGCACCTCAACACGGTGATCGGCCAGGTCGGTGCCGGCCAGGTGGCGATGGAGGCCAAGATCGGCGACTTCGCCAAGGCCAGCGAGGCGACCTACCAGAAGGAGTGGGGCGACAGCTACGACTCCAGGCTCGAGAGCAACCGCGCGTTTGTGGCGAGCCGGTTTGATCCGGCGGAGATGGCGGACCCGGTGCTGCAAGCGGCGCTTTCGCATCCCAAGTTCGTGCGGGTCATCGACGAGGCCCGCCGGGCGCTGCGCGAGGCCCCGCTGCCGGGGGTGGGACGCGAGGTGACCGCGGGCAGCCACAGCCCGCGCCAGCAGGCGATGGAGATCATGAAGGCCAACCCGGCGTGGAGGAACGACAGCGGCCTGGCGCAACGGGTGGGCGACCTCTACGCGCTCGACGCCCAGCAGGCGAAACGGGCGAAGAAGTAACAGATTTGTTGGTGCCATTGGCAACGCCCGGTCCCGTTCATTCGGGGCCGGGCGTTTTTGTTTCCCTGCCGGGAAATAGACGAGGGACATGGATAGGCCCACGGTCGGCGGCGTGAACCGAAGGACACCCGCTGAAAGGCGGCCCAGGTAGGAGCACCACGGGACGAAATCCCGGAGGCGACCCGCAAGGACACTCGCGAAACCGCAGTGCAACACAAATTCCTAACTACCTACTATCATGGCCTTCGATTCCATCGTTCCCGACGCATTCCCGAACCTCTATTCCGACGAATGGCGTCTCGGACTCCAACAACTCACGTCCCGTCTCGACTCCTACGTCAACACGGAGACCATCCACGGTGAAAGCAAGCGCTTCCAAAAGATCGCGCCTGTCACCGCCCGCCAGATCACCACTCGTTTCGGTGATACCAACCCGGACGACCTCGACATCGAGTTCCGCCACCTCTACGTCAACTTCAAGGACTCGGCCCACATTTTGGACCGCCGTGAAGCGATGCAGTTGGGCGCGGTCGGCTCGCCTCACTCGCAGGTGCTTCGCCTCCAGCTCGCCGCCGCCGGCCGCGATCGCGACAAGACCCTCATCGATGCCATCCGTGGCACCGTGCAAAGCGGCAAGACCGGTGGCACCGCCATCACCTTGCCTGCCGCGCAGAAGATCTCCGTGGATTTCGGCGCAAGCGGCAGCAACCTGACCTTCGCCAAGATTCTTGAAATCTCGCGGATGTTCGGGGTTGCCGAAGTGACCGGCCAGGACACCGAGAACCAGAGCGCCGCGACGATCATCTGCTCCCACAACCAGATTGCCAGCCTGCTCAAGGACGAGCGGTTCACCAGCTCGGACTTCTCGGAGATCCGCCGCCTGCACACCGGCCAGGTCATCAACCTGATGGGAATCGCCATCAAGGCGGTTTCCCCGGCCCTGCTGCCAACGGTCGCGGGCAACATCCGCAACTGCTACGCGTTCGCCCGCAACTCGGTCATTTTCGGCATCGCCGAGAACCCGCAAGCGTGGGTGGATGAATTGCCCACCAAGCGCCACGACGTGCAACTCCGCACCGAATGGGGCTGGGGCGCGCTCCGCCTGGATGACGAGGGCGTCATCGAAATCCCGTGCGACGAGGAAGCCTGATCTTAACAACCGCCGGGGGAGGGTCGCACCTCCCCCGGCAACCCCCTTGAAAGACTACCATCATGCCTAAAACTACTCAATCCGTCCAATACGCCGCGCAAGTGGCGGCCACCAGCAATTTCGCCAGTCGCCTCAACGACAAGCGGCAAATCGATGGCAGCATCTCCACCGCCTTGGTCAAGGTCGTCATCGACGGTTCCAACGTCGCGACCGATGTCATCACCCTGTTGGAGCTTCCACCGGGTGCCATCGTCCTGCCGGAGCGTTGCAAGATCATCGTCACCGATGACCTGACCAGCGGCGCGCTGACCATCCACGTCGGCGACGTGGTGGATTCGGACCGCTACTGCATCAGCGCCAACTGCGCCGCTCCCGGAGTCATCGACTTCATCGCGGCCACTGCCACGGCATTCCCTGCTGGCTTCGGCACCCGCCATCAGACTGACGCCGCGACAGCCACCACCTTGGTGACCTGCACGCTGGCCACGCTGACGGCGACCATCGAGGCCGGCGAGTTCTACGTGAGCTTTGCTTACAAGACCCTGTGATCCGCCCCCGCTGACAGCAACCAACCACTCGGGCGGGCGGGTATCATACGATACCTGACCCGCCCGTTTTCTTTCCAAGATGACGACCAACACCGACCTTGCCAACGCCGCCCTCTCCCTGTTGGGCGAGATGCCGATTGCGCTCATCACCGACACCGCCTCCAAGCCAGCGGTGGTCTGCAACCGGTTTGCCGACACGGCGCGCATCGAGGTGCTGCGGGCGATGCACCTGACGGAAACCACGCTTATCAGCGCGCTGGATGCGAATGCCAAGGCGGCGGCCGCGGTGCGACTGGCGGCGCTCATCGCGCTGCCATTGCTGGGCAGCCATGAGGTCCAGTCGAAGATGGAGCAGCTTTACGCCCTGCGCCTGCAAGAGGCGAAGACGCGGGTGCTGCAAAGCTCCGCGCTCAACGGCAAGATCCTGGCCATGATCGGGGCGGACCTGAGCAAGCTCGACCTATCGCCGACGATGCTCACGGAGTTCGTCACGACGTTCCAGGCGGACGCGACGAAGGAGGTGCTGCGGCTGACCCATGCGGTTTCTGAAGCCACGCTTTATGCGGCGGTGACTGATCCGCTGGTGCTTGAAGCCATCGATGCGCGGCACGCGCTCAAAATTGCGGCCGCCCTCACACTGCCGAGCGCGCCCGCGCTCGAGGAAATCGCCGCCAAGCGGCTGCAAGAGGCCAAGACCCGAGTGCTGCAAAGCTCCGCGCTCAACGGCAACATCCTCGCAATGATCGGAAGCGATCTGTCGAAGATGGACTTGACGCCCGCGATGCTGACGGAGTTTTCCACG
>Ga0049081_10000854_pt1 | contig 11603 bp, 14 predicted proteins | sample GreLakmeER78MSRF_FD_66717 | JGI IMG/M metagenome (GOLD analysis project Ga0049081, IMG submission 66717) | Freshwater lentic microbial communities from great Laurentian Lakes, MI, USA - Great Lakes metaG ER78MSRF | ecosystem: Environmental > Aquatic > Freshwater > Lake | place: Great Lakes...
CCCTGCGCTTGAGCTTGTTGGCCCAATGCTGCCTGTTGCATGCCAAGGTTACCCTGCTGTGTGCCCAGCGAACCGAGGCCCTGTGCCATCTGCGCGCCCACGCCAAACTGCTGACCCGCCAAATTACCAATGCCTTGACCCAAAGACTGCAGTTGTTGGCCTTGCTGGCCCAATATACTGGCTTGCTGGCTACCAATGTTACCGTACATGCCCGACAACCCTGCCAATTGGCCCGCCAAATTGCCCTGCATTCCAGCCGCGCCTTGGCCCAATTGAGCCTGTTGCAAAGCTTGCTGACCATACAAGCCGCCAATACCTTGCAAACCTTGAGCCGCCTGCAATTGACGGCCTTGCTGCTGCTCAAACGCTTGTTGCGCCTGTATGGCTGCTTGGTTATATCCTTGGGACAGGCCTCCAACAATCGCTGCGTTTCTTTGTGCCGACAGCCCGCGATCTAATTCTGCGCGTTGGATGCCCTCTCGGCTTCCGCCAAAAGCACCAGACTTCACTGCTTGCGCTTGAAGGCCTTCACGAGAAATGTCTCCCTGCCGATTAATCTGACGGATTGATTCGTCGATAACCTGTTGCTGATAGGGATTCATGAACTGCTGTGCAGCGCCCGGGGTGTATCCCTGTGCACCACCGTAAAGCGCGCCAACTGCTTGGCCAAGTGTGGACGAAGACTGCCCCATGTTAGCCTGCGCAAACTGGTTGGCCATGTTCTGCGCACCCATGATGCCCTGAGCCCCCTGACCAATCAGACCTATTCCTGAGCCTGCAGTGTTTGCGGCATTAGCAAGTTGTCCAATCGGAACAGCCGCCTGATTCAAAGCGGCCTGTGCTGCGCCAAACTGGTTGCGGGTATCTGCTCCGCGTAAAGTGTCCGCCGCTTCACCTAAAGTAGCAGAGCCTCCAAGAACATTCTGCTGCGCACCTTGTAAGAAGGGCTGATATGCCCCAATGCCTCGTTGCCCTGCCAGCATGGCATCAGTCTGCGCTTGATTAAAACCCGCAACTTGGAAGTCTGGATTAAGAAATATATTGTTTGCGGCATTTGCATTGGCAGCATCTACCTGCGCCTTGGCTGAGCGCATCAACGCTATTTTTTGCGCCTCAATCTCCGGGGCTTCCCGGACTATTTGTTCTTGGTATTCGGTTGCCATAAATTAACCCCGTTCTGAGTTTTTCTCAAGCTGGTGCATCAGCTTGTACATTTTCTTTGCACCCTCACGACGACTGCCTTTGCCCGCGCCGCGGACCGCGGCAGCAGTCATGACAAACTCCCCGTCAGAAAGCATGGCAGGGATTGAATCGGACTTCGCGGTCCCCGGGCCGCTGATCTGGCCAGTACGTCGAGGATACCCGCCCGCGGCCAAACCTGCAATACCGCCTTGGGCCGCATATTGAATCGGGAATTGCGGAGGAGCCAAAGAGGGGTACATGCTCTGGTTGTTGTACGGCTGATAAATATTCCCTGCACGGTTGGTCAGGGAGTTAGGGGGAGGCGTGTACATGGAGGACATGCCCTGAAAGGGGCCACTTGGTTGTGCCGAGGAGACAAAGGGCATGTTGGAACTGTTTGCATACCCGGGGGATACGTAAACAGGAAATGGCGTGCTCTGGCCAGAAACAGGCTCTCCCCGCTCGTTGTACACAACACCGGGCATATTTTGCAAATAGTTCAGGCGTTCAGTACCGTCTCGGCGCATGCGTTCGTCAGCAGAAAGCCGGTTTGATTCGGAGACAGGGCCCGATTGCACAGGCTTTTCTTTAAATCCGCCAGCTAGTGCGGTTGCGCCGAGGCCCAACGCAGTGGCAGGACCATAAGTAGACAGAATTCCCGGCATCGCCGATTTATATGCTGCTTGATAGGCAACCTCCTGCATGGCCGGGGTTGCAGCAGGAACGCGCTGTAACAGGGATTCAACGGCACTTGCCCCCGCGTTCTGAGCGGCGGGAATACCTGCTTCTTGAATAGCCGAGGGGGAGAAATTATTTTTTACAAAACCCGTAGCAGAATCAAACATGCTCTTAGCGGAGTCCAGCGTACTGGACAGTGGGCCTGTTCTAGCAGAGGCTACATTAGTTGAAGCAGAGGGGAACTTGTAATCTGCCGGAAGATCAAGCATATTAGGCGCAGGCGGCTGAGCAGCGGAAGCAGAGGGGAACTCGTACTTTGCCGGAAGATCAAGCATATTAACAGGCGGCTGATTAGCGGAAGGCAACGGCGCAGACGCAGAGCCTCCCGTTATCGCTGCGGGCGTGCCTGTGGGAGTAGGTGCAAAAACTTTGTTGTATTGCCCTTTAAGCTCCCCCATTACTGTTGGAGGCGGCGCGCCGTCAACAGGGGCTTGTCCCGTCAGGGAAAACTTGGGGTTTATAGCAGATCCTACGCCTTGAATTGCTCCTGCAGTAGCTGCGCCTACTACGCCCTGTTTAATCGCGGTTTTTAACCCATCCCCAGCCAAAAGAGAAGAACCTGCGCTTGCTGTAAAACCAGTGATGGCGGCTGCAGTAATTGTTCCGGCAGTCGCTCCAAAGGCCGCTACGGCTGCAGGGCCTAAAAAGAATCCTACGGCCACCGTGGTTATCAATCGGCCTACGGTGCTGCTGGCAAACTTCTTGATAGCCTTACCAAGGCTCTTAAACGCCTTCTTCAAGAAAAACTCAGGCAAGCCCGTAACAGGATTGGTAGTGCCCGAGCCACCACGACGGCGCAACATGCGCGCCTCTGCAGGCGTGATGTGCGCCAGCATCGTGTCACCATTGCGGCCATAACTGGCAATTGCTTTGGCAATAGGCTTAAGCTCCGCAATACCGCCTTGGGCAAACGCCTGAACACCAGCAGGCTCTGCAATTAACTGATCCACGGCCATGTTCATGGCAGCAAAGAACTGAGGATCAAACTGCTCGGGCAGCAACTCTTCTGGCGCACCCATCTCTAAATACTTTGCACGGATCGCGGCGTACTCCTCTGGGTTGGCCAGAATCTCATCAACCATGTTATTGAGCATCTCCAGATCTTCTGGAGACAAATCAATCTGACTCAAGTCATCCATAAATTGGGCCGTGGCCCGCGGATCGATCTGCGAGGCACCCGCCAACATCTCATCACCAAATTGTTTAGGTGACACCGTCTGACGCATCTGGTCATAAACGGCCATCGTATTAGGATCGGCAAAAGGGTTTGCGCCTTGCTCGGGCATTTCCATTGCGATTTGGGGTGCTGTGGCCATGTTAGTTCCTTGAGAAAAGGTATTTGTTCAATTGTATTACGTAGACGTCTTTATGCGAAGCATTTGACTAGTATCTTGCACACCATCTTGTGTGTCGCGGTACACATCACCTAAGCGTAAAGTAGGCAAGTCGGCATCGGTAGGCAACGTGTTAAGGTTTAAATTTAACGTTGCGCCGCCCATGTCCCCCGGATTATTAAGCAGCGTAAAAAACAAACGCAAAGTATTGTTTAATTGATCTTGATACCTGCGGTCATACTCATCGGGAGCTAAAGGCAGATTAGGAGGACGGACATTAAGTTCAGCCACTTACCGCCTCCCATCAGCTCTGATATCAATTCTAGGAGCGCCAAGCTGCCACTGTGTATTTAATTGATTTGAGTCAATTTTAAATATCATCTGCCGCCCGCGCATGCGCGTGAATATTTGACCCGTAAACTCTTCGGTTATAACGTAGGTACTGCCCTTGAGGACAGAAGCTGACGCGTTGCTGGTAGTGCCCGAACCAGAGTTGGACAATCCAAACAAAGTCATGGTAACCGCAGGAATAGCACCTGCCGGCGTATTCGTAGAATCCCCAAACGTCAGATCAGGCAACACGCGCCACACAAATGCAAAATTGTGCCCATCACCTATGTCCAGTTCCGATGAGGAAATATAAGCATTAAGTGCAGTGCTTGTAGCCGTTTCATTATCGTTTAGACCGTTTTCATGCTCAACAATATTACGTGTGTATGTTGCAGCCAAAGGATAGTCACGCAGACCTGAATCAAGCCACGCTGACCGTGCCATCGTGCCGTAATACCAGATTTTTTCTACATAGTTATAGATGACGTAGCGGTCAACAGCTGTGCTGTTTTTTGAACAATAGAACCACCATATCTCATTAAAACCTTCATTGACCCCAGCAAAGACTTGCAGATTTTGCTCTTTATTAATGTCTGTAAAAATAAACCGACGCAGATCACAGTTGAGTGTTTGCACACGGCCGTCATAAGTGTAAAACTTATCTATCCCCATCCAGTACACAACACCGGAGGCTACAGCTACCGCATTGGGCCCATAAATAGAAATGCCATCACCAAGAAGCTGAGATCCCCAAACAAAAGGAGGACCTAGATACTGCAAAGAATACAAAGCTGAATCGGTAAACACAACAATCTCTTGCCGCGTCTGTGCTGTGGTAATAATTTCAGAGCCATTGGATAAACGCAAACTTCCCGCTTGGTTGGTAGCGGTGGGTGTCCAATTAAAAGGATCCTCTTGCCCGCACCAACGGATTAACATTGGATCTAATGTTGCACTGCCGTAATCATTTACGCCAAATGTCAAAATAAAACGAGAGGTGTCTGAAACAATTAAACTGTTTAGTGTTGTTGGCACGTCCACAATTAAAGACACAGAGCCTGTGCCTGAACTAGCCGTATTGACTACTGCGCCAGTGCCATCAAGCAATTTAAATGTTAAGCCGTTTACCTCAAACACATAGTACGTAGTAGCCGCAGACACGCCTATTGGCAAAGAACCGCCAGAAAACTGCAAAGCCGCGCCCTCCGTGTATGCAACAGTTGAGGTTACAAGGGTAGGTGAAGCGTTAGTAAAGGTTACCGTGCCGCCAAGAGAGTTAAGAAGCACACCACGGGTTGTTAATGTAGGTGCCTCCCAATAATACAAACCCCCACCGCGAGGATTAAATACTAAATCTTCACCAAAGTTTTGCTGGCTCCACAAACGTAAAGCACCAAAGACTGTAGCAACAGGAGCGCCATTACCCCAAGTACCAAGACCCCACGCACCCGCACCCCAGCCTGTTAATACTTGTTGAATTTCTGGGCCAACATTTATTTCATAAGCTGCAACAACCGAATTGCCTCCTCCGGCTGCAGTAGCATCCGTTGCATTAGCTGTAGCCGTAGCCGTAAATGTATAAGTGTTAGCGTCAACAACGTTTAAAATTTGATAGTTTGCGTTAAGAACAGCCGCCGTTATATTGCCACCCAAACCAGTTGCACCACTAAAAGTTACAAAATCATTTGTATTAGCACCGTGAGAAGTGTCAGTAACTGTGATAACAGCAGAACCGTTTGTAGCTACAAAAGGGTTGTTATTGATTGTGCTAGTAGCCCGGAGGGGTGTGATGTCGTAATAAGCGCCGCCGTTTTCTAAATAAAACTTAAGGTTTGTACCAACACCAATGATGTTTTTACTATTAAGTAAGACCCAGTTCCACAAAGACCGGCAAACACCTAAAAACGTATTTATAGAAATACGTTCCCAACCGCCAATTACTTCGGGATTACCCTGACGAAAGCGAACCTTGTCGGCCTCATACCAGCCCCCCTCGGTGGTGTATCGCGTGTTCTCTTTATTCACGCCCGGCTTAAACAGTATTTTTTGTAATGGCATGGCTTATTTTCCCATTAATTTGGGTGCGCATCAAGCATACAGCCGTGTGCCAGTTTTGTCGATAATCAACGCTTGCTTTCTGGGGGCGCGAGATGGTTCATTTGGAATGCTTATATGTGTCCAACGGTCAAACTCACGGATTACTTGGTCGTAAGGCAAACCCGAAGCAATGATAATTTTAACTACTTCGTCTGGCGTCAGTTGAGGAACTCGGATGTCCACAGCACAACCAATGCGATGCTGGCTAGTATCTTTAGAACCCACAGCATCGTTGACTTGCTTACTGCGAAAAGCTGAGTTAACCATGACTGGTCTTCCGCCCAAGGCAGTTTTGACTTCCTCAAGGAAGGCGGCAAGACGTTTGAGGTTTGCAAGTTCGGTTTCATTTGGGGTGTTGTCCCATCCATTGCGTTCTGCGGCTTCTGAGGATGTAAGCTCATCAAGTGTGAAATGTGGTGTGAGGTTCATTTTTTACTCCGCATATCTGCAAGTTTCTCAACAGTGCGACCACCAAAATAAGCCAAGAAAATAATCTGCCCCCACTGGCCTAGAAGCTGAACGTAGGATTCTTGTGCGTTATATCCGAATGCCGACATCATGGTGAAGACAAAATAGGCCACAAAGATTGCTATAAGGGCCATAGGGCGAATATTTTTAGACAGCCAAGAGTCTGACCCCATGTCAGCTTTCCAGCGGTCTGAGATGTTTTCTTGTTCTACCTCAAACAGCTTCGTATCATTTGCCATCTTTGCCAACTCACCATCCTGCGCCAGCTTGGTCAACTCTAGTTGCGCCTTGGCTTTAGCCTCTGGGTCTGGGATGAGCTTGTCGATGAGCTTGCCACCAACATTTAAAAGTGCGTCTAGTCCAATCATTTTGGCTCCTTGGGTTTAGTGTCTTCATTCTGCATGAGTTTGATACCAGATAGGAACCCAATCATGCCGCCGATAAGAGTAGAAAAAGCGGGTGAAATCATTTTGAAAATCTCGGCGTTGTCCACCTCCTTGGCCCAAAGACCCAACATAAAGGCGGTTACCATGGCCAATACGGAGATGCACAGGGTGAAGCTGACCATCAATGTGACCCACAGCGTCAGCTTTTCTTTTGTTTCCATCTGTGGTTTCCTGACTGGTCTGGGTATCGGTTTTCTGGTCATACAAGTTTGTCAATCTCGCGCTTAAGGTTTGTGATGTCAATGTTTATTGTGACTTGCCGCATCCTGTATTCATAAATCTCATACTCATATTGGTGAAACTTCTTTACCTGCTGGTCAATCTGTACCTGCACAGCCCTCTCAGCGTCTAAGCGTTCTACCCGTTTGGCAAACACTTCTGACTGCATTGGTGGGTTTGGCTGTACCACCGGATACCATTTGTCGTAACTGATCTTCACTTCTTTTCCCGATCAAGCGCATCTTTGTACCCGTGAATTATCTTTGATCTAAGTATTACTGTGTCTGCCGTACCCGCCCAATCTGGCAGGTTGTTCCAAATAACCGTGTAATCCGTAGTCTTGCAGTACTCTGCATTGTGGATGAGCCAAGCCAACATCTCCTTGTGCCGCTGAGTCGGATCGTGGACGGTATAACCTATCCCATAGAACTCGCGCACATGACAGCCATTCTTGGCTACGGCTCCAACTAGCCCCAACAACAGTAACAGTAGAAGCCAACGCATTTACCATGTCCCAGCCCATGCAATTATGTACGTGCCAAAAATAACAAAGGCCACAAGACAGGCTGCGGCAATGAATGCTTCAGCCCAGTCCCGCATGATTTATTCAGGTGCAGGCTCTTTGGGAACCTGTGCCACCTGATAAGCTAAATTAATTTCTGATTGTGTTGCCATGACAGTTTCTTTATTTCAACGAAATCTTGGGCCGTTAAACCACATGGTGGCGGAATAGCGAATGCCGGAAGTCACTGGAATTACGCGATGTTCAAGTATAGACGGGAACGCAATCATTGTCCCTTTTTCTAGTGGCGCTGTGTAGTCATTGTATAAACGCACTTGAAACTCGCCCCCTTCAAACTCATCGTTCAAAAGACACACCACGGTTATTTTACGATCAGTAGGTGTACCAGATAGGGCAAACGTGTCCGTGTGCCAAGCGTAGTGCTGTTCAGGACCATACTCGGCAAATTGAATATTCTCTCGGCCCGTAACGTGGTATTCCCACTTGCATTCCTTGTTAGCGTGCATAACAAAGCCTTCAAACTGATCGTTTAACCAGTAATCAGGGCCACCAAATTTAACTTTAGTGTTGCGACTTGCTTGGTTTTTTTCAGCCCCATCAATACCCATTGACGCATCGCGCATCTCAATGCCGGACATCTCTGCAATTATTTTGTCGCAGGCACTGTTTTCTAACTTACCAAGACACCAAAGAGGAAGGTGTGCCATTCAATATTTGCCTCCAGCAAACACGGTTACAAATACAGTGCCATCCTCAAGCGCTTCGATCTCGTGCCACTCGTTAGCCATAAGGTTTACAGGCTGAGTGTCTTTTGTCATCACTAAGCTGCGGCGCTCATTGCTTACAACACAGCTACCAGAATGGCACATGGTCAAGTGAGAGAAAACATGATCGTGCTTGGGTAACCCCTCGCCTTTGTTGGCGTGGTACACATTCAGTGTTGTGCCGTCTTGCGTCACAGTAAAGCGGGGGGTAATTAGGTTCATAGCGTTTGCGCTCCCTCTACTGTTGGTTGTACCAAATCTGGCGGTGCAACGTACTCGGCAATTGGACCATAGTGTCCCGCAACAATGTCAGCAAAAATAGCGCGACCGTGTGGCTCAACGTCATTTGGATCCGCAGTAAACGGCAGTACTTCACTACCAAACTGTGAGGTTGTGATTTCGCAGTCAATGCGTGTATGTTCTGCGTTGATCCAACGTGGGTTAGAAACAGATGTAAGTGTTGCTTGCATGTTGTTTTCCTTTTAAGAGATTCTTAAATACAGCGTACCGGCGGCAGAAACGCAAGCGCGATAAGCAAAGCCCATTACTCTCCAAGTTCCAGAAAGAGCAGTACTCCCAAAAATGCTTGTCATAGCACAGGGGATCGCTGATACACCTCCAAAGACTAGACTTGCACCCGAAATGGTTGCGCCGGCGGCTAAATTTGTTCCGCCAGCAATCCTAGCCCACGCATAAGTTCCAACAGCGCCAACAGAAGCTCCTGATGTGGCGCTAAGCACGTTGGCTGTGGTTACGGATGCATCTGAGCCGGGTGGTCCCGTGGGTCCCGTGGGACCGGGGCCGCCGGGTGATCCTGCGGATCCCGTGGGTCCCGTGGGTCCTGTGGGTCCAGAAACACCTGCAGCCCATGCACCATCGCCACGCCAGAACGTAGAAGCAGAAGCATTTGTGCCACTGTTTAAACGTGATGTAGGAAGGTTTGCACTAAGCGAGGCCGCAGAACCTGATGTGTTTTGGTTCAGCGTTGGGAACGTGCAGTTTGTTAGCGTGCCGCTAGAAGGTGTACCAAGTGCGCCACCACTGACTAAATTTCCACTTGCAGTGCCTGTCAAAGCGGCGGTAATCGTGCCTGCGGTAAAATTACCCGAGCCATCACGCGCAACAATTGCGCTGGCGGTGTTTGCTGATGTTGCTGTAGTTGCTGAGTTGCTGACTTTTAACGCCGTAGAAATTGTCGCCAGCTTGGTGTCCACAATGCCAGCAGAAGCGTTGATGTCTGCATTGACAATCACTCCTGCGGCAATACTCGTTGCGTTTCCAACAGAGGTCACATCGCCAGTTAAGTCGGCGTTAATTGTGGCCGTACCCGTAGTATTACCAGTACCGCCAGAAGTAACCGGAAGCGCAGAACCCAAAGTCAAAGAAGTGAAGTACGAAGCCGCATCAACAACGTTTGTGCCATTGTTGTAAACCAATGTGGCCTTGCCCGCAGGGACAGATATGCCTGTGCCTGAAGTGTTCTTAATCGTTTTGGCTCCAGTGCCGGTGTTATTGATAAGGTAAAACTTCTCAATCTGGCAACCAGAACCAAGTATTAAATTACGTACAGAACCAATGCCCGTAGAGCTTTCTGTAATGTTTAAACGTAAATTTCTGGCCGCTTGGGTTGTTGCAGAGTCTGTTAATGTAATTGTTACATCTGCGTCCGTTGCAAAATCTACGGTGGCAGAGCCTGTAATGGCCTCTCCCAAAACTGCATCACCCAGATTTGTGTTGGTAAGGGTACCCCATTGACCTGAGTTTTGCCCTGTTTCAAGCAACTCTATTTTAAGTGCTGACCATGTTGATGCCATTTTTAACTCCTAGTTCGTTACAACAGCAGCCCAACCTGCCGTTTGCGTGTTGCTGATATTTTGCCAGTTTGCGGTCTGTGTGTCATCAATAATTTCCCAAAAAGGCCGTGCAATGATTGAATCTGTTCCCGTTGCCAACTCAGTAATGGAGGCGATGAACGCCGCCGCCGCTGCTAAAGTATCCGCGCTTACCGCGGTTTCTGTTACCGATGAACCGAAACTTGCTACTGCTGTGACTGCATCTGTACCCGTAGCGGTTTCTGTAATTGCCGCATTAACTACAACTATTGCCGTTACTGCGTCAGAACCTGTTGCTGTCTCTTGCACATTGCAGATAAACAAAAAGCTTGAATTAACCGCATCAGACCCCGTTGCTGTTTCATCTACCACAACTGCGTATACAGGTAGGCTTGTTATGTCATCTAACCCAGTGGCTGTTTCGGCTACCAATACTGCAAAATTAACAGTAGAAACAACTGCATCTGACCCTGTGACAGTCTCATTTATTAAAGACTTAAACGTTACCGCTGCATTTATTTCGTCTGTACCCGTTGCCGTTTCTGTCACAGCTACGTTAATTGTGGGTACAGATGTTACTGCATCCGTTCCCGTAGCAGTCTCACTGATTAAAGCCCCAACACTAATTGCCGCCGTTACCGCATCTGTACCAGAGGCTGTCTCTGTTATATCTGCGCCAGCTACTACTGCTGAAGTTACCGCGTCTAATCCCGTTGCGCTTTCAGATACTTCCCGTAAATAGATAAATAAACTAGTTACTTCATCTGTTCCCGTACCTGTCTCACTGACCGCCGAGTTAACGTTTGCCAGACTTGTTACCGCATCTGTTCCCGTGGCAGTCTCACTAACCGAAGCACTAACACTGAGTGCCACCGTTACCGCATCTGTACCTGTCGCAGTTTCATCAACCGTGCTTGAAAAAGCCGTGAAGCCCCAGCCACCTTCACCCCATGTGCCGGAACCCCACGCTGACATATTATGCCGCCAAGCTGAATGTGTAAGTCACAGACAAAGTATCGCTGTTTACAACGTTTCGATCACCGGGTGAGCCAAAGTCAGCCGCAGAGAACAACGTGCCTGTTGTACCACTCTTAGTGTTGTCGCTTGTTAAAAACGCTCCGCCCACAGTCGCTGTGCCGTTGATGTTAAACACAGCAGGAGAAGCTGAGTTAGTTACCACGGATGGATTAGCGTTTGTAGCTGTTACAAAAGTAGCAGTCACGCGGTTAGCGTTGCTGTATGCAGTAACTTCTGTCCAACCAGCATGGGAAGCCATTGTGTCGCCAGCCGCAGGTGTATTAGAAGCGCCAGCGCCGTACAAACCAAGATACCAAGTGGTAATCTGGCTCACTGAAGTCAAAGCACTGCCAGCCATATACTGGAGGCCAACGTTGACTACAAGATTCTTAGACTGTGCTTCCCACTTCAAGTTGCCGTCTTTGTCATGGCATTTAATTTCAAATAGGCCGGTTGCCTTTGCGCCCTCACCGGCTTTGGTATTACAAGTTAAACCGCTAGAAACTACGTCAGTGGCTTTGGTTTTTTCAATAGTCATGATGACTCCTTTAATTAATTCGTATAAGCGCGTTATCCGCATTGTTAGGCGGGAATTGAATTTGAAATTGCTGGTTTACTGTGGTTTGATCTACCCCAAAGTTCAGCACCCCTAT
>Ga0049081_10000855_pt1 | contig 11567 bp, 12 predicted proteins | sample GreLakmeER78MSRF_FD_66717 | JGI IMG/M metagenome (GOLD analysis project Ga0049081, IMG submission 66717) | Freshwater lentic microbial communities from great Laurentian Lakes, MI, USA - Great Lakes metaG ER78MSRF | ecosystem: Environmental > Aquatic > Freshwater > Lake | place: Great Lakes...
CATTTCACTTTCGTCCCTTGACCACATTAATTTTTCAAAGTTATGATATAGTTGTTGCCGTTCAATATTAAAATAAAAAAAATCATATCTTTTTTTAACTATCTTTTGTATTAATGCTTCACTATCAGGAATATTTCCAGTAAACTCGTCATGAATTTTTCCAAATTCTTTTTCATTTTTTAAATCAAACACTATTATAGCAGTCCAACAATTTCGCATAGTCGAAGGAATACGCCTGTACGATTGACTTACCGAAATAATACTCATAGAATAATGACGAAATTTTGTGGAAAGTTGTTGTAGTTTAGGCATTTTCTCAATCATACCAACCATATCGTCAAAAATTATTAATATTTTTTTTCTATCTTCCTCTTCAACTTCCGCCTGTTCTTTTTGTAATTGCTCTAATAATATATCAGCATTCGCTAATTCGTCAGGGTCGCTTATCTGTATTAAATTCTCTAATTTTGGAAGCAACGTTTTAGTCGTGAAGTCAAAAGTTTGCGTTGGACTCAAATAATAAATTTCGTCGAAATATGAGTATGGGTGCTTTTTTTTATTATAATAAAAATCAGGATTTAATAATAAATTCATTATTAAATTACTTTTGCCTGAACGTGGTGGTGCTATTATTCCTATATTAAACGCATGAGGCGGTAATATGGGGTTAAGGTCGTCTGCTGGAGGAAGGTTCATTTTAACAGGCAAAACTTTTAACATTATTAAATATAATATTAATATAATTTTATATTTAATTTTTTATACTTCTGTAATATTATTATTATTATAATGAATTTCTCTCGTTGGTTCTTCTATAATAGGTGTTTGAGGAGGACTTTTTTTAGGTTGTCTACAATCACTTTCAATACAGCACCCTTTACATTTTTGTATATGCGTTTCTTTTACAAATGCTCCTAGTGCGGCAATTACAGATATTATTAAAGCACTAATAGAGAGAATTTCCATATTTAATTAATTCATTATTTATTTTTATTATTTAATTATTTCTTTTTATTTGATTTTCTCTCTTTACCCATTTTAAACACTTCTTCTTTCTTTAACTTTTTTGCCTTCTCTTCTTTTTTATCGTCACTATGTTCGTCCTTCCAAAGAACTTCTCGTTTCTCGATTGGATAAAGAGGCATTTATATAAAGTATTTTAATATTAATATTTAATATTTTTAATTTTCAAACTCTTTTCATTTTTTTTCTTTCTCTCTAAATATTCTTTCATAACAGAAGTTTTCATTACTTTTTTTGTTGCTTTTTTTCCTACAACTTTTTTAGTCTTTAACATTTTATACGCCATTCTTAATTATGGTTTATAACACCGAAATATTTTTAAATCTTCTTCCTGTTTTTTTATATATTTTTTATTTTTAATTTCATTTGATATTCGTATTACAACAATTCCAATTATTTTAAATATATTAATCATTTATTTAAAATAAGAATAATTTTTAAATTATTTTTTATACTAATGGAGAAAAAGTCAAATTACAACTTATACCATTCGTAGGAGCATTATTGTCTGCTACAGAATAATTCGCTGTTGCTCTTACTGAAATGCCTGTTAGTGCTTTTAATCCGCTTAATGATAAATTAACGCTTGTGGCGTGTGGGACTGGGACAATCAGTAATGGCGTATCGGCAAAAGTCGCACCAGCAACACCATAAACTTTTAGAAAGTTTGTTCCACTACTGCCGTCACTATACACACTTAAATTATACAAATACCCACCAGTAATACTTAAATTTGTAAATGTGTTTATAATTGTTTCAGCATAATTAGAACCAACCGCCAACCCAAACCGAGCAGTATTCGTTTTAATCGACGTTATATCGGCGTTAGTGACCGCCACGCTCCCAGTTACAGCAACAGAACCACTATCTAATATTGTATGAAGAGGATTAGCAGTATAAATATTATTAATACCAACCATAAGATTTCCTGCTGTCGCCGACACACCAGCACCATAACTATCTGTTAATCTTACTTTGCCTAATTCAATCGTAGGGTCAACAGACGCTAAAAGAGATACAGAACCACTATCCAAAATAGTGTGAAGAGGATTAGCGGTATAAATATTATTTATTCCCACCATTAAATTTCCTGCCGTCGCAGACACACCAGCACCATAACTATCTGTTAATCTTACTTTGCCTAATTCAATCGTAGGGTCAGCAGACGCTAATAAGGATACTGAACCACTAATATCCTGAACGCCAACAGGGGTCGCTGTTATACTATCCGTATATTCCACGTCATATACCTCACCCTGTCCCTGAATATTCGCTGGAACAAAAAGACATTTAAAAAGTCGTCCAATACTGGGTTCGCTTTCGCCTCCAACAATAGCACCAATAGAAGTCCATACGTGTCCTGGTGTATTGCCTACAGAAGCAACACGATAAAATGTATTAACGCTCATAAGATAAACTGGTCGAGTTGCTGACCCACCTGTGCCGTTAATGATTAAATCACCAACAGAAGTCATTTGAAGCGTATGTTTTTTCTTATCTGCGTCTTCACCACTAATTAAAGTATTATCCTGTTGAGGCGTTAATTTTACATTACTCGTTAAATTTAATACAGAAACTAAACGTAAGGTCGTCATATTTTCCGCTGTAATATTCTGTAATTTAACACGAAAATAAGGCAGAGCAACAGGCGTTTGAATTGTAAATCCAAAAGGGTCGTTTGCTGGGTCACATGTCCAAACACTATCTAAATCCCAATGAACTTTATTTGCCGATTGTTGAATTGTTAATTCACTCTTCTTATCTACTTTCACCGAAACTAATATATTTGTAAATCCTGTTGTTAATTGAGCAAGACCAGTAAAGGTTGCTCCTGCTGCGAGTGGAACGCTTGAATTATTAGCAGTCGTAGACATTTTATATATAATATTATATTATATTTAATTTTATATATTAATAAATATTAAAAATTAAATAGTATTTTAATATATATTTATATATAATATGAAGCAGTTAAAAGTCGTTGTAAACGATACGCCGTCTAATCTATTGACCCAAGCAGGTGGTTATGTTACTGCGAATTTTGTGAATCCAGTAGAAGTTAAGAAGGGGTCATTAATTTGTTTAGATAAATTTAACGCCACGTCTAAAAATATTTCACAAAATTTTGGTATTGTTCCACAAACTTTTACAATTGGCGTAAATGTAATTAATGACGCAAACCCAGTTCCTTTTGATTCTGTTGTTATTCCAAGTGGAACTTATGCTGGTATTGTTGATTATATTGCTGCGGTAAATCAAGCGGTAAATGCTCAAGCAATAACCGCTTTTCGTCCTCTTCCTATTGCGACCTATTCACCAAGTAATTGGGCAAATGTTCAATCGCAAAATGGTATGCGTGTTTATTTACAACTCGTAGACGGATTACTCGCACGTTGGACTTCCCAATGCTATGGGTATACTTCTTTTTCTACTACCCCAAGTTCTTTTTGGTCACCAAGTTTAAATACTGGAATTGACGTTGACGGATATTATTATTCTACTGATACATTAGACGCAAGTATTAGAGGCACAAGTTCTCTCGTAAATGGTGGTGGTTTATCAACAACAGCAATAATTAGACCAAACACAATAGGAACAACAAATTGGATTTATGGTATTGTTGATAATGCTGCGTCATTAGGCGGAAGACTATTACAAAAATCAGGTTCAATTAATATATGGGTTCAAAATGACGAAGGTGTCCAAACAGAAATTTTTGGTAGTGTAGGATTATTTCCTGCTGCGTATGCTGGAAGTGCTAATTGTCGATTCATGATTTATCAATCACAGGGTAAATTTCATTTCGCATATTATAATGATATTACTAATCCTGAATTAACTTGGTGGACTACCGAAGACTATAATAATACTTATGATATGGGCAATTGGTCGTATGCTGGTGTTTATAGCGTACTTCAAAGTTTTAGTGGAACTTTTGCTGGTTTTGGTTCTACAATATATACACCACAACTTTTCAGCGAAAGCACATTCGCCCTACCTTATCCTTCTATACCACTTACTTATGTAAATTTAAGTAATGCTTCGCAGTTTGCTCTTGTTTTTGGATTTAAAGTTGCTGATAGTCAAGTATTTAAAGAATCAACTGGTTCTACTTTTCAAGCAATTCTTCTTGGAACAAGTCCTTCAAATGTTTTACAATTAAGGTCTGCGTTTGAATTAGCAATTGAAATTATTGATTTGCCCCTAAAAACTTATTTTGCTCAATCAGGAACAACTAATAAAAATGGTTTTGGTGGAAGACAAAATGTCGTTTGTTATTTTACACCAACTTCAACTATAGAAGCAGAGGGTCTTTATTCTTTTTCTAATTCTGTTCACCAATGGTTAGATATTGATAATAGTGCCGATACAACCCTTCATTCATTAAGTTTTCGTGTTTTTAATGCCTATACAGGCGATAGTTTTATTTCTAATTCTATGGGATTTAATCTTTTAATTAAAAGTCCTGACGAGAGAATGGAAAATTAATTTTAAATTTAAATATTTTTTAAAATATAAAAATATATTATTACATTATTTATATAATAATATGTCGTATCAAGCATACTTGAATAATTTAGGATTACAGCAATCTTTACAAGATACTTTTGCTCAAGCACAAACGACTAATGACCAAGACGCTTTTGAAGAAGTAGAAGACGATAATACAAATAAAATAGCACGAGGCGATACTTTGAAAGAAGAAAAAGAACAAGCAGACGAAGAAGGTGGTATTGGTTTATCAACTGCTATTATTCCAGCATTAGATATTACTTATGGTGGAAGCACTATATCGTCATTAGCAAATCAAGCAATTGGAAGTGTTGCCGCAAAAGCAAAATCAGCAGTAAGCGACGCTGTTGATACTGCGAGTGAATACGTTAGTGACGCTGTTTCAGGTATAACCGCAAATATTTCAGCAAGAATATCACAAGGCATTCAAGGTATTAAATCACAATTTAGTGAAGCAGCAGAAGGAGCAGAAGGACAATTAAATGCTTTTACTCAAAATGCGAGAAATATATTAGGAAATAGCACACGTGATTATAGTTCACGTATCGGTTCAACTGACCAAGAATATTTAATGGAAGGCGACCCTGAAATTACACAAAGTAGAGTTTTAGTTGACGGAACGGCACGTGCCGTCGCCCCTGACGCTGTTGACGCTGCCCCTGCGACCGCCGCCACATTAGGCACAGAAACCGCAACTGCCGTCGCAAGAGTAGCACCTGAGGGAATTGCTGGTGCTTCTGTAGGAGCAGAAGAAGCAGGAGTAGGAGTAGGCGAAGCATTAGGAGAAGGAATTTCAGCAGTCGCACCTGAACTCGCCGTTGGTGCTGATATTCCTTTTTTAAATGTTGGTATTGCTCTCGCTGGTGTTGGTTATGGTTTATATGAACTTTTCCACCATTCTTCTGCCCCTGCCGCCCCACCTCCTCCACCTGCTCCTCTCGCAGTTGCCCAAAATGTTAGTACAACTCAGGTCGGTGTTTGATTTTTTACATATTTAAAAGTTAGATTAGAGAGAATTAGAATAAATTAAATTATAATATTATTATATTTAAAATATAAAAATATTATATTATATTATTTATATAATAATGAGTTCAAGTATGTTCCAAATGCGTCAAATTAAACTCCGTTCTCTCGAAGACGCTGTCTATACTACCCAGTATAACAGAGTTAGATTTGATATTCAACCTGACGACATGTCTACGGATTTATCGCAGTCCTATTTATTGATTAGGTTAATTTTAGCGTCAGTTGCTTCACCTCAAGTACCAAGTATTCAATATACTGACGCAGAAATCCAATCGTGGATTGCTCAAAATGTTATGGTGTCTTTTGGTCATGAAGACCAATCTTATTCTCCTGCGTGTTTGATTAAAACCGCACGATTAGTTAATAAGAAAACTGGTTCAGTCGTAGAAGAAATCCAGTTCGCCAACGTTCTTAGTCAGTATTTATTTCAAATGACGAATGATAAAGAAACGTTGTCGTCGCAGAATTTATTGACTGGAACTGGTCTTGAAATCGGTAAAGGGTCAGGCATTACACAATCTTATTCTGCTTTCTTACAGAACCCTACAAGTATTAGAATTTTGTTGAAAGATATTTTTGGGTGCTGTAATACTTCTAATTTCTATTTGAGTGAAACTGGCGGTATGGAACTCTCATTTGAATTAGAAGACCGCCTCCCTGTTTTAAGAACAAGTCCTATTGCCCAACCTGAACGAATTGCGTTTGTTGGTAGTTTAGACCCATTAGTACTCGCACAATACCCTGTTGGTCCTGATTTGGCGGATTTTTATGACCAATACCCTGATACTATGGGTGCGAATACAAATACTCAATATGATAAAATTTTTGTTGATAGTTCTAATAATTGTGAAGTTATAAACGCTCCTCGTGCTGGATTTAAATATATGGCGGAATATTTTGAACCACTAGATTGGTCAACAGGTTCAATTACTACATTAACGTTTGCGACTCTTGATAATAGCGACCCTGACCTTTCTATTGCGAATGGATTAGGATTTACTGCTGGTAATATTATTAAATTAAACCTTACTTGGACTGGATTAACTGCCGACCAAGTAGACAACGTAAACGGAGGTGTTGGTGTTGAACCAAAAATATTAGAATATGTTACTGAAATTAATTCAGTTGAAGGAGCAAATGTGGAAGGTATGATTATTACATTAAATAATACTTTAGTGTATCCTACTGAATGGTCGACACCTGCTAAGGCATTATTACCACCTATTCTTACAAGCGTAGAAATTATGCCTCCAACTTTTTCATACCTTACTTCTGTTGAAAACCCAGCGAATCCTGGTCCTAGTATTCTAACACAATTATCTGCTAATACTTTAATTCTCACATTAGCAGATTTAGTTGCGTTAGAAAAAATAGGAGTAGTTGCTGTAACAGCAGGAACAGCATTAGCACCAACTTCTTTTAAAAGTACATATTTATCTTTTGAAATGGCGTTAGAAGCAAATATGGGCGGTAGTACTGCTGTTATATATCCTGACCTCGTCAAAAATCAAGATAGTGCTTTTAGTAGTATTAGTTCAAACTTATTAGTGCGTCTTCCTTATCAAGGTCGTGCTATATTTGTTAAGAGTATTACTGCTCTTCCAAGTGATTTATTTGGTGTAGAGTTTAGTGATTTAGGTGTTAATCCTTCAACAGGTTGGTCAGGTAATTATTTAGTGCCTGTACAAAGTGGTGGTGACCCAGTTTTTCCTCCTGAACTGACCCCTACTGCCGCAACACAATTTTATGTATTGTTTTTTAATTCTCTTGCTCCTGGAAGTCTGCCTGACGTAAGCGGTAATACATTAGTTCCACGTGTAAATCCTTATTCCTTGTATAATGAAACACCTATTCCTCTTACTCTAACTTATAATGTTGACCGATTTGAAATTGTATTAATTCAGCAAACTAAAAATCCTAAAATGCCCATGAGTATGGGTTGCTCAACTTGGAGGGTTGAACCACAAAATATTCAGTATCCCCAGTATCAATGGAGTCAGCAATTTTCTGTTACAGAACCTAATTGTTATAATGCGGTTCTATTAACACCTGATTATCTTTCTCCTGCTTTACAATTAGTTTCAAGTCGTCGTAATATTTCGAGATATAGAAATTCTTTAAATAATATTGATTTTGCTAATCGTGATACTATATTGTCTTCAAATGAAAGCGATTATCCTTCGTCCCTTTATAGCGACCAGTTGATTGATTATTTTTCAAATTCGCAATACCCTCAACGCTCTTTGTATGGTCTACGAGAAATCGCACATTCACGAGAACCAATTTTAAGCATACCTATGAAAGTGTATAATGCTTTTGCGAATGGGCAAATGGTTGGGAATGGTGGAATGCCCTACACCCTTCAAGTGAATTTATTTGGCGACCCTTCTATGTATGAACAAGGAACAATTAAAGTCGGTCCTGTGTTTCTGTATAAGCAATGCTTAAAATCTTGGAATGAATAAACATAATCAAAATAATAAATATCATAATTTATATTTAAAAATATTTTAATAATATTATTAAATATTATATGCCTCCTCGTAAAGAACAAACACAAGAAGACCGAGATAAAATGTTGGCGAGATTAGCAGAAGGAAGAAAGAAAATCGCAGAAAATCGTGAGAAAAAGAAACTAGAATTTGAAGAAAAAGGTGAAGAAGAAACACCTGTAAAAGTATTTGAAAAGAAAGAAATAAAACCACCTGCTTCTGCTCCTATTAAAATACAAAAAACAACTGCTACTAAAAGATTAGTTCCTGAAGATAAATTAGAAAAGATTGCTTCACAATTAGACGAATTAACTTCTTATAAAAGAGAGAAAATAGAATTAAAAAAGAAAAAGGAAGAAGACGACACGAGAATTAAAAGAGAAACAGAAGAAAATGATATGCGAATGAAAAAGGAAAAGGAAGAACAAGATTTAAAAAATAAATTAGAGAGATTAGCACATTTAGAAGAAAAAGAAAAACAAAAATCTTTATCTACTGCTCCGTCTTCTAAACCTAAATCTACACTACCTACTTCTTCTGTTCCTGAAATTATTTTTCCACGTTCATATAAACACCCTTTATTTCAAGGCGGTCGATTTTAAAAATATTTTGATTTAATCTCTGCTAAAGACGCTGTAATTGTTGGTTTATTCCAAAGAATTCCTTTCGCCCAAAATCCTGCGGTTGCTATACCTGATTTAGTCCAATCCTCTCTTTTTTGGTGGCGTTGAATATATCTTTTTTTTTGTTCCTCGTTTTTTGTTTTTGTAAAATCGTCCATTCCTTTCGCACCAAATTTAATCGTCTTTTCTCTTCCTGTTGATTTATTTTTTAGTTTCACTTGATACTTTTTATCGCCTTCCGCTTTCTTCAAAGAGAGAAATTCAAAATTATTATTCATATTTATATATAAATATATTAGATTTTATTTTTAATTTAAAATTAAAAATCTAATACATTTATAATTAATTATGGCGATATACTATAACTCTGCGTATCCTCTTAATATTAAACAGAATAATGCTGACGGCACACTTGCTTATTCCGCAAATGATATTATTGATTTTAAAATCGCTATGCGAACTGGTCGTTGTATGAAATCAGGTTCTCTCCGTATTTCAGGCGACCTCCTTGTCCAAAAATATAATACTGCTGGTGAATGGGTCAGTATTACACAGGAAGACAGAGTTTTTCTTGACGCTTATGTTGGCGTACAAAGTTTTTTTCGTAATGCCTCTACTTCCGTCAACGGAGCGGTTATTGAAAATATCCAGTATCTTCCTCGCTGGGTTGGTATGAAGCGACAGGCAAATTATACTCTTGAAGGAATTAATACTTCTTCGAAATGTTTGAGTGAATTATGCGGTTCGCAGAATAATATTATGTTGGCGAATGAAGGTGCGACTGGCGTTTCTTTTTCTTTTTCGCCTGAAACATGTGTGAATAAGAGCGACGCTGATTTGGGGCAGTCTAAATTCGGCGAAATGCGTTTGTCGTTTAACTTGGCGAATTCCTTAGAAGCACTCTATACTACTCGTGTAGAAACTGACCCATATATGGCGACCTCCTCTGGATTTACTAATTTGCGTTATTCTATTGGCGACGTTCAATGTCGTTGGATTGAAGGTGTTGAAGTTCCTTCGTCTGTTCCTGTGAATTTTTTGACTGCTTCGTTGGTCACGCAAACTTTATTGTCGGCGAATTCGTTTTTCGCAATTACCACCCCAACTCCCTATACCAGTTTATCTCTTTCTTTTATTAAACAGGCACACCGCAATTCTATGTATTGGGATAATAACCGCTGTGAATTTGTTGAAGGATTACTCGGCACAGCAGGTCGTCTTGAAATAGAAGTCAACGGCAATACTGGTCCTGTGAAATTCCCCATATATACGTATCAGGAAGTTGCGTTGAATTATTGGAAGTCGCTTAATGGAATGCTAAAATCTTCTATTATGAATTCTTATCTCTCGCAGGGCGGTGATACTTTTGGAATTGGGTGTTCGTTTGTTGAAAGTGTTAATGACCGAGTGTCTTTTGCTTTACAGATTGACCCTGGTGTTTATGCCCAAGATACTATACCGCCACGTGACGCTTTTATCTACACTTCAGGCATTCTTTCCGTTTAATTTAAGAATTTTATTAGTTAGTTTAGAGAGAAATGAATAAATTAAATTATAATATTATTATATTTAAAATATAAAAATATTATATTATATTATTTATATAATATGAGTTTAGAATCACGAGTTATTCTTCTTGACCCAACGTCTAATACGAAGTACCGCTCCTTCTTCACAATTCCAGCAGGTATTAAGTATTTCACTCGCAAATTGCGTTTATTAAATTTTCGTGTATTAAACGACGCTGGAAGACCGATTTATTTTGGTTTAAACGGCATATATTCTCTAATAAAAAATATCACAATCGCAAATATTCAGGGTTCAGTCATAGATTCGTTGTCCTCGCAAGATATTATGGGTATTCGTAATTTGAAAATGGAAAACGCCAGTTCGCAATATCTCGGTCGCCAGTTGTTACAGAATGCCGCCGTTTCAGTTTCATGTCCTTCTGTATCCCAAGTAACTTTAACTGAAGTTCAAGGAAAAGATAGTGCCTCACAGATTTGGGCACATATAGATATTTCTAGTATGTTGAATTATTTACAGGTTCGTGCTGTTGCCGACGAAGGATTACAGGTCACGATTGAATGGGTGACTGAATTGTCCCCTGTAAATGGTTCTTATTATTTTTCTACTCCGCCTTGTTTGGCGTATGACGAAGTGCTTTCTAATGTTCCTGTTGATAGTGCCGACCAGTTTGTATTCACGACTATTATTCCTAATCGTTTGAATGTTGTTGTGCCGAACCCTGCTGGTGGTGCTACTGCTGGTGACGGAGCAGTTCTCGATACTCGGTTGAATTCATATATTAATTGTTATATTAAAAATATTTATTGGTTTAATGCGAACCAACAGGTCGCCGCCACAAATTCTCCTGCTGGACATTTTAATAGAGCGACATATATGCCTTTCGCTGTAGAAAAAGAAAGACTTGAACTTTCTATTGACGGCAAATATTTAATGACGACAAAAGGAATTAATACCTCAGCACGAAAACTTCAAATGCTTACAGATTGGTGTGGCGAAATGTGCCTCCCAACTGCTCCCTCATTTTATTTTGGAATTGAAACCTTAGCAGGAGAACCCTATGGTCTTGTAAATCCAAATTTAGATTTAATTATGAGTGGTAATTGCTCGTATGGTGCTGTTGCTGTAAATCAGTTCGTAAAAGATAATTTCCAAGTTGTTTATACTGGTGATTTGGGTTATGTTGCTGGTCAACCTGCCGTTCAGCAACTCTTTTTCTTAGCGGAAGTCCTGCGTTCTTATAATAAGAAAACTGGTTTTGTTGCTAATGTTTTCGCTCCTATGAAATCGTAATTTTATAAATATATATTATAAAAAATTAAATTATTATATAAATATTATTAAATATATATAATAATAA
>Ga0049081_10000860_pt1 | contig 11536 bp, 26 predicted proteins | sample GreLakmeER78MSRF_FD_66717 | JGI IMG/M metagenome (GOLD analysis project Ga0049081, IMG submission 66717) | Freshwater lentic microbial communities from great Laurentian Lakes, MI, USA - Great Lakes metaG ER78MSRF | ecosystem: Environmental > Aquatic > Freshwater > Lake | place: Great Lakes...
TGAGACTTTAATGCCTTTGCCGTCAGTTGAACCGCTGAGGTGGTTTTTTGTGAATGTTGCCATGTGTTATCTCCTAATAAGTGGTTAAATCGTTCCCTACAAAAATACAGCGGCTTCAATAGGGTTAAAAGACCCAGTAGGTGCGCTATTTACCCATGCTGAACCGTTATATGACAATAACTGTCCGCTGGAAGCGGACGTTATTGTGACATCATCTAAACCATTTAAAGTGGTAACTCCAGCAGCAACAAGACTGTTAATATAACTAGCCACATTAGCGGCCGTAATTTTCTTGCTAATAGGAGTGCCGTCAACACTATCAACAACAACAAACAGGTCGCCCGAAGCCAACTCGGTTAAGGCATCTAGTTGTGTTATCTTTTTATCAGCCATTGCCAATCTCCATCAAAATGAATCCTTCATCCTCTAAGAGAAAATCGTTACCATCTTCAAGCTCAAGGTTGAACACAGCAAAGTCCGGGTCGTTCCAGTAAGAGTTAGCCAGGTCGCCGCGAGTGGTGCCTACAGCACCAGTAGCGACATAAAACTCATAACCAAGAGTGTTACGGAAGTTGTAACCGTTGTCCTGAGCAAAGGCGTACATCATGTCACCCAGCGTAGACAGCGTTGGGTATTGCGCTTTTAGCGCAACATACATTGCATCATTAGTTGTAGCCATTACACCACCTTAAAATTACGTCGCGACTTCTCATGGGCAGCAATCTGCCCAATAAGTTCATCGAGCTCAGAGTCGGACAACTCCGTTGCCTTCTTATTAGATTGAACCGTTACCGTAGGTGGCAACATACGGTTGGTGGCCTGTAGGTAAAGTTGGGCTGACTTGGTGTCACCCTCTAGGGCTTTGTTGTAAAGTGTGTCCAGAAGCTTTTGTGTACGTTCTGGTGAACCCTGGATGTCGTCCACACGCTTTTTCCACTCGTTGAGGAAAACTTCCTTTTTCTGCCAACGCCGTAGCGTTGTTTCATCTATGCCATGTTCAATGGCGTACTTGGCTTTGGAGGCTGGCACTCGCTCCGACGGAGCGGTGCACAACCAATCCAAATAGTTTTGTTGTGCGACCGTCAAGGTCATTTCTTCGGAGTTTGCCATCAATGTGTACGCACTTCGTTACGCATGTAACGCTTGGGGGGGACTATAGGGGGGGAAACGGAAAAACCCGGTTTCCCCAACTAGCTGTTAATCACAACGCCATTAGCGTTGTGATTAAGGCCAACACAAGTCAAGGTTTAAGGAGCACTATGCCATACAACTACCGTCAACTTGATAGCCACGCTTCGGCAACGCCGAAGTCGGGAACAAGCACATCAACTTACCCACCGAAAGCAAAAGTTAGCAGCACTAAGGTTAAGAACCCGAAGGCAATGGTTAAGAAGTATAAGTAATGCCAAAGACTGCCGCATGGCAACGCAAAGAAGGCAAGGACCCAAAGGGTGGGCTAAACCGCAAAGGTATAGCTTCTTATCGTGCCCAGAACCCTGGTTCAAAGTTGTCAATGGCAGTCACAACAAAACCAAGCAAATTAAAGCCAGGCTCAAAAGCTGCCAAGCGGCGCAAATCGTTTTGCGCACGAATGGGTGGCATGCCAGGCCCAATGAAAAAACCAAACGGCAAACCAACCCGTAAAGCGTTGGCGCTTAAAAAGTGGAACTGTTAGTGGCAGCTAAAAAACCTGTATGGAAAAAACAACGACCAAAGTCGTTGGGTAAATCTAAAAAACTTACGCCAGCACAAGCGTCGGCTGCTAAAGCTCGCGCCGCCAAAGCTGGACGCCGTTACCCAAACCTTGTAGACAACATGTGGGCAGCCAATAAATAATGGCCGGCAAAAAACCAGCCAAGCGTAGCACCAGCACACCCGTAGCACTTAAAGAGGACTACGGCAAGCCAACACTTTATGTTGGCTTGACCCCAGACACAAATCATGTGTGTCCAGAATGTGGCAAGAAAACAAAGCGCGCTATAATTCGTGAATACAAAGGCGTACTGTATTGTGCAAAAGCTTGTGTGGCAAAAATTAAACGCCAAGAATTAAAAACCGAAACCGTATAATTTTTTAAGTAAGGTACCCTTTTAGTGCAATAGGTGCCCTTGTAGGGGTATCAAACAGGGTTTTAAAAAATGGCCTGTACGGCTACGCGACGAAACCATCTACATTGAAACGGGTCGGCAGGGGGGGCGTGCCCCGGGGGGGTGCTGTGTTGGCGAAATGGCGCAGATATTGGCATTTGGCGCAATGTCGGCGCAGAGCCAGTTTCCTAATATGAATCATCAGCGCTGGCAACGAGCAACGGTTCAGCGTTGCCACGCTACAGACCTATACGGTTGGTTGAGAGACATCTCTCAAGCGAGATAATCGCTAGCCAGTCGTGTGCTTGTAGCGCACCTCGTTAATGATTCGTCGGCGCCGAGCCGAACTCGGCAAACACAAACAAACAAATGAGAGACATCTCTCAAGAAAGCAGATAACAAATGAAACACAAACTCAAGCGACTTGTTGCTTTGGCACAAGTGGCACGCAAGACGAACATAGAAGCACGCAAGAGCCGTTGGCTCTTGGGTAAAGAAGTGGCGCGTCTCACCGTTGCTACTAAGACCAAGCCAGCAATGATGACCATAGCAGAAATCGCTAAGGAAACCACATCAACGCGAGCACAAGCACGCACTCAAGAGAAGTTCTTGAGTGAAGCCAAGTTGTTCTTTTTCCGTTACAAGACGGTTGAGAAAGCAATCAAAGGCACAGTCGCAAAACCAAAAGCAAAGGCAACAAAGCCAAAGCCACGCAAGACACAGCGCGCAAAGAAAGCGCTCGTTGCTGTTCTTGATTTGTCTGAAGCAGAGTTCCTCTATGTAGTTGAGAGTTACTACGCCTAATAACTTCGTTTGACAACGAAACATCAGAGTGCCGTTGCGCTCTGATGTCCACGCGAAGCGTGCTGACGAGTTGTCAGAACACAAAGGAGATAGATAAATGGGAAAGATAGAACAGTTCTTCATCAACACAATGTTGGGTTACAAGCCCGACGAAGTGTTGTGGGAAGAAAACAACTACGACGGATTTCCACTTGGTCATTCGTCGTTGCGCTATTTCAAGTTTGACCTTGATGGCGACATTGTTCGTGTTCGTGCCCACAAACTACCTAACGGAGACTGGGAAGTTCTTGAAGTTGGGATTAATGGTGAGTGGTTTGGGGAAACTAGCAATGGTTTGGAAAGAGTGTTTGTTGGTTACACATTGTCGTAATGACAGAACATTCAGCAGAAGACAGAAACACTCGCTTAGGCGAGTGTCACCTGATTAAACAGGTCTGATGAGTCTTCTTATCAGAAACATACAAACAAAGGACAAAGCAATGAACGCACTACAAGCAATGGTTATTGAGACAATTATGGAATCTGTTTACGAAAAGGTAGACGAAGACCTTAACAAAACTCAAAACCGTAAGCGCAATTCAGCAACGCCATTGACCCAGACTTGCTTGTCGCCAAGTCAAGCCAATGCGCTTCGTAAATTGCTTGCTTAATACTGTTTGATAACAGTCTGCGATTCACGAACGCTTTCCCCGTTCGTGAGTCAAAGAGTATTATCAACCTGATAATGCTAAATATAAACAAACAACAAGGAGAAAACAATGTTGGAAAGACCAACACTATACAACCAAGCGTTCTACGCACGATTGGAAACACTCATCACAGATGACGCTCAATTAGAGATGTTGTCATCTGTGTTTGATGATGAACTTATTGCTAAACAAATGCAGTTCTCTGCACAGTTCGGCAATATGGAATGCGCGATTAACTTGTAGTTAATTCAAACGCGTTGAGAGTTCACAAGTTTCTATGTAGAAACTTGTGGGCTCAATTACCCGTTTGGGTAGATATACCAACACAAACAAGGAGATATAATGAAAGAACATAGAAACACAGAACCAACACCAACTTCTTTGCGACGAGAAGAAGCACAACGACGACGCAAGCGTCGCCGTTTGCCAATGTGGCGAGACACGGCTCGTGTGAATGAGTGGTGTGGTTGGAGAATGAAATGCGAAGCAACTCAGAGTTTGGTTCGCACTTTCAGCGACACAGAACAGGTGTGGTCGTAATGACTAGGCAAATAACAAACGACGAATACCTTGCTTTGGCGCTCAGGTATAACGAACAGAGAACAATAAATGATTCTCTGCAAAAAGAAATCGCAGAACTTAAAGCGTATCACCAAGAAAGTTTCAAAAGATGGTGGACGCAAGCAGGAGAAACAGCAGACGAATGGAATAACAGAAACAGAATCTCGTGAGTATCTGCATTCCACGGGTGGAAACACTCGTGTGATGCGATATACTCATAAGAGTAGAAACTGAGAGACATCTCTCAGTTCACAAACACAAACAGAAAGGGGTTGGCTTTATGCCCACCGAATCAGAAGAAGAACTTTCCTATCTAGAGTGCGACGCCTGTGGCACTGACATTGAGGAGGGATACGAGAACTGTTACAACAGCGAAAATCTTTGTGATGGTTGTTACGAGTATCGCAGGGAAGAAGAAGAACGAGAGTCAGACTCTGAATATATTTCAGACCATGACTATCGCCCATCGCCGTTGTTCTTCAACGACAATGGTCGCAAGTCTTCACAGCAGGTTCTCATTGGTTCAATGCCAAAGATTTACTTCGGCATTGAGATAGAGACAGAAGCAATCAGTGCGCATCCAAACGAGGGCGCTGAGTTAATTACCGATATGTGCAATGGCTTGGTCTATTGTAAGCATGACGGTTCACTCAACAACGGCTTCGAGATTGTTACGCATCCGATGAGTTTCGGTTATGTCAAGAACCACGCAGAACCTTTGTGGGATGGTCTCTCACGCTTGCGTCGCAAGGGCTTCCGTGCTTGGACTACCAGCACTTGTGGTTTGCACATTCATATTTCGCGTAATGCGTTCTTGAATGAAGCACACCTGCACAAGTTCATGTGGTTCATCTACGGCAGCGATGTGTCTCGTGCGTCTGAGATACGACGCAATGCGCAAGAACTGCACATTGCCACCATCAAGCACTTCGCAGGTCGTGATTCACATTGGTCAAAGTTTGACCGTGATTCATTCCTCGGAACTGCCTATGACGGCGATGACGACAACGGCAATAGCGTGTATGTAACACCCACGCTTGCAGAAATTGCAAAAGGTCGCACCAAGAAAGGCAATCCAATTGCGCCGTATGCGAATGAGCGCTATCTCGCACTCAATCGCAACAATCGGCACACACTTGAGTTGCGTTTCTTCAGACCGTCATTGCGACCAGAGACAGTTCAAGCGTCTATTGAGTTCGTGCAATGTCTGTTTGACTACACAGACCAAGTTACATACAACCAAGTTGTCAAAGAGAATGCGCTCGCATCCTTTCAGTCGCTCGGTGAGTTCGCAACTACAGACCGAGACAAGTATTCACAGTTTATTGCTCGTGCAGTAAGCCGTGGCGTATTCGTTGACCCACACACACCAACCGAAACTTCGGTAGATGGAGAAGAATAAATGTGTTTATTAACATTCATGCCTAAGGGCTTAACAATCAGTTATGAGCATGCTCGTCGTGCAGCAATCAGCAATCCCGATGGTTTCGGTTTCGCTATTCACGCAGGCGACACAATCCTGACTGACCACGATATGAACTTCGAACATCTATGGACTCGTTTCTTAGAGGCTCGCAAAGTTCAACACGGTGCTGCGATGTTTCACTTTCGCATAGCAACGCACGGCACAGTCAATACTGACAACTGCCATCCGTTCTATATCGGTGAAGACACGCAGTCCGTTCTTGGTCACAACGGTATGTTGCCAGTCGCTGTGCCTGTTGGCGAGAATCGTTCCGATACTCGCTTGTTCGCAGAGATTGTGCTTCCGCATTGTGGTGGCGTTGAGCGTCTTGACGACGATGAGTTCTTCAAAGAACTAGAAGCGTGGTCTACTGGTAGCAAGTTGGTCATCATGACCGTCAATCCTGCCACCAAGTATGACTACTACATCGTCAATGAGAAAGATGGTCATTGGGGTCAAGATGGAGTTTGGTATTCCAATAGTTCATACAAACCAATTGTCTATGCGAGTTATTCCAGTTATGCGCATGGCAGTATGTATGACTCTGGTGGTTGGACCACCAAGACGGAATCCACATCTAAATCCAGCGCAGGTGCATGGGGGTGGGATGATTACGACTACGGTTATGACGACGACGAGAACGCTCGTTATTCAGACACAGCCGAAGTTGAGTCCTATCTTCTTGACGAACTGTATGCGCATCCCGAATGGACTGCGCAGGTTCTCAAGTTCACAACTCTCAACGGTTGGGACTACGCATCTGTTGAGTGCATCAACTGTGGTGCAATCACACCAGTTGACCCACTAGAACCAAGCCACACGCATTGTGGTCATTGCAGAGCGTGTCTCGTGTGCACCGAAACTGGCTTATGCAAGTGTTGGGATGGCTACGAATACCATCAATCATTCACACCAACATTCGAGGAGGTAACTAAATGAGCAAGTTGAATCACAAGCGTCGCAAAAAGATGCGACGCAAAGTTAAACGCAGGGATATCGGCTGGGAAAAAACACTAGCCGAATTAACTGCATACGAAATCAAACTGGCAGGAGGTGGTAAGAAATGAGATTGACAACCAGGGGCGCAACCACATTTGAATTAGACCCCGATTCCTATTCCAAAATGATGGTGGAAGTTCGTGAATTGGTTACACAACTATTGACGAGCCAAATAGCATCAGAATTGGTTTCACAGGTAAGAAGTCAAATATTGGAGACGGTTGACTACAACCACATTGCCCAATATGTGGCAACAAATCTCGACTACTCACGGGTGGTTGATTATGCAAGAAGTGGAGTCATTAGCAACCTGCTCAATGATGAACGCTTCAGCAGTCGTTTAATGCGTCTTGTTGGCGATGCCACCGTTGGTGTCACCAATGAAACAGTTGAGCGAGTAACAGCAATAATTGAATCCAAATCAAACAACAACAGCGATTTGTAATCGCAGAAAGAAACAAAAATGAAAGATACAAAATTAGTTGTTCTCGCAGAGAACCAAGTGCACAACATACACAAAGACCACAAGAACCCATTTGATTTAGCGATGGCGTCGGTGTGGGTTTTGAATAAGTCAGGTGAAATGACCTGTCGTAAACTTAACAAAGATGTGTATGAATTGTTAGAAGACCCTGAAACACTCAAAGCAGTCAAAGGAGAAGAATTTTTTGCTATTCTGACTACGGGTTGGGCAGCAGAAATAAAAGATTGCGATGAAGACACACCGCCATCAAAAGCAAAAGGACGACGCCGTGTGCGATTGTTCGTATCAGCAACCGAAGATGGCGCAATATCTGTATTGCGTTTCAAAGATAATCCAGAAGAAATCATTATTGATGAGAACGAAGCCAAAGGCAGTTTGGCCGATGCTGTTGTCAATTTGTATGCAAGAAAACAAGTAGTGGAAGCAATAGAAGAAATGGTGTTTGGAGAAGGAGACACACAATGAACGAAATGCAAAAATATGAAAACTCGGTCAAGCGAGTTGATGTAATTAATGAATTCATTTCTGTATTTGCACAACAAGGTGTTGTGTTTACGGATGAAGAAATAGAAATCATATTCAATCGTTACGCAACCAAGTTTAAAAACTTGGTTGAACACATAGACAAAGGAGAAACAAAATGAAAATTGATTACATTGAAAATCCAGTCATAAGAACTCACAGGGTAAAAGCATTTGTAAAAACCCTTATAAATACGGGCGAATTTGACAAGTGGGCGATACTCGTGTCATCAACAACAAAATCAGAAAGAGCACTAAAACAATTTCAATCAAAGGTAGGTGGATACCGTAAACAGTATCCAGAAATTGAGTGGGCAATCAATCATGGCGAAAACAATTACTCAATTATTTGTAGAAAGGTTGCAAAATAATGAGCGAGATAACCAAAGGAGATATTTTTGGAATCATTGACTACATGCAAGATGGACTCGGTGATTACATCAATAATCCAGGTGGTCGTCCCTACGACGACGACGAAATAATCAACATCAATGAATGGGTTCAAAGATGTTGTCGTTGGTTAAACGAAAAAATAAAAGAAATGCCATGACATTTACAATCGTAGTTATTGTGTTTATTGTTTCAACAATATTCATGATTAACCAAATCACAAAACACTAAAGGAGACATTATGACAGCAATAAGCGTTGGGTTTGAATTAAGTGACGCAGAACAATGTATGCCACACCTCAAAGGTGTGATGCAAGCAATTGCGTTAGAAGACATAGAAGAACTGTTTCGTTCTTATGTGCGTGAAGCCGGTTGCGAGATAATGTCGCAACTACTTCGCGACGCAGGTTGGGATATCGGTGGTAAATCATTTATAGAAATGGGAGGATGGTAAAACATGAAAACAAAAACAAATGAAGAAAAAAAATTGCTCAATGAGCAAATGACTAAAGACCTAGAAACAATTTACGCAAACGCAAATTGTACAAATTGTCCTAGTGAATGGTTCTTTCCTGAAAATGTTCGGGGCAAGATGCCAATTTATCCAGGCTCTAACCTACATTGCGCGTTTGCAACCTGTAATGCGTGTAAAGTCAAAACAGAATGTTTCAACTTCGCCAGAGACCACGATTGTGTTGGTATATGGGGTGGTAGATTGTTCACCTTTGCCGGCATATCAAAACTAAACAAATACGGAGACATAAAATGAAAAAGATATCGCATCGTCGGTCAGAGCCGACACTAGAGGTGCAATTAACATTGACGCAACTGCGTTGCGTCGTAAAGTCTTTGTCAATAGGCACAGACCAGTTAGCCAAAAAGATTCAACGACATGGTGACAACAGCAGGGCAGACCTCGCCTACACAGAGTTCCAAGCGCTGTTGGAAGCCAAACAAGAACTCGAGTCTGTTTTAAACGCAGGCTTGGCGGGAGATGATTTATCATGGTCAAACGATTAGCGTTAGTTACAGTTATCGTGGTGGTAGTGGGCTGGTTGCTTACCCCACCACGGCCACCAAACTACAACAACCCTGTTCCTCTACCTCCAAACGAATCAACAGAAGAACGGGTTGGGATAACACCAATCAAGCACGACGAGGCAATAACACTGCCCCATAACATGCTGTGCCCACAATGGGCTCAGATAGCAGTAAGCGTGGGTTGGCGTGAAGAAGATTTAGAGATGCTTGACTATGTCATTCATCGCGAATCTAGGTGCTTCACGATGTCCTACTCAAACCAAGACCCCAACGGGGGCTCGTATGGGCTGGCACAGGTCAATGGCTATTGGTGTGAGCCCTCACAATGGTATCCGCAGGGGTACTTGCAGGCTTTCGGGGTGCTGGAGCAGTGTGGCGACCTGCTTCACCCACGAACCAACCTGCTATCAGCAAGGCTGATATGGCTCTATGCCGATAGAGAGCATGGAGATGGGTGGCTACCGTGGCAGGCGTAGTATGGGGAATCGGGGTTGAGCCTAAATGCTTGACAGACCGTACACAGATGTGCTTTACTATAATCCCCCTCCAGGGGGGTAGCGGAGACCCGATAGCGGGGGGCAAGCAACAAGAACCACGCCAAGCAAAGCGTCGGCGTGGTAAGGTTCCAAGACAAACAAAGGAAGGTTCTAATGAGAATTGACAAAGAGACCAACAGGGTCTTTGTGAGACAGTCATGGTTGAAGGACATGCTTTTGTGTCCAGAAAGAGCACGACTTGCAGTCGTGCAACCTGAATTCAAAACGCAGAACGACAGCGCCGCAATCGGCACTGCCGTTCATGCCGGCATTGAAGCTGTGTTGGCTGGGAATGCGTCGGTCAAAGACGCCCCCGACATTTCGCTCATCAAGTTCAAAGAACTTGAGAGCGCAGGAATTAACCACACGAATGTGAACCCCGACTCTTGGCATGACCATGTGTTGGGTCTAACGGAAGCGTGGGTAAAAGATATTCTTCCCAAAGTTCCAATGGGTGGAAGTTGTGAAGTTCCGTTCTCGGTGCCGACAGGCGCTTTCGTGAATGGAATGGAACTATGGTTTGAAGGAACGATGGACTACCTGCACGAATTAGGTATTTGGGATTGGAAAACCGCAGCACGAAAATATTCTGCGCTGGAAAAACAATCTCAGGACATTCAATCGTCAATCTATTCTTACGCAGGACACAAGCTTGGTATTACGCAAGAGAAATCAGTTTTCAATTTCGGCGTAATGATTCGCGTCAACAACGCCTATGGCCAAATTGTTTCAGTTCATAGAAGTAAGGCTCACGGAGATTTTGTTGTTAAGCAGGCTATGTCTGCTGTCGCAACAGCGTGTGCTATGATGAAAGATAATGATTTACCAACGGATGAGCGTTGGTTAATAAATGACCAACACTACCTGTGCTCACAGCGCTGGTGCCCGTGGTGGTCAGTATGCAAGGGTGCTCACATAAGTGAGCCCGACAACAACGCCGAGGAGGCACAACATGGATAAGGACAGAGCAATCATTACACAAGTCGCTGCAAAAATCGCAGCCGACCTCGTGAATACGGAAGCAGACACAGATGCAAAGTTGGGCGAGTTCGCAACTTTGTTCACGAGTGTTAAGGACATCATTTTTGAAGCAATTGACGGTGGCGCACCAAGCGCGGAAATCTACGAGATGGCAAAGAAGACATTCAATGCAACACCCGTAGAAAACTCATCGGGCGAGTCTGTGCAAATCGCTGGCAAGCAACACGGCGACATTCCTGACTGGCTAATCAAAGCATGCAAGCGTGATGGCATCACCAAGGTGTACGACAACCGTGATGGACTCAAGGACAACGCAAAGCGCCCTTGGTTCAAAGCAGTTGACGCCGACAAGGCTTACTGGCCACCACGAACACGGCAGGCTTAAATGAAACTAACCGCAGAGCAAGTTTCTGCGGGCTGGGAAACAGTAGAGGGTCAGGCGAAGTCACTCCCGCCTGACTCTCAACCTGTTAGTCCACCAACTGAATACAGAATGTATGAGCCGCTTTCAGAGGCGGCTCATACTTTTGTTAGGTGGGCACAGAGTCCGCACGAAAGAATTCATTTAGGGTTGCCACAGATTGACGCAGAAATGCGTGGCATTGCCGCAGGTGAAATGTCAATGATGATTGGGTATGCGCACGGTGGCAAGACATTGCTACTACTGCATTCACTACTTGAGAATCGTGACAAACACATTGCGATGTTTATTCCAGACGAACCACGTCAGTTAATTCTGACCAAACTTACTTGCATGTATCACGGCATTGACGCTCGAGAATTAGAGCGTTTGGTTGCGATAGATGACAAAGACACCATTGATTTGCTTAGGCAAACAGCAGAAGAAAACTTTCCCAACCTTGCAGTATTTGACCAACCACTAACAGCCCTGGACATGGAACGCGCCTACAATGAGGTGTGCGATGTGTGGGGGCAGATACCAGATTTGGTGGTTGTTGACTACCTAGACCTTGTGGA
>Ga0049081_10000862_pt1 | contig 11524 bp, 14 predicted proteins | sample GreLakmeER78MSRF_FD_66717 | JGI IMG/M metagenome (GOLD analysis project Ga0049081, IMG submission 66717) | Freshwater lentic microbial communities from great Laurentian Lakes, MI, USA - Great Lakes metaG ER78MSRF | ecosystem: Environmental > Aquatic > Freshwater > Lake | place: Great Lakes...
ATGGTATTACATGACCATTTTCTATGTTGTAATTGTCGTTAGGGCCATAAATGTTTGTAGGTATTACCGACGTATAATTAAGCCCATATTGTTCTCTATAAGATCTTATTTGTACGTCAGCCATTCTTTTAGCGTACGCATATGCATCATTTGAAAAATGTGGAGGACCTAAATGTATTTTTGATTCAGTTAAGGGGTATTCTACTTTATCAGGAAAAACACAAGTAGATAAAAACGCGACTAATTTTTTAACACCAAAACATCTGGCAGATTCAATGACATTTGTGTTCATCATTATGTTATCGTAAAAAAACCTTCCTTTGAAATTCATATTACTACCAACTCCACCAACTTTAGCCGCACAATGAATAATTCCATCAAAATGGTTTAAACCAAAAAATTCATTAACTTCACTCGTGTTTCTAAAATCAACGTCTCTCGATGTCGGCTTTACATATTTTTTTTGTGCAAATTCAGTCCCAACTAAACCATAACCACCGGTAACTAATATTTTATTTTCCATAATAATTTAACCAATACTCTATCATTTCATCGATCATTGTTTCAAAAGTATATGTAGGTTGCCATAATAATTCTTTTCTTATTTTTGAAGAATCTCCTTTTAAATTTTCTAATTCTTCAGGTCTAAAATGTTTTTCATCGACAACAATATAATCTAAATAATTTAAACCTAATGAATTAAAGGTATATTCACACAAATCTTTAACTGAATGAGATACTCCTGTTGCGCATACATAATCATCTGGTTTATCTGTTTGTAACATTAACCACATTGCTTCAACATAATCTTTAGCATGTCCCCAATCTCTAGTTGCGGATAAATTACCAATATGTAATTTTTCTTGTATTCCTAAACTAATTCTTACTGCAGCCTTTACAACTTTATTAGTAACAAAGTTAGTTCCTCTTCTTGGTGATTCGTGGTTAAAAAGAATACCATTCCATATTTTCATTCCGTATGAATTTCTGTAATTTCTACAAATATTATATGAAAAAACTTTAGCACAACCATAAGGTGATACCGGATTCATCGGCGTTGTTTCTCTTTGGTGTCCATCCTTGTCAATTGAATTACCAAACATTTCTGAAGAAGATGCTTGATAAATTTTAGAGTGGGGTGAAACCATTCTTACTGCTTCTAATAAATTTAAAGTACCTAATCCAGTTGCGTTTGCGGTATAAATGGGTTGATCAAATGAAACTCTTACATGTGATTGTGCCGCTAAATTGTAAATTTCATCTGGTTGAACTTTTTGTAATACTCTTACTAAAGACGCCATATCTGTTAAATCGGCGTACTCTAAATTAATATCACCATCATTTCTTAATGACTCAATTCTTGATGATTGTGTTTCTGAAACTGAATTACGTTTCACTGTTCCCCATACCCCATAACCCTTACTTAAAAGTAATTCCGCTAAATACGAACCGTCTTGTCCGTTAATTCCCGTTATCAGTGCTTTCTTCATTAAGTTTAATTTTTTTAAATTTATCAAAATCCATTATGTAGTCATCAATATCGTATTCTGTTGAACATAAAACTAAAAGTTCAGTAGACTCCGTTAAAAACTTTTGTGAATCCCATATTAGATTATCAATTAATAACGAGTCATTTTTTTTTAATGAGGTTATGGTTTCACTATTACCGTCATTTAATATAACATCAACTTTACCATTTATACAAATTAATAATTGTTTGGTTTTATAATGAGCGTGATTACCCCTAATTGTATTTTTTGGTACATTAGTTATTACAAAAATTCTTTTTGGTGTAAATGGTAATCTATTAAATTCTATAGGTATTAAACACCCTCTTTCATCTTCATATGATTTTAATGTGTCTATCATTTGTAATTTTTTATTTTGTTAATTATATATGATAAATCCGATTCAGATAAATTCTCGTGAAAAGGTATTGAAACCGTTTTTTTTGATGCGTTTTCGCTATGTATACAATTTGTGTTTTCTTTTAGATATACTGGATGGTTATGTAAGGTTTCATAATGGATTCCTGTAACAATATTATTATTTAACATATATTCCATAAACCCTTCTCGATTATTAACATTAATTCTATATAGGTGATTACTTGTATTATTATAACCTAAGTGGTTGTTATAGTGACTTCTGATTTTTGATAACTTTTCTAATTTATTTTCGTATTGTCTGTAATTTCTTAAAGCGATATCACATTGTATACTATTCATATACATTTTATAACCAGGAAATTTTATTTTACGATCCCAATTGTTTTTTGAGTATGTCATCCCATTTAGTGCCATTTCTTTAAGTGATAATATTTTATCTAAATCGTCTGATACTATCATCCCCCCATCACAACCACCTATTGGTTTTGTTGGGTAAAAACTAAAAATCATTAAGTCTTGTGGGTTACACTCGTTTTTAAATTGGTTTCTTTCTAATTTTTGTGCAGAATCTATAATTTTATAATCTTTAAATTCATGCAACACGTACGAATCTCCGACCCACTCAATGTTATCTGTAAATTCGTATTCGTTACCGGATGTTATTATGGCATTTAATACCACAGGTGGTATCATACTAGGAATCTTTAGTGTTATATTTTTATTTAAAAGAGAAAGAAAAATGGCACTGGTGGCGCTATTAAATGTTACTGCATATTTAGAACCAACATATTTACATAGTTCATTTTCAAACACATTTACAACATCATCATGTAATAAATTTGAATATTTTGAAGTATCTAAAATGTGGTTATTAATGGTAAATAGGTTAATCATATAACTAATATTAATATAATTAATTTATATTATCAATTAATTTGTCGATAACGTCATACACATTATTTTTTGGTTTCCATTTTAATTTATCTAATAACTTATCATTAGATAATGTGCTTACCTTAATATCGGTAGGCCTTTTCAAACTCTCATTTATAATCAGATGTTTTTTATAATCCAAATTATATTTTTTAAACGTGTAATCAACAAATTCCTCTAAACTTATCGATGTGTTTGTTGATATTATCAAATCCTCTGGTTTTTCTTGTTGTAACATTAAATGTATTCCTTTAACATATTCTTCCGCACATCCCCAATCCCTTATTATTGACACATCACCTAATTCTAAGTTTTTTTGATTACCTTCAGATATTCTTTTGGCTGAGTTAATTATTTTCATAGTAACAAATCTTTCACTTCTTAAAAAAGATTCGTGGTTACTTAATATTGCTGAACATGTGTATATCCCATAGGTGTTTCTATAATTAGAGGTTAACCAATATGAAGATGTTTTAGCCACAGCATAAGGCGATAATGGGTTAAATGGTGTCAGTTCATTAGATACACCTATTGACTCACCATAACACTCAGAAGAACAAGGGTTAAAAATTTTACAATCCAAATTTAAAAATTTTACAGATTCTAAGACATTAAGACAACCACTTATAATACTTTCAATAGTTTCAACTGGTTGTAGAAACGAATATCCAACAGACGTTTGACCTGCTAAATTATATATTTCATTTGGTTTGATGTCGTTGATTACCTTGAGTACACTTCTAAAGTCGTTTAATACCATTGATCGTACAATTACCTTGTCAAATAAATTAAGTTTTTTTAAACCATTAAATGATGTTAATTCATAATCTCTTGATGTCCCGTATACTTTATAGTTATTTTCCAATAAATGCTTTGCTAATAAAGAACCATCTTGTCCGGATATTCCAATTATTAATGCTTTTTTCATACGATAATTTTTTTATCTTTTAATAATGATTTTATTTTATTTTGTAATAGATAAAATTTACTACCTTCACCTATTGTATGATTTTTATATGTTGAATTATGCCAGTGCCAAGAAAAGGCGTTTTCAAATAGTGAATCACTATATTCATTTTTAACAAACCAACCACTCTCGGTTTTTGTGCCTAACCCATTTGGATCATATTGTCTAACGTCATTTAACCATTTTACATTCATTTGCCACTCAGTATTAAAAAAGGCTGATGGAAATACTGTAAATTTATTTTTAGTGTAAACTTTCGCCAATAAAACATGATCTAAAACAGTGCTATCTGGAACCATTTCCGTTTTAACCATTTCTTCTAAACATATTTTACCGTGTTCACTTCCTTTATGTATATTCATAATTGCCGCGCAAGGACCAAAATTAAAAAAATCCATTTCAGATCCCCACATATACGCCCATTCCTGATCTAATATTGGTTTAAAATCCCTAAGTAATACCATATCCATATCTAACCAAACACCCCCGTATTTATAAGTTACTAAAAATCTTAAAATACCGCTTTTCATGTAGTGTTTTGTGTCGTTAGCATTTTCTAATTCAGAATTTCCCTCAAGGATAGTGTCTTTAGACTCTTCCTTAAAATTATAAACCCTCATGTCAATTAAATCTTTATAAGGTTTTATTAATTCATTATCAGATATATCATAATCCGACCATAAAATTAATTTAGTTTTTTCTAAATTCTGTGTAGACAAGTAAGACTCAATACATAATAACTCCTTTTCTGATTTTATTTCTGAATAAACGTGAAAATAAGTAATATCTTCAGGGAAGTCATAATTATTTTCATTTATGTTAGATAAAAACTCTAATGATTTTTTGTAGTCTTTATATAATTCTAAATTATTATCTAAAGTTATGTGTATCATACTAATCGATATTTTTTAATTCTAAGTAACATATCCATGTGTAATCTTTTTTTTCCTCAAAAAATTGCGGATATTTTTTAGCATCGTTTATGTTTAATAATGATTGTGGGGTGGGGTAATTATCATCCCAATTATCCCCCCATCTGGTAAACTCATCTTTAAAGATTGGTGGCATTTCTTGATAAATTAAAACGTTGTTCTCAAAATATTTTAAATCATCGTCTTTTTTTTCATTCCAACTTCTAACCCCACCTAAATCAATAACATAATCTCTATTGGCTAATATTTTTTTTGGAGTATAACAATCTCCCTGTTGGTATGGGTAATTATCCTCAGTCATAATTTTTTTAAATCCTAATTTATTTGAATACTTTAACCTCTCAAAAAAATTTTGGTGATCGTCAAAAAAAATTAAGGTGTCGGACTTAGGTAAATGAGACCAATCTGAGGATAAAAAATCGGTAGTGGTATACTCAACATTTGGGCTGGTATATACCCTAAAATTTGGTGATGGGTCTATCGATATAATTTTAGTATTCGGACTTGCTTTTTCAAAAAACCAAGTACCTAACCCCTTCCACACCCCACTTTCTATAAGGTATTTTGGTTGTAATTTCTTAACCACATACCAAGCGGAAAACATATGGGGGGATTTCATACCACCATTATTATCTTTAATTGGTCTTTCATTATACAGCTCGTAAAATTCTTCTAAATGCTGTAACATATCCGACCTGTCCCATTTTTCTTTAAATTGATTCTCCATTTTTTTCTAAATAAAAATTATTATCAAGGTTTATTATAGTGTAATTATGTTTATTACAAATTTTTAAAAAATTAAATCTATTGTGGTAATAAGCGTATGTCTCCATCTCATCATACGCCGTATACACCTCATAAAAACTCTCCTTTTCTGTTAATTTAACCCTACCGATTAATAGTCTATTGGCGTTTAATGATAATATATAATCTAACGCCTCGTCTCCGTTTGGTAATACGTCTAACAACGCCCCAAGGTGTATTATATCGTAGTTTGCAAGATAATCCTTAGTTAGGTCGGTATAGTCTTTAACATAAAAATTACCATATCCCCATTTATTTTTTGCTATTTCTATTGCTTCGTCAGAATAGTCTATACCTGTATATTTTATATTGGGAAATTCCACCCTACACAATTCATAAAATGACCCACACCCACACCCAACATCTAATATTGTAGTGGGTTTAATTTGATTGATAAATGTTATGAATGAGACCCAATGAGGAGGGTATGTATCTTTACTTTTTAATTCAGATAGATTTAATTCCAATTGTTTTTCAAAAACTTTTTTATTCTTCCAAGAATTAATAACATTGATCATATATCGTTTTAATTAAATTTTTAGCACCCCCTTGAAAGTGTATTGTGTTAAATTTTATTAATTTATTTAAATGTTTATTAAACACAAATGGTTTTTTATTGATTATCTGTATATTTTTAACATTATTTACAAAATCATAGTCATTGTCTTCCGCATTTATGTTATGATCATACGTTGATTCGTTAATAATAGACATCATTTCCCCGACCCTTCCCGGACCACCTCCGTATTCTGAGTGGTAGTGAAAAAACTCTAATAACGTCATATCACACACACCACCACCTAATCCTGATTGTTGTCTAATTGTGTAATGAGATTTAATTTTTTTAAACGGGTAACTGTCTTTATTTTTATATATTAATAACAACATATCACAAAAATTATCTATACCTTTTTTTGTGATAAATGATGATATTGCTGCGGTTCTATGTAATAAAGTAATGTCGTATTGATTAAAATTTACCCATTCGTTAGACATATTTTCAAATAACAAAACATCTGAGTCTATATAAAAAACTTTATCTATTTGGTTTTTTTCCATAAATTCTTTTAATATAAACCACCTATGATAACAAAATAGTTCATATTCAAAAGGGGTCGTATTCATATGTTCATAATGAGGAGTAAATTCACCCAACGTCCCTAAATACTCTTGTGAATCAACAAAAATAAAATTTTCACAAAAAATGTTAGGGTTAGTATCCGATATCAAATACGTCTTATTATTTTTAGAAGACATTTGTATTGTATGTTGTAAATAATTACAATAACCCTTATGTATTAAAATAACCGGTATTTCCATTAATCCTTAATTTTAAATAACGATAGTTGTTCAACTTCAGAAATAAAGGTTAAATAATGTTCAACTTCTTGATAATTTTCGTTATAGAATCTACCTCTATAATCGTGAATAAAAATTAAAGTATCTTTATGTGAAATATCTTTACATATTTTAGAACATTCAATTCTAGACCTACCATCTATAAATATTAAATCAAATACACCCAATTCTAAAGGTTTTGTTATATAAGTTTCAAATTGTTGGAACGTTCCACAATGACCCCCCTCAATGTACTCGATATCCGGCTCACATAAATGTAAGGTTACGTTATTAACATTTAACAATTCTTGGTTAATTTTATTATACCAATCTTTATTATGTTCAATACTATGTACTTCCTTAACTATTTTGGCAATATGTACCGTTGATGATCCACACCCCCATTCTAATATTCTTTGTTTTTCGTTTAAATATGTTTTAAAAAAATCTTGCTCTTTATCTGTCATCCACATAACTAATTTTTTAATTTTTTATAAACTTCTTCTTGAACCCCTTTTAATGTAAACCTATCCCTTATTGTGTTCATATTAGATAACATTTTTTCATAGTTAACGGAATTTAATTTTTCTACTATATAATCAAGATTATTACAATACGATTCTTCTATTTTAATAATAACGTCACTATAATTAATATCATCTTCATACGGTAAAACAACATTATCCGCAAATAAAACGGGTATAGTATTTAGATGAAAACACTCAAAAAAACGATATGATGATAACCCATTCCCTTTTGGGCAAAAAGTAAATTTTGATCCACTTAATATTTTTTTATATTGGTCAAATTCCACTCGTTCAGAGATATAAAAATCCGAATGACCCATTAGTGTGTTTTTTAAATTAATCCTAATTTGGTTATTAAATGAGCACACTAAATTTGATAGGTATTTTTTTTCTTCGTTAAAAAAGTCGTCATCTATTGACCAAAAAGGTAAAATAATAAATCTTTCGTGTTTAACTGATGTGTTAAAATTTAACACATATAAATTTTTAAACTCGTTAATAAAGTGAAATACATTTGAGGCGTCTAAATCGTGGTTCCACTGAACTACAATTTTATTGTTCGGGTATTTAGTGCAATAATATTTTATAATATCATATATCCGACTCCTCTCCCCCCAAAATTCCAATAATTCTAAATATAACCCTAAAACGATTACGGAATCATCAACAGGACTATCCACTCTCTCAAACAAGTTAAAATTTTTTATTTTTTTAGGTTTACTTCTTACGTTTTCGCAAAAAATATCAAAATTATCCATTATGTCTTGTCTACCACCATTTAAGTATTCCTCTAAATCTCTTTCAACAATATCTAAAGAATGGAGGATTTCTTTATAGTTAACTAAATAAAATTTTAGTTTATTCATATATTTTTAATTGATTTTTAAATTTAGTTTTTAACTTATCCATATTTTTTAATATGGATTCTGGATGAGTCAAATTAAAATCTGATGTGTAACATTCACCCCTAACGTGGGGTTTAAATTCGTGAACACCCATAAAACGGGATTCTATTTCCTTTTTATTTTCATATGATCCTGTAACCCAGGGTAAATAGATAGAATTAAAATAATTATCAATACAGTTTTCCCTACTAACACTATCTTTATAATACCCAATTTTGGTATATACTTGAGTTGGAAACACGTACGAATAGTGGTACATTTGAACCCCTGTTTTATTATATAATGTTTCGCTATCAATATGTTTTTTTATTATGTTAGAATTTTCGGGGTATAGGATTGTAGGTGGTCTATGTGTTAACCACGTCGAGCCCTTCTCATATTTAAATATCCTCAAAAAGTTATCTTTATTTAATTCAAAACCAGTTAAATAGTGATCAAACCCACCATAAAATGAACAACTTCTAATACCTACACTTGTTGGGGTTTCTTCCTTTAAAAATTCTATTATTTTAATTATGTCCTCAGTTTTATATATTTCATCAGAATCTAAATTCCATATGTAATCAATGTCATCATTTATATATTCCATATATGACCTACATTGATCATCTTTTTCATTAAATTGTCCGTGTATTATTTTAATTTTATTTTCTGGGTCTGGAAAATCATCCAAAATTTTATTTGTTTCATCAGTGGACGTTACTCTCCCTTGTCTTTGCCAAAATGATACGGGACCCTCAGCTATTAGTATTTGGGAGGCAAATGGATAAACCTGTTCTAAACATTCTTTTAGAACGTAATCACCCTCAAATACAATCATTCCAAACGTTATTTTCATAATATTATTTTTTTTTACATAGGCATTGGTATACCCTATTACTACTATTAGTTACTTCAACATTATCCTTAATATTAATACACGATAAATTTAATTCACCAATAAGTGTTTCTTTTATTTCGTCCCAATCCTCATCAAGATGACATTCAATTAAGATATTTTCCACATAGTTTATTATCTTCTTCATTCCATTTAATACCCGATTCTCGGCCCCTTCAACATCTATTTTAATTAACTTTATTTTTTTTTCATTTTTAAGTAAACTATCTAGTGTTATCCCTTGTATTTTTCCTAAAGATTGGTTTTTTGTAAATGACATATCGTGGCCAATAATATTATTAGTCCATGCATCTTTACCTTTAAAATATTCAATTTCACCGTCAATATCACAAACCGCATAATTAAATGTTTTAATGTTTTGATCATTTTCAAATTTTGACTTTAACTGATTATAAGTTTCTGGATGTAATTCTATTGAATAAATAATTCCTGTTCCATTTAATTTACTTTTAAAGAAGTCAGTGTAGTCACCATAGTTTGACCCGACATCAACCAAAACATCCCCAACCATTATTATTTTAGACAAAACCTCAAAGTTTTTTAAATCATTATTATCCATAGTATTTTTCTTCTGTTATTTTTAAATTATTATAATATTCATCATAAATTATTTTTAAATTTTGGTTTTTAGAATATTCATCAAGGGGGGTGTATATATGATGCATTTTAGATGCGATATAACCATCATTTAAAATCTCAAATTGGGAAAAGTGGGTAAAAATTAATTTTTGTTCCTTACCTCCCCATATAATTGTTTTATTTTTTTTGTAATTAGAAAAATCATATAATTGCCATTGCCACGGAGCCCCGTGACCAACGTCCCCGTCAATAAAAATATTTTCTTGTGGACACATTTTAGGAAATTCGTCTAAATATTTTTGATCGCCGCAAGTTGAAAGATGTGGATATTTCATGTGTAAAACCGCATCTGACCACCATTTTAAAATTAATCTACCGTATTCTTTATTTTTAAAATGAACAACCCCAACATTATAAAACCCTTCAGGTCTTTCATTACTTAATGGGAACTGTCTATGTCTAAATACCCCAATTTCATTAGTTCCTATGTTATCTAATAGTATTTTTATGTCTTGGTGAAAGAATATGTCACTATCAATATAGGTTACATCAAAATCATTTGTTTCTAATAAAAAATTACTAAAATAAGATGCTAATGACCAGCAAAAGTATCTATAATCCCAAGACTTTAAACTCTTTAAATCATTATCTTTAGATAATAAATCTGTAACGTTATAAGGTTTTAAATTTTTTATTTTAAGATCTAATAGTTTACTATAAGACTCATCATCAATACATAAATAATGTAAAATACAGTCTTTGTTGTGACTAATTATTGATTCATAAAGAGTAATTCCTTTAATTAAAAAATTAATATCAGATACTGTACATAAATTTATCATAACCCAAAATTAATATTTTTACGTGTATTATAAACATTTAAATCATAATTAAAATCTGATACATTCTTTTGGTGAACAAAATCATTTTTCCCATACCCCCAATCCGGATGCTCGTGTTTAATAATGACTTGATCTATATATGCTTGTTTTTTTAATAAATCACCAACAACCGTAAATTCATTATCAGACCAGCAAGATTTATAATCTGGATGATAAATATAATTAAACCTTTCATAATATTTTTTACCCAATATACATAACGTATTCAATCTATTTCCTTGAAACCCGTCATTAAACCATAAAATACCGTCAGTATCGGGATAATTAAATGACATATTATCTCTAATTATGATATCATACCCTTTCACTTGTGGTATCATATCATCCGAAGCTAAAAGTACGATGTCCCAATCATAATTAAAATTGGATAAATCTCTATTAACCGCATCTATTTTAGATAACGAATTACCTATAACTAACTTTGTGTTTTTATAACTCGTAATTCTTTTTATGGTTTCTTCGTTATTCATCTCAGGATCATCAGAATCTATAGAAATTAAAAACATTGTATTTTTAATATCTGAACAATAGTCGTGATATTTTTCTAATGTTGTGAAAAACTTATCTTTTCTCCCTCTTGTTGGGAACTTAACTAATAATTTCATTAATTTAAAATTTTTATATATTCTTCTTTTATTTTTTTTGAAATTTCTAACGAATTAAATTTACTAACATCTTCAGGAATGTCAAACCTTTCTTTATTAAGAATATAACCCGACTCATCAACATTATATATCCATCCAGGTTTACCACACATCCACCCTTCAATTGTTGTTCTACCTAAAAGTATCCCTGCAGTCTCTGAACAATTTTTAACAAACGTCTCAACTTTATTTGTTGCGTTATAATA
>Ga0049081_10000864_pt1 | contig 11505 bp, 8 predicted proteins | sample GreLakmeER78MSRF_FD_66717 | JGI IMG/M metagenome (GOLD analysis project Ga0049081, IMG submission 66717) | Freshwater lentic microbial communities from great Laurentian Lakes, MI, USA - Great Lakes metaG ER78MSRF | ecosystem: Environmental > Aquatic > Freshwater > Lake | place: Great Lakes...
GAGGTGGAGCTGCAGTTCGGCAATTTCCGTTAGAGGGCGACCACGCTAGCTTTCCCGAATGCTCAAGTTCGGTCTGGTCACCCTCGGGTGCGATAAGAATACGGTAGACTCCGAGCGGTACCTGGCTGATCTCGTCGCGTATGGTGGCGAGCAGGTCACCGACCTGCGCGAGGCCGAGGTCGTCGTGGTCAATACCTGCGGCTTCATCGACGCCGCCAAGGCCGAATCGATCGAAGCGATCGTGGCCGCGGCGCGCCTGAAAGAGGACGGCACGTGTCAGGCGGTGTTCGCCATCGGCTGCATGGTCGAACGGCACAAGGCGGAGCTCGAAGAGGCGCTGCCCGAGGTGGATGTCTTCCTGGGCAACTCCGAAACCGACCGCCTCATTCCCGAACTCGTGGAACGCGGCCTGCTGGGCGGGTCGCTGGTCGAGCATCCCGGGGTACGTTTGTTCGGCGGCGACGTGCCGCACGTGCGCTACCTCAAGATCTCCGAAGGGTGTGACCACGGATGCGCGTTTTGCGCGATTCCGCTCATGCGCGGGAAGCATCGCTCGTTTGCACTCGACGATCTCGTGAAGGAAGCGCAGTTACTGGAAGTGCAGGGCGCCCGCGAGGTGAATCTCGTGGCCCAGGATTTGGCGCACTACGGCCGCGATCGCCGAGATGGCGTGGCGTTGCCTGAACTGCTCGAGGCGCTCGTGCGTGAAACGTCGATCCCGTGGCTCCGCAACATGTACCTCTACAGCACCGGTATTACGCCCCGGCTGCTCGAGGTCATTGCGGCCCATCCGCGCATCCTGCGCTATCTCGACACGCCCATGCAGCATGGCTCTGATGCGGTGCTCGCGCGCATGCGCCGCCCCGAGCGTCAAAAGACGATCCGTGAACGCCTCGCGCAGTATCGCGCGATTGTGCCCGACTTGGCCGTGCGGACCTCGGTGATCGTCGGATTCCCCGGTGAAACGGAAACCGACTTCGAGATCCTCTGCGATTTCCTTGAAGAGATGCAGTTTGATCGCGTCGGTGTCTTTACCTATTCGCCGCAGGAAGGAACGCGCGCGAACAGCATGGAAGACGACGTCGCCGATTCGATCAAGCAGGAGCGCAAGGAGCGCGTCGAAGAGCTGCAACGGGCAATCACGGCGGAACGCTACGAGCGCTTCCTCGGTGTTGAGGCACGCGTGTTGGTGGAGCGAGCGTCTGACGTGGCTGGTGAAATGCTGTGCCGCGCGCCGTGGCAGGCCGACGACATCGATGGGCTGGTGCACGTGCCGATCAGTGCTGCGGCGGGCATCATGATGCCTGGCGCCTTCGCCGATGTCCGCATCGAGCAGGTGGTGGACGACTACGATTTCCGCGCCACGCTGTTGCGCGTGGCCGAGCACGCAGCGGCGCCGATCCGTCGCGCGTCGCGTACCCTGCCGCTGGTGGGCAGTGGCATTCCTGACAGTTCTTCCGTGGGGAGTTTCGGCCGATGAGCAGTCCGACAGAACTCGCAGCCATGTTGACGTCGCGCCCGAGCGTGCGGTCCGCCGAGATCATGGCGCGAGCGCGTGCGCGTTTTCCTGGTGGCGTGAACTCGCCCGTGCGCGCCTTTGGCGGCGTGGGTGGAGAGCCGTTCGTGGCCAAGCGCGGCAAGGGTGCGCGCGTGTGGGACGCCGACGGCAACGAGTATCTCGACTACATCCTGTCGTGGGGCCCGTTGGTGCTGGGTCATGCCCCCGACGTGGTCCTCGAGGCTGTGTCGCGCGCTATGCAAGACGGCACCAGCTTCGGTATGCCCACCGAGCGGGAGGTCGAGCTGGCTGACAAGATCGCCGAACGGATGCCGCACATGGAGATGGTGCGCTTCACGTCCAGCGGCACCGAAGCGGCCATGACGATTGCGCGGCTGGCTCGTGCCATCACGGGGCGCGAGTACATCCTCAAGTTCGAAGGCTGTTACCACGGCCACGCCGACGCGTTTCTCGTGCGCGCGGGATCGGGCGTAGCCACGCTTGGGCTCCCCGATTCGCCGGGCGTCCCCGAGGCGCTGGCCAAGCTCACGCTCACCTGCCGCTACAACGACCTCGAGGAGGCGGCTCGCATCGCCAGCGAGTACCCGTTGGCCGCGATCATGCTCGAACCGATCGTGGGCAACAGCGGCTTCATCGAGCCGCTCCCCGATTTCATCCCCGGCTTGCGGAAAATTGCGGACGAAACCGGGGCGTTGCTCGTCTTTGATGAAGTCATGACCGGTTTCCGTATCGCCTTCGGCGGCGCTCGCGAGCGCTTTGGTGTCACCCCCGATCTCACGGCCCTCGGCAAGGTGATCGGCGGTGGCTTGCCCGTGGCGGCCTATGGTGGTCGTCGTGAGCTGATGCAGAACGTGGCCCCAACGGGCAAGGTGTATCAGGCCGGCACGCTCTCGGGGAACCCGCTGGCGATGGCGGCGGGACTCGCCACCCTCGGCGCGCTCACGCCGGCAGTGCACGACGGCATCACGGCGCAGACTGGGGTGCTGGTGCAAGGCCTGCGCGACATCGCGGCCCGACATGGCGTGCCATTCTCGGCCAGCCATGCCGGCTCGATGTGGGGCTTCTTCTTCCGTGACGAGCCGGTGCGCACGTACGACGACGCCAAGTTGTCGGATACGGTGCTGTTCAAGCGGTTCTTCCATGCGGCCCGCCGGCGTGGCGTGTCGCTCGCGCCGTCGGCGTTCGAGGCGGGGTTCATGTCATCGGCGCACGGCGATGCGGAAATCGCCGAAACACTGACCCGGCTCGACGACGCGCTGGGCGCGGCCGTCGCGCAACGGGACTAGCCCCGGAGACCATGCGCGCGCTCATCGCTGGTGCCTTTGGTGCGCTGGTGGCTGCCGCCGCTTTCACGGTGGCGTGTGCGCCGCGCGGGGGTCCCAGCGGCTCCGGCACGCCGACGCCGGTGGTGAAAGGTCCGATCACCGGCGAAGCGCATGGGCGATTTGACGGACGCGACCGGATGGCGCGCATCGCGCTGGCGGGCAAGGCGAGGCAGGCGCCGGTGTCGGCCACCGGCCGCTGGCGGATTGATGAGCAGGGGGGGCGCACTAGGCTGGTGACGGGGCAGGGCGCCGAGCGCTGGCGCGTGGAGCAGCAGGGCGGGTTGTTGCGGGTGGCCGGGGACAGCGGCGATGTCACGCCGTGGCGCGAGGGGCCGTTCGTGGCCCGCGCGGTCGAAGGCGGTGCGGTGCTGCGCTACGACAACCGGCGGTATCGGGGCGAACTGTGGTTCACGCCCACCGACAGCGGCATTCTGGTGGTGAACCGGCTCCCCGTGGAGGACTATCTGCGCGGTGTGGTGCCGATCGAACTGGGCACGCGGCAGCCGGGAGACCGGGCGGCACTCGAGGCGCAGGCGATTGCGGCACGGAGCTACGCGTACATTCGCGTGCCCTCGGACGCCGCGGTCGAGCCACGGTCGGGGTGGCACATGGTGGCCACGGTGCAAAACCAGGTGTATGCGGGGCTCGACGTGGAGGCGCCGATCGTGAACGAGGCGATCGACCGTACCGCGGGGCTGGTCATCCGCTACAACGGCCTGTTGGTCGATGCCCCGTACTTCTCGTCGTGTGGTGGCCGGACGGCCGCTCCTAAGGAGTCGTGGCGGGATGTGCGTGAGGAGCCGTATCTGCCGTCGGTCGATGACACCGACCCGCGGACCGGCCGCCCGTACTGCGACATCGCGCCGCGGAACCACTGGACGGAAGAATTCGACGAAGCGCAGCTCAGCGAAGCCGTGCGGAGGGCGTTGGTGGCCGCTGGGGCGCGGGATCCGCGTCCCGGTGTGATGACCGCGATGCGGGTCGAGGGTCGGACGACGTCTGGTCGGGCCACGGCGCTGGTGCTGCGCACCAACCGCGGTGATGTGACCGTGCGCAACAACGAGATTCGCAATGTGCTACGCAATACGCGTGGCGCGATCCTCTCCAGCACGTATTTTTCCATCGAGCGCGAATCCCGTGTACGTGGACACCTCTCCGGTGTCACCCTGCGCGGCCACGGCAACGGCCACGGCGTGGGGATGTGTCAGTGGGGAGCGATCGGCCGGTCACGGGCCGGCCTCGACGCTCGCACCATCCTGCGTCATTACTATCCGGGTACCGTCGTCGGATTCGCCGACTGATCTGTCATCTTCGGAGGCGTACATGAAAGACGGCGTCCGTATCGCCGTCGTCGGCACGGGTGCCATTGCCCAGCTGACGCACATTCCCGTTCTGTCCAAGCTGCGCGGTGCGAAGCTGGTCGCGTTGTGTGATAACGATGCGGCCAAAGCGCGTGCGCTGGCCGATCGATTCGACGTGCCCGACGTGTTCACGGATTTCGAGGAGCTGCTCGACAGCGACGAACTCGACGCGGTCATCATTGCCACGCCGAACCACCTGCACGAACCGCACGTGTTGGCAGCGCTGCGCAAGAAGCTGCACGTGCTGTGTGAGCGTCCGCTCTCGCTCACGACGCGCGGCATCGAGCGGTGCCTAGCCGCCGCGCAAAAGGCCGATCGACAGTTAGTGGTGGGGCACAATCACCGGTTCCGTGCTGACGTACAGGCGCTCGACCAGTTCCTCCGCAATGCCGAGCTGGGACAGGTCACGTCCATTCGCGCGGGTTCGCTGCTGATGAAGCACACCCCCGACGGGTGGCGCAATCGTCGCGCCGAATCGGGCGGCGGCGTGTTTTTCGAACACGGGTTCCCGCTGCTCGACCTGGCCATGTGGCTGGCCGACGGGCCGAATCCGATCCGGGTCGTGTCGTCGATGCGGCGCGGTCGCGCGGCCGGCTCGGTGGAAGACGCGATGCAGGTCTTGCTCGAGTGCGACAATGGCCTGGTGTTGAACATCGACGTGTCGTGGTCGTACGTGGGCGACGAAGACCGCTGGTGGTTCGAGGTGCACGCCACACGGGGCTCGGCGCGACTGGCGCCGTTGCGTGTTACGAAGGAACTGAACGGACGCGCGGTGGACGTATCGCCGTCTGGTGCGGCTTCTCGCGAAAACCCGTTCCTGCAGAGCTACCGGGCCGAGATTGCGCACTTCCTTGCCGTCATTAACGGCGACGCGCCCTATGAGCCGCCCACCGATCAGGTGCTCGTGCAAAAGGTGGTCGAGGCGATCTACAAGGCCGCTGACGACGGGAAAGAGTTCCGCTTTTGATAGTGGCGTCCGCCATTCGACGCGCGGCCGGCCGGGTGGCGGCCGTGATGCTGATCGCCTCGTCGTCGCTGACGGCGCAAGCGGCGGAGCTGGCCCCCACGCCGAAGCCACCGGCACCGGGTGTGTCGGCCACGCTCGACAGCGCGCGGGCCGAACGTGGCGCGCGCATGTCGGTGGCCATCTTCACGTACGGGCCCGGCGCCTTCGTGTTCGAGAAGTTCGGACACATTGCGCTGGCACTCACGGACAGCACGACCGGTGAGGACCTCGCCTTGAACTGGGGCATGTTCGACTTCGACCAGCCCAACTTTCTCGCGCGGTTTCTCACCGGCGATACCAAGTACTGGATGGCCGGGTATCGCACGGCGGATTTCAATGCCGCCTACATGGGCGAAAATCGTACGATTCGCCAACTGGACTTGCAGCTGACGGCCGTGCAGCGTGGTGCGATCGCCGACTTCGTGCGCTGGAATGCGCAGGATGCGAACAAGTATTACCGCTACGATTACTACGCCGACAATTGCGCGACGCGCGTTCGTGATGTCCTGAATTGGGCGCTGCGAGGGCAACTCGACGTGCCGTTCGCGGAACCCGGCAGCGGACGCACCTGGCGCAACGAAACGGCACGCATCACGGCCAGCGATCCGCTGGTGTATCCCGGCATTCAGGTGGCCCTCGGCCGCAACGCCGATCACGTGCTCACCAAGTGGGAAGAGTCGTTCCTCCCCGATCTCCTGGCGAATCATCTGGCGGCGCTCACGGTGACGGATGCGAACGGCGCGCCGGTGAAGCTGGTGGCACGGGACTCCGTGCTGTTCACCGCCGATCGCGCACCGATGCCCGAGGTGGCACCGTCTCGCGTCCCGATGGCGCTGGGGCTCGGCGTCGTGCTGGCCGTGCTCGTGGTGCTGCTCTCGGGCGCCGGTTCAGTCCTCGCACGGGGCGTGCTGGTGGCGTTTTCCGTGCTATGGTTCGGCGTCGGCGGTCTACTCGGCACGGCGTTACTGCTGGCCGGTGCGGTCACGAAGCACGCGCCGTATATGGGCGCTAATCTCACGGTGCTGCAGGTGAATCCGCTCATGCTGCTGGCGGCGGTGGTGGTCACGGTGGCGCTGTGGCGTCGTACGCGCACGGGTGCCGCCGCCGGTGTTGCGGCGCTCGTCGCGCTGCTGTCGGTGGTCGGGCTGACGCTGCAGCTGGTGCCGGTGTTGTCTCAAGAGAGCGGTGTGGTCCTCGCTTTGGTCGTCCCGGTGCAGGTGGCGTTTGCCGTGGCCGTTCTGCGACTTCGACCGCGCGTGCGGCCCGACGGCGCCACGCCATGACGACCTCGCGAATCGCCGTCGGCATCGATGTGGGCGGGACCTTCACCGACCTCGCCGCGCTACACGCTGATGGCACCATGCACACGTCGAAGGTGCTGAGCGTCGCTACGGATCGGGCGGCCGGTGTGCTGGAGGCGCTCCGCGTGGCGGCACTGAACGGCACACAGATCGCCCACATCGCGCACGGCACGACGGTAGTCACCAATCTGCTGCTCGAACGCGCGGGCGCCCGTGTCGTGGCCTGCGCGACGGCCGGATTTACCGATCTCCTCGAGCTTCGCCGACAGGAGCGCGCGGCGCTGTATGATCTGGCCACGCATCATCCGCGCCCGCTGGTGGAGCCGGCGCACGTCATTCCGGTGCGCGAGCGCATCACGCCAGAGGGCGTCACGCTGGCGCTGACCGACGAGGCCATCGCCGAGGTGATCGCCGCGGTCGCTGCCCAGGAGCCGGAGACGGTGGCCATCACGTTGCTACACGCGTACGGCGATCCGTCGCACGAGCGCGCCCTCCGCGACGCGCTCGTGGTGGCGCTCGCGGACGCCGGACTGGCGGCGGATGTGGTGTGTTCGCACGAGGCACTGCCGGAGATCCGCGAGTACGAGCGAATGGCGACCACCGTGGCCGAAGCGTACGCGCGACCAGCCGTGCGCCGGTATCTGTCGGGGCTCTCGACACGTCTCACGCAGCATGACTATCCGCCGCCGCGCGTGATGACATCGGCCGGTGGGACGTTGTCGGCGCAGGATGCGGCGTTACATGCCGCCGCGCTGGCGCTCTCAGGCCCCGCGGGCGGCGTGACGGGGGCGGCGGCGATCGCGCGTGCGCTTGGCGTATCTCGCGCGCTCACGATCGACATCGGCGGTACCAGCGCTGATGTAGGATTGGTGGAGAATGGCGAGCCCTTGGTGGAACGTGGGGGCAGCGTGGCTGGCGTGCCGATTGCTCTACCGCGCGTGCTGGTGGAAGCTGTCGCGGCCGGTGGTGGCAGCATTGCCTGGCTTGACGACGGTGGAGCCCTCCGCACGGGGCCGATGAGCGCGGGGGCCTCCCCGGGTCCGGCCGCGTATGGACGCGGTGGTGTGCGGCCGACCGTCACCGACGCCCACGTGGTGCTGGGCACGATCGCGCCGGGCGAATGGAGCGGTGGTGTGACCATCAGCCTCGAGCGAGCGCGGGTTGCCGTCGATACCATCGCGGCGCCGCTTGGCGTATCGAGGGAACGGGCGGCCGAGGCGATCATTGCCACGGCCGACGCCACGATGGCGCGGGCGCTGCGCCGTGTGTCGGTTGAACGCGGTGTCGATCCGCGGGACGTGCCGCTCATCGCCTTCGGTGGCGGCGGTCCGTTGCACGCCTGCGGACTGGCGGAGCGCTTAGGGATGCGCCAAGTGATCGTGCCGCCGCACGCCGGCGTGCTGAGCGCCATCGGACTCGCGCTGGCACCGGAGCGTCGCGAATCACTGGTGAGCGTGATGCAACAGGCCGAAGCGATGAGTGCGTCCACGTTGGGGGCCCTGCTGGAGCGGGAAGCGAACGCGCTGCGCATAGACGGTGACGAGGCGTTGTCGCTCGAGGTGCGCTGGTGGCTGCGAGCGCGCTACGCGGGGCAGGGGTACGAACTCGACATTATCGTGCAGCCGGGTGACGCACCGGCCGCCGTCGCGGCACGGTTTGTGGCGCGCCATGAAGAACGGACGGGCTTTGTGCTCAACCGCCCGGTTGAGTTTATCAGCGCCCGCACGACGCTCAGCAGCGCGCCGTGGCCCGTGCGCTTCGCGCGTCCAACGCGTGATGGAATGTTGGCGGACGATGTGGATGACGGGCGCGCCATGGCGCGGGTGATTGACGGTCCGGCGGTTGTGCGACTGCCGGATGCGACGATGCGGATCGCGCAGGGCTGGATCGCGCGGTCGCTCGACATTGGAGGGTGGATGCTGGAGCAGCAAGGATGACGCTCTCGAAGACGGCGCATATCGGACGCATTCTCGGCACGCCGGTGTCGATGCTGACGCCCGTGGACAGCCCGGTCTATGTCCTGCTCATCGGCGAAGCGCCGGGCCCGCGTGGTGCCGACAAGAGCGGGGTGCCGTTCTTCGGCGACGCGGCGGGCAAGGTGCTCTATGACGTGCTCGTGCGCATCGGCGCGATGACGCTGCCGGCGGCGATCGACCGCATGGAGTGGGATGGCGCGCTGTTCGTGGCGAACGGCATCGTGCCGCTGGCGCACGGGGTGGCGCTCGGCAATGCCTTCGACCGGTGCCCCACCGATGATGGCGCAACCTTCCGTGCGCCCCTGCGCTCGGAGCTCGAGGGAACGTCTAACCTTGCCCGACTCACGCGAGACATCACGACGCTACGCACACGCGGACTCAAAGGCATCGTGACGCTCGGTCGCGTGGCGACCCGCACGATCGATACGATGTTCAAGCGCACGCCCATGCCGGAAGTGGCGCGTTGTGCGCTGCCGCATCCGTCGGCGCAGGGGCTGTTGTCGATGGCGCCCGATCGCGGCAAGGGCGCCAAGATGGCTGACCTGCAGGAGGCATGGATGGTACGCTGTCAGAATGCCGTTGTGCAGGCCGGGTTTCCTTCACCCACGGCGGCCCAGTCATGACATCGACACGCGCGCGGTTCGACGCGCTCGAACTCACGGTCTTTTCGCAGGGCGTTGCGATGCTGGCCGAAGAGATGGGCGGACTGCTGGAACGCAGCAGCATTTCGCCGAACATCCGCGAGCGCCGTGATGCGAGTTGCGCGCTATTCGATGCCGATGGTCGCATGGTGGCGCAGGCGGCGCACATCCCGGTACATCTGGGCGCGATGCCGGAGTCAGTGGCCGCCGTGCGCGCCTGTGGCGCCGCGCCGGGTGACGTGTTCCTGCTCAACGACCCGTCGCACGGGGGATCGCATTTGCCCGACCTCACGATGGTCGAGGTAATTGCCGACGCGCACGATGCCCAACGCATCATCGGGTACGCCGCGGTGCGGGCGCATCATGCCGACGTGGGCGGGATGAGTCCTGGCAGCATGCCGTTTGGCGCCACCGAGCTGTTTCAGGAAGGCCTCATCGTGCCGCCGGTGCGTATCGAGCGCGGCGGGGTGGCGCAGGACGACGTGATGCGCCTCGTGCTCGCCAATGTGCGCACACCCGAAGAGCGTGAAGGGGATCTGCGCGCCCAACGGGCGGCGTGTGCGGCGGGGCGCGCGGGATGGCAGGCATTGTACGCGCGGCTTGGAGCCGACGTACTGGGCGACGCGGTGAATGCGTTGCTCGATTACACCGAGCGCCGGGTGCGCGCGCGTCTCGAGCTGCTGGAAGGCGCCGAAGGACGCGCCGCCGACGCGCTCGAGGGCGACGGGGTGAGCGACGCGGCGATTCCGGTGGTCATACATGTTCGTGTGAAGGACGCCACGTTGCATCTGGATCTCACGGGCACGTCGCCGGCCGTGCGCGGCAACGTGAACGCGCCGCCAGCCGTCGCGCGTGCGGCGGCGGTGTTCGTGCTGCGCGTGTTGTGCGATGACGATGTGCCGGTGAACGACGGGGTGGCGCGGGCGCTCGCCCTCACGGTCCCCGACGATTGCGTGGCGAACGCGAAGCGGCCGAGCGCGGTGGCCGCTGGGAATGTGGAGCTATCGCAGCGCATGACCGATGTCTGCTTCGCCGCACTGTCGGCGGCGGCCGCGAGCATCGGTGTGCATAACCTGCCCATTCCTGCCTGCGGACAGGGCACGATGAACAACGTCACGCTGGGCGCGCCGGGTTGGAGTTTCTACGAAACACTCGGCGGCGGGCAGGGTGGGAGCGCGCGCGGCGATGGGCCAGATGCCGTGCATGTGGGCATGAGCAACACGCGCAACACGCCGGTGGAATCACTCGAGCGCGCCTATCCGCTGCGCGTGGTGGAGTACTCGGTGCGTCGCGGGAGCGGTGGGGCCGGCGCCAGTCGCGGCGGCGATGGCATCGTGCGTCGCTATCAGGCGATGGTGCCGTGCACGGCCACACTGCTCACCGAACGTCGTCGCGTGGCGCCGCCAGGGGCGAACGGCGGGGCGGATGCGCAGCCGGGGCGGAATCTGCTGAATGGCGTGGAGCTGCCGGCCAAATGTCGCGTGAGCATGAACGCAGGTGACGTGCTCACCATCGAAACGCCAGGCGGCGGAGGATGGGGGGTGGGGAACGGCTAGGACGCCGACCCGGGCATGCGGTGAAGGGACCAAGGCGGGAGAAGGAGGCCAGCGGGCAGCCGTGGCCTCCGAACCTGCTGTGGATGGCGTCGCGCGGTTATCTTCCAGCGATAGCCTCGACATGCAGGCAGGTCCGCGCTTCGGTCGATATTCCCGACCGGCCCGAAGAGTACGATGCCGGTCACGTGCCGCGCCGTGGCCAGTATCACGAAGCCTTACGAACTCGAGCACACTCACTCAATGCTGACCCATCTTCGCGACCGCATGGCCGACGCGCTGCGTCGCGCCACCGAAGTGGAGCAGCTGCTGGCCGATCCGGAAACGGTGAAGGACGCGCCACGGCTTGCTGCACTCGGTCGCGAGCATCATCGCCTGGCCGACGTCGTTGTGAAAGTGCACCGCTATGCCAAGGCCGAAGCGGAGCTCGCCGACGCCCGGGACATGGCCAATGGTGACGAGCCCGACTTTGTCGTGGAAGCCAAAGCGGAGGTCGAGCGGCTGGAACAGGAGTGCACGACGCTGGAAAAGGCGCTGTTGCCGCTGCTCATTCCGCGCGACCCCCTCGACGATCGCCCGGCCATCTTCGAACTGCGCGCCGGTACCGGCGGCGATGAGGCGGCGCTGTTCGCCGCCGACCTGCTGCGCATGTACACCCGCTTTATCGAGCGCAAAGGCTGGCGCATCGAGGGCATTTCCTACTCCGACGGCACGCTGGGCGGCGTGAAGGAAGCCGTGTTCAAGGTCATCGGCGACGGAGCCTTCGGCATGCTGCGGTGGGAGTCGGGCGTGCATCGCGTGCAGCGCGTTCCGGCCACCGAAT
>Ga0049081_10000866_pt1 | contig 11494 bp, 13 predicted proteins | sample GreLakmeER78MSRF_FD_66717 | JGI IMG/M metagenome (GOLD analysis project Ga0049081, IMG submission 66717) | Freshwater lentic microbial communities from great Laurentian Lakes, MI, USA - Great Lakes metaG ER78MSRF | ecosystem: Environmental > Aquatic > Freshwater > Lake | place: Great Lakes...
GTGTGAAGATAACCTGAACTACATCAGCGATCTCAATGGTTAGAAGGTCATCTACCTGTGTTGAAGATTTGTCGTGCAGGTCTACAGTCAGCGAGTTGATACGCAGTTCAGGTTCGTCATACAGACCAACTAAGTATTCTGCCAAAGCCAATGCTTCTGTGTCGGTGGTCAGCAGTACCCCGTCAATCGAATAAGCAGCCACACCATAAAGATTCTGTGACGCTAGTGAGTCAGCAACCTGTGGAGTTCCACCTGCCCTAGTGATGGTCACACGGTTGTAAAGATTTTCCGATCCGTAGACAACGCCTATGTTTGTGTAACCAATTGCATTGGCAGTGGCATCGTCAGCAAACGTGATTGTGTCTGTAAGCGGTGGAATGGTTACACGGTTCTTAAAAGTAACTGCGCCAGAACGATCTACGAACAACCTGCCGTTTTCTGTTGTTTCTACCAGTTGCAAATACTGCAACACGTTGGCGTTCTCTGCAACAACATCAGCCTGCAAAGTTGTTAAGCCTGTGGCAATAGATCGGTTTGCAATAGGCCATGCCACTTCTGGGCGATTAAGAATTGCAGTGATGCGGTCTGAACTTAATTGGCTTGTTGCTGTGAATGAATCTAGTTCAGCAGCAGACAGACGCAAGAAACCATCAACAGCAGAAACGCTCGCAAATGATTTGCCTGAAATGTCATAGGTCAAATCCCAGTCATCAATGAATCCAGTAAAGACACGTTCGCCATTTGTTTCAATTGCTATTGGCTTGCGTGGAAGAATCTGGGAATAGTAAATGCTTGATGCGTTGAATGGATCAAAGATACGGCTGTCATTGTGCAGGCTTACTGATGCGTGACCCGCCGTGTACCTGTCCAGTTCACGCGACTTACCACGATCAATGGAAACAGAAGCAACATACTGAGTGACATCAGTAAGCACATCGCCACCAAGCACAAAAGATGAATCAAGTTTTCCCTTAGTGGTGTCATCAAGAAGAAACAAGTTGCCACCAGAAGCAGCCAAATCAAATCCAATGTAGACCTTAGTTGTTGGAACAGCCACTATGCGCTCGCAAAGACTGGGCCACTCACGCGCTCGTAACGCTTAATTGCATCCACGATTTCACGACCAATGACAGCACCATCAGCACCCATGCCTGCAGTGACGTTGATGTTGTAAGTTGCGCCCATGTTAGCGTTCATCCCAGTCAAAGGAATAATTGCTTCAGGGCCTGCTTCACCTACTAGGCCGATGGTTGGCCCTGTAACAATTCCACCCTTTGCAAAGGCGGGAATCTCAACACCTAACGAATCAGCCAAATCCATAATCTTCTTGCGCTCTTTGTCTGTTATCTTTGCGCCCTTGGATGACTTCTTACCCTTAGCCTTTTCAATTGCCTTGTTTACTTGATCAATGCCAGCCTGATTGACAACTATGCCTTCAGTGTTAATTGCAAAACCAGCAGCAGCAATTACACTCTTGATGCCAGCAACAAGTGCTTCACCTGCAGCAATGCCAGCCTTCAAGAATTCGTTAGGCATTTGATCAGCAAGTTGTTGTGCAACGCTGTCTGTGGCATCAACTAAACTGTTCACCTGATTAACAACTGTTGATCCACCTGCGATGATTTCATCAGCAATCTTTGAACCAGCATCCGCGCCAGCAGCCAAAACTTTTCCAAGTGCTGTTTCAGACAAACCCATTGCAATAAGATTTTGAATCTTGGATGAGAATGAAGAAGCCAGATTTGCCTGATCCTGCAAGACGCTCAAGAAAGATTTTCTTCCAAGTGAATCGGTGGCAGCACTTTGAGCCGCGCCAAAGTCTAGAATGCTTGTGATTGTGTTCTTGATTCCATTTTTGAAATTGTCATAAGCGTCATTGGCAGATTGCAAAACACTATTTTGTTTTTTGAATTCTTCGTTAAGTGCCTGCAAAGAATTTTTAATAACATCATTAACTTTTGCAGCCTTAGTTCCCTTGCCTGCTGTGTTCGATAATTCAACACCAAGTTCTTTTATGTCAGTGCTTGCTTTGATTGAATCTTTTCCAAGTTTCAAAGTTGTCTTATCAACTATGCTCAACTTGTCATCAGCGCGTGTGGCTGCTAATGCGGTGGCGTCTATGAATTTCACTGCATCATCTGCAGTGCCACCCAATGCCCTTTTAACTTTGTTGATTACAGTTAGCAAAAGAGAAATTGGTGGAAAAAGAACTTTAATTGCTTTGGCAACACGACCAGCAAAGCCTTCGCCTGAATTTGCGGCATCATCAAATTTGGTTATCAAATTGCTAATGAAGTTAATTACAGTTTTAATCATTCCCAGCCAAGCGTTGAAGGCATTGATGATGAAACTAATTGCGTCAATCAAGTAACCGATGTACCAAGCAACAACTTTGATTGTTGTAACAAGATTGCCTGTCATCAAAGGAATGATGTATGTGGCAAGGAAATCACCTAATGTTTTGAATGCACTTTTAAGATTGTCAATGCCAACTTTGTTTTCATCTAATTTGCTTTTAATCAAATCAATGGCAGATACAACTGCATTTTTAACAGCGTTGAATGAACTCTTTACGGCATCTCTAAACTTTTCAGATTCTCGCCAAAGAGCAACCAAAATTAGAATTACTCCAACAATGGCGGCAATGATCAAACCAATTGGCCCCAATGCAATTGTCATTGCTCCACCTGCACCAGCAACGGCAGTGCTTAAAGTTGAAAAGACTGCAGCAACTTTGCCAACTGAAGTGATCATTGATCCAGAGATCATCAACAGTGGCCCTAATGCTGTTAAGAAAACGCCAACTGATGCGATGCCAGTTTGAACTTTAGGATCAAGCGCAGCAAATTTGTTTGCAAGTTCTTGAATGAATCCAGCAACCTTGCGAACAACTGGTGCGAGTGCTTCACCTAGAGCAAGTGATGCGGTTTCAATGGAACCTTTCATTGCTTCTAATGCGCCAGCAGTTCCAGACATTCTTGCATCAGCCATTGCTTGAGCAGCACCTGATTTATTAGTGGCATCAATGTAACCTTGAATTCCTTCTGCGCCTTCAGTAAACAAGATGTTTGCAGCACGAAGCGCATCAGAACCAAAGATTGTTTGCATGGATGCAAGACGCTGTTCCTGACTTAGGCCAGTAAAGCCCTTTTGAACTTCAGCCGAAATGCCAACAAGGTCTTTCATGTTGCCAGCAGAATCAAAGAACTCAATTCCAAGAGCCTTCATGGTCTTAGCGGCTTCACCCGATACTGGATTCAGACGTTGCAAAAATGTTTTGAATGAAGTGCCAGCGTCAGAACCACGCACACCAGCATCAGCAAAAGCAGCAAGTGCAGCAGTAGTTTCTTGAATTGAAAGTCCAGAAGCAACAGCCTGTTGTCCAGTCTGTTCCAGAGCCATTGCTATGTCAGCAACATCAGCAGCAGAAGCGTTGGCTGCTCCAGCAAGAGCATCAACAATGCTTACACTGTCGCCTGCACCAAGGTTGAAGGTGTTCATACCTGCAGCCATGACAATAGCGGATTCAGATAATCCCATGCCAGACGCAGCAGCAAGGTTCAAAGTATTTTGCAGTGCGCCTGCTTCGATCTCAGCGGGTTTCAAACCAGCCTTTGCAAGTTCAAGCATTGCTGCTGATGCTTCGTTAGCAGAAAAAATAGTATCTGCACCAAGTTGTTTTGCTAGATCAGAGAGATTGGTTAAACCAGCAACAGGAGTATCAGTTGCAACAGCAACCTGCGCCATTGAAACTTCAAACTCAGCAGCAACTCTGACAGCGGATGCGCCAACTAATGCAAGTGGCAACGAAACCTTAGTAGTTAGGTTTGTGCCAATCTGAGTCATCTGTGTGCCGATGCCTTGTGCGCCAGCGGCAAACTTGTCCATGCCAGTTTTGGCACGCTTGATGTCAGCAATTGCCTTGTTTAATCCAGCGGGGTTCCAAGCACTAACAATTGGAATGACAATAGCCATTTACTTCACCACCAGATTCTTGTTTACTTGCTTACTAACTTTATCTAATGATTGAAGCACTGAGTTCTGGACAGTTCCCATGTGCAACATTGCGGCCCGCCAGACATAACGAGATGGCTTGCCTTGTAGTTTGTCGATCATGCTTGCACCTTGACCACGAATGGCATGCGAACGTGTGCCGCCTTTGTAGGCGTAGTCCCTAGTTCTGCCACTTGACTTGACGCGATTACGACGACCAGCCATGTCTGCAATTTGCAAACCTGCTGCTCCGTAAGTTCCCTTCTTGCCACCGACCCAGATGGACACAAGAGAAGTTTGATTTCTTTGAGCGCGTTTGCTGAAAGAAGTTTTCACAGTGATCTTGATTGCAGCCTTGTTCCACCCAGTTCTTCCCTTGTGGTTCATGCCACCATTGCGATCAAACTGGCGGCCCATCAAAGGTGGAGCATCTGGAATGTATGACGAGATGGAAGCCTTCATTGGTTCAACAGCAACGCGCATATCTTTGCGTGCTTGAAGAACAATTTTCTTGTCTACAAGTTCAAGTTCTTTGATGGTTTCTGGAATCCCATAAACCTGAACTCTTTCCATTTATTGCCTGCCATTCATCATTTGTGCTTTGTGTCGTAGGTACATTCCCATTGTGAACAACATACGATCTGATTCATTTAACAACACTGATGGAGCAATGCCAGTTTCACACGATAAGTAAGCAACAAACCAATGTTGGCTAGATTCCCCTAGCCCTTGGATTTTGGGTCTTCATCGCTTGCTGTGATGCTTTCAACATCATCAAGCCATGAATCAAAATCTTTGGTAGTAGCCTTCGTGCGGTTTTCCGAATGCCATGCAAGGAAAAGAAGATCAGTCAGACGCATCTCTTGCTCAAAGCGAGCGACGCTCCGACTGAACTTCTCTTCGAATGCAACTAGGTCTTTTGCTGAACATACGACATCTTTTTCAATGCCATCTACAAATTCAACGCGCAGGGATATTCTCATGTTAGGCAGTCGCTCTGGTTACAGTGCCACTTACAGGCCATGTCACAGACAGAGTGGCAATGTCGCCAACGCTGCTTGCAAATGGACTGTATTGGTTCACTAGACATACAGCAGTGTATGAAGGGTTTGTTGCAGTAACAGTTCCTGATGTAGGAGTGATTACAACAGTTGCTGCTGTGTTGAATAGTGGGTATATGGTGGCATCAACTGAAGATGCACCAAAGTCTTGCATGAAGGAAAGAGTTACGGAAGCAGACTTCAAACCACCGATGCGGGTGCGCCATTCGCCACCGAATGCGGTTGTTTCTAAGTCGTCAGATTCAATGCTTAGTTCAGCACTGTTTAAGTTTGTAGAAAAATTGGTACCGTTTACGACGATTTTGTAATCAACGGCGGAAAATTTGGCCATGTGTTTGTTGCTCCTAGTTTGCGTAGCAAAGCACTGTGAACTCTGCTGATAAATATGTTACCTCACCTACGGTAAGTTCACCGTAGTTGCGGGAGTCAGTCACTCTCAGGTCAAATGCTTTTCCATTAAGTGTCTTGTCTGATTCTATCGCCAGTTTGATTGATGACGATCCTGTTGAAGAAACGTAAGCATCCAAGGCATTCTGACCAGATCGTTCTGATACACGACCAACAATGACTGTCACTGCGAATGTGTAAGTGTTCATTCCACGACCAAATGTGTTGTCATACTCAACGCCTTGCGGCAAGATGACAGCAATTGGTGGATTGGGATTGTCAGGAACTGTGGCAGCAGTACGCAGTCCAGTGATCGTTGCAAGGTTAGTTGCAAGACCAGTTCGAAGTTCAGATATTAGAGCCATTATGCAAAGTTCATAAGTTTGCGATACGGAGCAACAAGTTGTTCAACATCTGGATCAAGGTAACGGCTCACACGCATTGCGCCCATGTCGCCAAATCCTGCGATACCAAGTGGACTGTCAAGACGCTTGAACAAACGTGACGACTGAACGACACAAGCCTGAGTGATTGCAATTGGGACTGCAGGCCATCCAAAGACACCAGTTACTTTGACAAGGTTCTGTTCTGCTTCTACAGGGAACAAGTAGTTTTCAACTGCACGAATGCGTGTGTAAGGAACAGTTAGACCATCGGTGTATCCGTTTGATGGTTCAAGTTGGTAATCGCCAACAGCCCATGTCACATCAAATACGCCATCGCCACCAGATGAAGTCATCAAGGTGATTGCAGTTCCAGCAAGATCATCTGTCTGCACAACAAAAGAATCATCTGCTGCGTAGTAGCGCGTTGCAGTTCCAAAAGAATAGAACGAGCGCATCGCATGTCCATCGATAGCCCGTGATGCAGATTCAATTGCCATCTCTAGCAATGTGTCATCTACGGCATCCGAAATTCTTAGTGCGGCCTTCACTTGTGAAAGTGTGGCGTATGCGTTGGTAAGTGCCAATTGAAACTCCTAAGTCTGTTCTTATTCTACGGCAGACAAAACAAAACCCCCGCCGAAGCGGGGGCCTGTTTGGTGTTTACCTATACACCCTTAACTTTGTTGTCGTAAGGATTTGGAACTCTGTATTCAGCGGGAACTTTTTTGATACATTCAGAACCAACTGGAAACCATCCCATGTCGCCGCCATCTTTCATTTCTGGCTGATCTGGATGTGCAACACCAATTCCACCATCAACAATGTAGATTCCCTGAGATTCACCATTCTTAGAAGTGCTGCGACCACATTCAATGCAAGCCAAGAATGAGTTTGCTTTGCGGTACTTTTCGCCCCAAGCATTTGGTAGCACGTTATCTAGGTGCAGAACCTTTGCGTATTTATCTTCGTTCATTTCTAACTCCTGTGTCCTAGAGGATCGCTCCTCGCTTATGGATAAATCTAATCATGGTTTGTATAACAATGCAAGTCTATTTGACACATTGAATTTATGGCGTGTTTATTGGGTTTTTCGCTCCTGCAAAGCCTTGCGGATTCCTTCACGAAGGCTGATCTGTGGCTTGAAGTAGTGGTGCGACACATAAGGATTACCGACTCGATACTGAACACCAACAGGTGCATCTCGAATGTGATTGATGACAGGCTTGTATCCCGCTTCTTCACAGACCATTTCTGCAAGGTCGTTGAAACTTGTGGCAATACCTGAACACAAATTCCAAGTACCGTCGTAACCAGTTTGCACATGCCAAAGAACTGCCTGAACAATGTCATCGATGTGAATGAAGTCGCGTACCTGTTCGCCGTCGCCCCAGACATCGAATGGGTCAGCCTTACGCAATGCGCGATCAATGAAAGACGGGAACGGATAATCAGCATCTTGATCTGATCCATAACCACTAAAAGGTCGAAACACATACATCTTGGAATCAGTGATGAACTGTGAGAGATACTCCCCTGTTAGTTTTGCCCATCCATAAGTCAAGTCAGGATTACTAACTGCATCGAGTCTGATGTCAGATTCTGCAAGACGATACCTGTGTTCTGGTTTTTGAAGTTCTATTGGGTAGGCAGCAGAAGATGAGAAGTAGACAACATGAGTTGGTTTTGTTTCATGCACCCAGTTGAAGAACTCAGCATCAATGCTCAAGTCAGTTGCAACGCTAAGTGGCTCGCCTTCGATAGTTGCGCGACCACCAACAATTGCTGCCAGATGAATGACCAGATCAAACTTGGTCTTGTTGTTCTTGAAGTAGTCGCGGCAGTCGTTGCCGTCTTTTAAGTCAATGCCTGTGATCTCACTGTCAGGTAATGCTGAAACAAAGTGACGACCAACAAAGCCCTTGTGACCAGTAATCAGAATCTTCATTACCAAGCCTTTACGTTTTCAACGTCGTTTGCAAAATCATTTGCCATGTATTCAGCAAAGATTGCTTCGTCAGCATTGTGCATCTCAGCGTTATTAACAGCAGCGTATCTTTCATCATGTGCTGCTTTGCCGTTGATGTAGTGCAGGTGTTCAAGGATCACATCTGGACAGTAGTTGGAGTTGCCTAAAGCCTTGCCCATTGCAAGCCAGAAGTTGTCCAAGAATAAATGCTTCAGTGCTGGTGGTGACATAAATCCAAGACAGCGAATGATTCTGCTCGACATCACAACTGCAGTTGGAAGGTTTTCGCCTTGGAGCAGATCGTTGCCATAAGCAATGCCTGCTTCTTTGCCGATTGCTTCACATAGTTTTGTGTCCCAGCCTGCAGTTATTGGAAGGTGATCATCACCCATGAAACAGATGTAATCGTAATCAGGAGCCATCCAGTTTGCCCAATGATTAAGTGTGCCGTTCATACCCATGCGAGCAGCGATGACAACCTTGACGTTGTTCACTCCTGCAGTCGCGTGAATCAAATCGCTGTATACAGCAACATCATCATGATCAATTGCAAAGATCAGTTCAGTAAAATCAGCAGTTGCGTTGATCGCTTCAAACAATCGCAGTGCGTTGTCGCATCTTCCCCGTGTGGGAACAATCGTGAGCATTCTCATTGTTGAACTAGTTTCCAAAACGTGTCGCCTGCCTTATCAATCATGTGGCGCAATGCGTCTGCATCTTGCCAATCTTCAACGCTGGTGATTCCAACATTGTCATTTGTGTGAATCCTGCAACCAGAAAGAACTGCTTCCATGACTGCACGACACTCTGATTCAAACGCCAAAGGCAAATGCACAAACCATTCTGACCTTGCCATTGCATCAAGAACTTGTTCACGCGGTACATCTGTCAGTGCTTTGAATTCATAACCTGCTTGTGCTGCCCATGCGTGAGCCTTCAACTTTCCTTTCAGGGGATGTTCACGCGCTGCCCAAAGTGCAAATGGTTTCTTATCCATGTGGTCGTAGCATTTACTGGTGTCAAAGTAGGAAAGAACCTGACAGTTTTGCGTGGCTTTGACCAAGTTAGTTCGCGGCGCATGTGCGCTGGAGTGTGAGTGACAAAGATTCTTGATCCACGAATCAAGGCATTGAGTCCTGCTCTTGGAGTCTGCAGGTGATGCACAAACACAAACGGATCGTACTCACTGAGCCTGTTGAGTTGCTGATCTGAGAACGCATCAGTCCCAGTCACAACCACTGAATCAAATTGGTGTATGTCATGTGTATCGAAAGATTCAGGAGTGATAATCTGTATATCAAAACCTAAAGGTGCTTGAAGTCGGTATTCGTAGTCTGACATTTCTGCCCCGCCCGCGAACTGCCCCGTGAATAGCCCTTCGTGAGCCACAGAGCCATTCTCAGCCACTTTGACCTGATTCTCGATGTGATGCGTGTACCAGCCTATTTTCATCGTCTAGGCCCGTTCTAAAGCCTTGGCTTCTAGAACCTTCATTGTAGGTTTCCAGTGAGTTTCAAACACGGCATCTGCCTGATAAGGCTTTGCAAAATCTTGAGCCTTCTGAGAGCGACCACGACCACGTTCATAGGCGGCTTCAAGTGACTCGACAATGCGCGGCACTGATGGCATGTGGAACCAAGAACTTTGTGGAGCATCCCAAAGTGGTTGCCCATCAACAAGCCATCCGTCACCAACAAGTTCAGTTGATGCTGCGAACTCAGACACGATCACAGGAGTTCCACAGGCTTGTGCTTCTATGGTTGGAATTCCAAAGCCTTCACCATAACTGGTTGCAAGCAAGACATCCATCGCTGTGTATATCGTGGCGAGAGTCTGCTGATCGATGCCAGTGCGATAGACGTAAGGATCAACAAACTTGAACTGATGTTCCTTGAGTCCAACTGCACTTAGAAGTTCCATGAGTTTGATTCCACCCAAAGCACCAAGTTGATCGGTGTGAAGATAAAGAACTGCGTCATCATGTTTTTGCGCGAACATACTAAATGCCAGAATGTTTTCGCCAAATGCTTTGCGATTAGGTGACACACCTTTGTTCGCTGCGTTCATTCCAACAACAAACTTATCTTCACCAATGTCTATGAAGTCACGACCCGTGATTCCTTTGTGTCGCTTCATAGGCTTGAACACAGATTCAATTCCGTGTGGAACGTACAAAGATTCAATGCCAATGTTTTCCAACATCGCTTGTCCGTACTGACTCATTGCAATTGGTGTTACAAAATCTTGACGACACCAAGCAGCAACAGAAGGTGGAGTTGGAATGTGATCGATTGGAACCCATGAAGCAACATTCCAGTCAGCCCATCGTGGGCCTTTGAATACCCAGACATCGTAGAGAGTGATCAAGAAGTGTGGTTGCTTTTCATTCTGTGATGACCAGTGGTGCATGTGTGCTGGAACAACATCGTTTGAATACATTTCCGCGCCACGTTGATAGATCGGTATTCCGTTCCATTCATTGTTGCAACCTTCAAGACCGTAGTTGTTAAAGATCGCAACATCATGACCATCTTCTTTGAGTCTTTGGGTCACAGCGTTTGTTTGAGTGCCGTATCCAGTTCCAGCCCAAGGACTATTGGATACCCAGCCGATTCGCATTCCAGATTCTTTTGTCATGTTGCTCCTTGTCGCAGTCGTTTGAATCTATCTGATTAACCTTCAGAAACCCAATGGACACGCAGGAATTCCAATGTGCCAAATTGACTTGCTTTGTTATACAAAGTTAGATACAATAGTTTTATCAGGTTGGTTCGCCAACACAACAGAGGAGTAGCAAATGAACGACGCAAAAGCAAAAAAAGAAATTGCATCAGCAGCAGTTTCCAATCGCAAGTGGACAAAGTATTACTTGCAGGCAATCAATGAGTGCATTGATGAAGGCGATTGGGAGCAGGCACAATACATGGCTATGCAACTTGCTCCACTTTGGGGCGAAATTGAAAACACAATCATTGACATTCGTGAAGCACAAAAGGTAGGTGCATGATGAAACCGACACTAGAAAAAACTCAGCCCGAATCAGAGATGCGTTTGAGATACAATCTTTTGGAAATATTGACCTGTCCAAAACATCCAAAGAACTGGGTGCAAGATTGCACTGAGGATGGCGAGTATCCAGACACAACCGACTTCTGCGATTGCTGCACTATGGACTGCACTCCATTTTGCAAAAACTGTGATCAGTGGGAAAAAACTTCAAACTAAAAATAGACAAAGTAAAACCCCGCAGGCCTGCGCTCCTGCGGGGTTCTACATTTTTACCTAATCGAATTAGGAAGCGGCTCCAGCGAAATACTTCACATGTGAAGTCTGAATTAGATTGCCATCAACGCGCATGGTTGCACGGAATGTAATCAAGTCATTCTGGAATGCGTAATCGTCGGAACGATCTAGACGCAAGCCACCAACGGTGCGAACGAAGTACGAAGAAAGGTTTCCGAAGATAACTGACTTTGCGCTTGTTGCTGGTGATGCCATGCTTGGGTTTTCGTAGATTGGGTAACCAAGAAGCAAGTCGCGTGCATCTGCTGAAAGTGATGGACTGAACAGGTACTGACCTGCGGTATCCTTCAACTTACGAACAGCAGCAATGCTTGTTGCGTTCATCTGCCAACCAGTGCCAGCCATACGACGACCAGCAGTGTCTACAGAGTAAACAAGGTTGATCAAGTTGTCAGCAG
>Ga0049081_10000867_pt1 | contig 11474 bp, 5 predicted proteins | sample GreLakmeER78MSRF_FD_66717 | JGI IMG/M metagenome (GOLD analysis project Ga0049081, IMG submission 66717) | Freshwater lentic microbial communities from great Laurentian Lakes, MI, USA - Great Lakes metaG ER78MSRF | ecosystem: Environmental > Aquatic > Freshwater > Lake | place: Great Lakes...
AGCGGCAACGACAACCTCAATCAACTGCTGCTTGATGCTTCGCCAAATGAGCGGCAAGCGGTGGTTAATTCGTGGATTAAGCGCAATCCAAAAGCTGCTGCTAGTATGCAGCGGATGGTGAATGAGGCGGCGAGAGCGGCGGGGTTTCGGACAACTCCGATGTACCACGGATCTTCTTCCGGCAGTATCACAGAGTTCCGAACAGACACAGGATATAACTATGGCCCCGGCGCGTACATGACATCGGAACCCAATAGGGCTTTGGCTTATGGGCCGAACGTGTACACGGTCTATCTCAAGTGGAGCAACCCTGTCCTCGGAAACTTCAAGGCTCCAGACGAGTTTAGGAACAACCCTACATTCGAGAGTCTGGAAGGCCAGACGAACGACGAAATGAACGCAACAGCTCGTAGGCTAGGATACGACAGTGTTGTCAAATTCTGGTCGTTTCGAGGAGATGGTGACCCGGTAGAAATCGTTGTATTCTCTCCCACCCAAATCAAATCCGCCGATCCCGTCACCTACGACAACGCAGGCAACGTCATCCCTCCCTCGCAGCGTTTCCAGCCGACATCGCCGGACATCCGCTTCTCCCGTCCTCAATTCGCATCCGACACCGATGCTGCAACCAGCGCAGGCAACGAGGCTGCACGCTCTACGATTTACAGCGAGAGAGACATGGACGTGCGTGAAGCCATTCGTCGTGCTTACGAAGCGATGCCCAAGGATACAAGTGTGGCGGTGCCGATTGGCGAACTGTTCGCAAAGACCGAAGAACTGATGCCCGGAGTCACGCAGGACGAGTTCAGCAACGTGCTTCAGGACTTGTTTGAGGACAACGGGGCGGTGTTGCAGGAGGGTGAGCAAATTATTCCTGAGCAAGAAGTAGAGATACAAGCGTTTGAAAAAGACAATCCATTCAATGAACTTATTCGCAAATCCACCGAAAAATCTCCCTCTCTTGGTGAGATTAATGGCGTCTCTAAAAAATTCGTCCAACGGGTGCTTCGGCCTGCATCCAACTTCGCTACAAACAATGGAATCAGAATTGATGACAATGCGCCTCTACAAGTCCGTGCTATGCCAGATGGCAGCATCATCATTGGATACTCCTTATCACAAGAGCGTTTCGATGAGTTGCAAAAGATGGCTCCGCAGGCTGCATCTCAATACACAAAAGATTCAGTCATTGAGGAGTTGATTCACTTGTCGGATTTGATCGGCTTGAGGAATCAATGGATCAAATCTGGCAAAAAAATTTCATTCGATCAATTTGTTCTTGGTGAACAAAGTAATCTTGCCTTCTCTTTAATTCAAAAGGCTGATTCGCTAAACGACTTAGAAGCTGAATCTCTCAGGAGGATTCTGGCATCATCCCTATCGCTTTATAACAATAATCCAGAAATAGCCAACCTTAGTTTAAATGAGCTATTGGATCTAGCGGCTCAATATCCCTATGTTTTACCTGAACTGGTTAGATCTTTGATACAGCTTAAAAAGACTGGCCAATTAACTGAAACGGCATTCAGGAAGATAGCAAACGTGCTTCGTGAATGGCAAGAGATCGTTCTTCAATGGATTAGTGATGGATACGCATCTGCCAAGGAGGGTGTTTTCGGAGAAATGCTTTCGGAACGAATCAAGAATGCTGAAAACAATCTGGCTCAATTTTCCGACACATCCGAAATCAACGTCACCACCCCAGAAGGTCGCCGTGCTGGATTCGTCGTTGTGATGCCGAGGGCTGCAAAGGCGTCTAAGATTCCGATTGAAGATGCGGAAGAGGCTTCAAAATCGTTCAAGGTTGATTTAGCTGAAGCTGGAAAAGGCCGTGTTGATAAGACGGCCAAGTTCAAAGGCAAACTTCTCAAGGATACCGAGATTCCAGAACATAACGTCAAGTCGTATGTTCTTTACCGTGATACAGCGATTAAGCTCATTGACGACTTGATGGCAAAAACAAATGACATTCTAGTTGTTGCTGAAGCTCTACAAGACCCTGAGTTTCAGATAGCCGTTGGTCTGCAAGTCAGTAAGGATGTCTCGTCGGATATGATTACGATTGCTCGTAGTCAGATTGGAATTGAGATTGAGAACAGATTGGCAAATGAAATTAGGAAGGAACGCAACCCTCGTCGTAAGCGTGAGTTAGAGTTGGCTGAGAAGCGTGGTATTATTTATTACAATGCTGGAACTGGAGCTGGTCAAGCCCTTCAAAATCGTCAAGAGTCACTAACTGATCCACGTTACAGGGGGAGAAACCTTTTCAATCAAGCTAAACTTCAAAAAGAGCAGAAATCCAAAGACAAACTTGACGCCATCACGGGCGGAACCGAGAAGATCACAGACATCATTACTAAAGCAGAAGAGAAAGCTGCTGAGGAAACAACGCAGGCTGAAGTTGAAGCTCAAGAAAGTGCGGTGGAAGATGACCAAGATGCTATTGATCTTGCGGCTGGTGAGGCAACTCTAACGGAACCTGAAAAGAGCCTGTATGAGGAATATAAAGACATTCTTCGTCGAAGGGGTATTTTGGACATTCTTGACAAGCGTGACGCATCCGCTGCAAAAGCATCCATTTCTTCTGAAGAGAGAAACGCTCTAGCAAAGCTAACTAAGGCTGAGCGCGATGAAATGCGCAAAAAAGATGATAAGCGCCGAATGGAAATCTTGGCAAAACTTCTTGGTAAGGAGGAAGATGCCAAAACTCCCGAACAGAAAAAGACCCGCAAGAAGCGCGAGAAGATGGTCAACACGGCCAAAAAACGTGCGGAAGCTGGCAAGAGCCTTGAAACGCCCCAAGAAGGTGAGACGGAATCCAGCGAAGAGCAGGTTTCTAAGGCGGAGAGAACCGCTCAGGCAATCCTCAAAGACTTGTCAGAGCGTTACTCTGATCCACTCATCATCAAGGAAAAGAAACCCAATGTGGACGCCATGCGCGAACTCTACAAGGAGCGCGTCAAGCAAGGTGTTGGGCCAAATCAAATGACGGAAAAATCGTTCGTCAACAAAGCTGTCGAACTTGGGGCTGATGAGAAAACCGCAGGCATTTTGTGGAAAGCGGCAGAACTTGAAATTGATGCCCGTGAAGCCATGCGTCAGGACAAGATTTTGCAACGCAAGGCTGTTGTTGGTGAGCGTGCTGATGCTCAGGCTCATCGTATCATTTTTGCTAAAGAGCGATTGAAGCGTCAAAGTGGATTTGCTGGAATTGACACCAATTCAAATAAAGACACGATCATTCAGGCTTTCCGTGACCAAGTAAAGAGTCCCGTAAGTCTTGAAGATTTTGTTGCTAGACTTAAATCGCTCAATGTTAGCGAAACTGTTGCAAAACGTCTATTCACTGCCGCTGAACGCGAAAAGATTGATCTGGAAGCTGTGAAGAAATTCCAAGCCGAAACAAGGGCTTTGGAAGAAATTGAAATTGCTGAAAATAAAGCGTCTCAAATTATCTACCGTTTTGAAGAGCAGTATCGCCAAGGATTCAAGAATCCACCTGAGGGCATGACGGGCAAGGAACAGCGTGACTCCATCATCCGTGCATTCCGCGATCAAGTGAAGAATCCGACCTCATTTGAAGTTTTTGCTGAACGTCTTGCCAAACTCAAAGTTGGCAATGAAATAGCCGAGCGCGTGTTCCTCACGGCATCGCGTGAACGTGCTGATTTAATTCGTGTCAAAGACCTCAAAATTGTCAATCGCAAGGTTGAAATTGCTTCAAAGCAAGCATCACGGTTGATTTACAATACTGAAGAACGCCTTCGCCAAGGGTCTAAAGACCTTGAGGAATCTAAAAATGGAGATTCTATTAACAAGGCTTTTAGGGATCAGATTAGTGAACCCGTGTCTGAAAAAGAATTTAAGCAGCGTCTTGAAAAACTAAATGTTCCTTCAGATGTTGCTGCACGTTTGTTCAAAACAGCAACAAGAGAAAAGACTGATCTGGAAGCAATGGAGGCTTTCAAAGCTCTTGAGGGGCCAGATGCTCTAAAGCGTATGCTTAATGAGATGAACAAGGCTCGTCCAGCCGACTCTGTTCCTCTTGAACGCGCAATGCCTTGGCGGAAAATCTTGTCATCGAATCCCAAGGACGTTGCCGAATACCGCCAGCGTATCTTTGAAGCCATTTCCGATCTTCCATCCTTCCAAAATCTCACGGATGAGCAAAAAGAACGCCTTGCTGATCTTTACGCCGAGGCTTGGGAGAATAGAAGGCAGGCTATTCTTGACCGCATGTTGCGTGATGAAATCAAAAAGGCACGCGACCGCGATGAAATTAGCGAGGATGTGGAGAAGAAGCTCCAGCAATCACGCAATAAGATTCTGGAAATCGTCAATCTTGGCGGATTCAACAACGACGATCTTGTGAAGATTCTGGGCGAACGCTACGGTATCAGCGCTTCGTTCACCGAAGAACAGAGGGAACGGATTCAAAAACTTGCCGACCAGCTTCAGGACGAGGACATGAACACTGCCAAGCGCAATAAATTGGCGATGGAGTTTGCTGTTGAACTCGCTGGTGCAATGGATGTTCCTGTTAGCGAAATCATTTCTAACTGGTGGACTTCCAGCGTTCTTTTTGGCCCTCAAACCATTTTCTCGATTGGTGCTGCATTCCTTAACGGTGGATATAGCATTGCTACTATTGGAACTCGCAGAATGCTAGCCAAGCTATTCAAGGGCGACATTCAAGGCGCAATCGAAGAATCCATCTTGATGCTTAAAGGATTTGCTCGTTACCTTGGTGCATTCAAGCAATCTGGACGTAGAGCTTGGAACTACCTTTGGACTGGCGATGTTGGTTTGCTTGGAACGGGTTCAACCGATATTCTGAATGAAATCAATAATTTCGATCAGCTTCAGCGATTCCAACGCCACAAACTGCTTGCTGAACAGCTCGCCAAAGACCCACGAATGGTTCGCCGCTATGTCGGTGTGTATCTCCGTTTCGTTAGCCGACTCCTGACCGCTCTTGACGCTTTCAACGTCATGGTCACGAAGGCTGGAACGGCTTCGCTTGCTCTACGCATGTCTGGCATGAGCACCGACAAGATCATTGAAGCTGAGAAAATGCTCAATTTGAAAGCATACAAGGATCAGGTGATTCGAGATTACTTTGACAATAAGGCTCCAAAAACTCAGGCTGAAAAAGCTCTCGTTGATTCTTATGCCGAAGCCGAGATGTATCGCGCTATCAATAAGCTAGGCGGCAAGATGGAGAATGCTGACTATTTGGCCTCCGAATCCGCCATGACGATGCAGCCAACGGGCTTTGGTGGCGTTGTTTATGATGCCATTACAGGTTTCTTCGCCCAACGTCAGTCCAATGCTGACGAGTATCTGGAGAAAATGAAGAAGGATTGGATTAGCAATAAAGACCTCAAAGCTGTCACCTTCCTTGCATTGGCTTATCTGCGTCAATTTGCTGCTTACAATGCAGCAGGTTTGACGGGTTCTAAGTTCGTTCGCTACGCCAGCAACAAGTTCAACCAAGGCTTGAGCTTCATCCCGTTCGCCGGACTTCTACGGCAGCTTGAGGCCAAGGACGACAAGATTAAGGGGAAAGATGCTTTCCGCGAAACGATCTATCGTAATCAGATTGTTAGCTTTGTGATGCTTATGGTTGGATATTCTGTCATCAAGGCTATCCAAGATGAGCCGGATGATGAAGAGCGTGGCAACTTCTGGAATGGTGGTTGGTCTAACTTAACGCCAGATCAGAAGAAACAAATGCTCGCCAAAGGGCAGAAAGAATACACGATGGGCTTCAAGTTCAATGGCCGCTGGTATGTGTTCAACTACCAGAACTGGCCGCTAAATCAGATACTTTCCGCCATTGGTTCGATGTCCGATCAAATTCGCTTCTCTCCTGAGAAATGGGATGAGAAAAGTGCCTTGAGCAAAGGCGTGGCTGGAATGGTTTCTGGCGTAAAATCCACATTGGAAATCCCTGCTCTTAGCGGCCTTCAAGAATTGGTTGGTAATCGTTTGGCCTCCAAAGACCCGACTGAAAAAGAATTGGATCGCCTTTCCAGAGTTGCATCCGGTTGGGTTGGCGGATTCGTGCCTCGTATCCTTAAGGATATTGACTTCTACACTCAACCAGAACTTCGCAAATACGAAGGATTGTGGGAGAAAACTGCCTCACATATCCCCATTTACCGCCGTTACATTGGCGAGGAATACTACGACATCCTTGGGAAGCAAATCAAACGCAACGTCATTCCGGGTTCCCGTGAGTTTATGATGGGTCCAACTGAACCCGAATACAAGATTCTCGGTGCTCTCAATGCTCGCAATATCTTCCTCACCCCTGCAAACGCTGAATACCGCATGATTGGCAAAGGCCGCAATCGTCGCCGTCTGACTCAAGAAGAAGCTGATGCTTACTCGCTGGAAACCGGAAGGGGATACCGCGATATGCTGCTGCGCTACGGCCAACGTGCGCTACAAATGCCCACAGAACGCGCCAGAGCGTTTTTGCAGGACAAAGCTGAAGAAGTGCGTGATCGTGCTCTAAAGAGAGCTTACCGCCGATGAAGGAAATCGTTAATCAAACAACCACGCCTCCGCCTCCCGGCTTTGTCTATACAGACAGCCGAACAGGTATTGTCCACAAAGACCTATCGCTTAACGCCATTTACCCCAAGGTGGCAAAGTCATGGGAGGCAAACGGTGTTGAGTTTCCTGACAACTGGAAGGCCGTTGTGGTCCATGAGATGTGCGAGCAGAACCCGCATATTGAGTGTCGAGAGATTGGCGAGCCTGAACGCCACATGACGCTTGATGACGTTTATCGTTTTGCCAACAGCGTGAAGAAATGGGCGGAAGGCGGTATGCAGTTTGTCTCAAAAGAAGAGGCAGAAAAGCGTGCTGCAATTTGCGCCAAGTGCCATGACAATAAACCCGTGGGCATCTGTTGGGGGTGCCATTCAGCATTAAAATGGGTAGGCGAACGTGTTGGATGGCCTGACACTAGCCGAGATAGCGAGCTTCAAGGCTGCACCCGCTGTGGATGTATCTTACGTCTAAAGGTGCATTTGCCGCTTGAAGCGATAGATAACACTGGCATCCAATATCCTGACCATTGCTGGCAGAAGGCTTAAGCGGCACTCCAGCCAGACATTTCCAGCTTTTCAATCAGTGCGTGGACAGTCTTTTCGACTTCGGCGGCATCTTCTTTTTCAGCAGTAAAAGCGTTGGCAAAGGCAATAGCCGCTTTCTCCACCTCGGTAATGAACGTGCCTCGCACAAGATCAAGCTCGACGATCTGGCATTCAGCCCAATGGAATCGCTCTAGCAAATCCTCGTTGGTAAGCGGATTGCTTTTGTTTTGCTGCCAGTCTTTAGCCGATTCAGCGGTCAAGAATACAGGCGGGAAATTGTCTTTGAAGCGGGTGATTGACTGAATATCACGGTAATCTCCCGGCCCATGACATTCCGACTTGGTGCGTGCAAAGGTGTAAAGTTTCATACTTTGGCTTTCTTAACCCATCCGCTAGGCTTTTGAACAGTGAATCCAATCTTGGCAAGGATGGCGGTGACTTCATCCTTGGGTTTGCCAAGTTCATCGGCAAAGACGTTTATGCGAAGGGAACCAACATTCAGGCGAGCCTCAACTTGGGCTTGAATCTCCAGTTCTTCTTCGGTCAAATCGCTAGTAACCGTTTCTTGGGCTTTTTCAGGCGTTTTGACACGTTCTGGCGCAGTTTTCGTGTCAGATGCCTTGCCGCCTTTAAGGAGCTGGTAAAGGCTCTTATCCTTGCATCCGTGGATGATGAGGGCTTTGGAGGACACGAAGCCTCCGCGATTGCGGACTTGACGCTCAATCGGGACAGCCTCGCATTCAAAACCGCCGTCAACAGCGCGGTATTTGTGGGTATTCCACTGGTCGGCAATAAGGTCTGTATTTGCCCATCCTGCCATGCGTTGTTCCCCACGGAGATACACGTCAAATGGCAACGCTGGGTTGCCAACCTGCTTACCAAGGTCAATCACCAAGGAGCGGATGCCATTGTTCAGATCGGTCATGTTAGGCGGATAAACACCGACTCCCATCATCATTTCTTCGCCCGTCTCAAGCTCAAGCTGACCATTGATAATCATGGGCAACTGGACGATGTTACCAAAGTAAGTTGAGCCAGAAGCACGGTAAGCATTTTGCAGCCGATTCGCCCAATCTTTGCAAGTCGGGGCAGCATCAGCCTCAAGGTAAATCCAAGGCTGCTCATTCTTCAGCCGAGCCAGATTCATCACCGCATGGTAGAAGCAAATGTTCTGGTTCACCACGGAGTTAGGGTCAGTCAAATCTGTGGTAACTTGAGCAATGTCCACCTTGCCAAAAGTGTTCAGCAGACGGTCATATTCCTCTTGGGCGACCTTTTTTACGTTTGGAGCGTAAATAATGGTGGCCGTGTGGTCAAGGAGTCCGCCAAACTGGATGAGTAGATCGTTGCGGAGCTTGAAGCGTTCAGAATCGTGGGTGGTGACAGGTAAAACAATGTTCATGTAGTGGGATGCCCAGCGTTGAGCATAGCAAGCCTAAACTTAGCGTAGGAACTGTCAAGATGACTTTTATCAAAGAACTCAGGAACCCGTTCAGCGTTGAACTCCATGAGTAGCTGCTTGGCCTCGGCATTGCTTAGTTCGGGTTTTTGCTGCCGAATCATCGAAATGGCTGCATTGGGGTGCATCAAGTTTTTGGGCAAACCGTGATACTGCCAACCACCGGGAGGCGTTTCCAAGCCTTCTGGCATGACTATTTCTGCCTTGATACAGGCTTCACCAGAACCGTCAATGGAAGGCAGCGTCATCGCACCTGTGCCGATGTATTGAGCATTCACACCGGGGTAAATGCAGTCTGGCAACCATAGGCAAGCCTCTTGGATTCGAGGGTGTTTCAAACCTTCCGCAATCGTCATGGACACAGACTGGTTGCCAATGAACAAGCTGCTGCCAGCAATCAGATGGGCCAATTCCAGCATGTCTTTGACCCTGACACGCTCAATCTCCCCAAAGTGGCTGAATGCCTCGTATTCCTCATCCAACCCCACAAAAACAAGGCGTTTGCCGTAATGTTTGACGATCTTAGCCCAAGGGAACTTGTCATTATGGTAACGAGGGCTGCGATTGACCACGATTCTGCCGTGGGGTTTTACGTCAAAAAGCGTCAACCAAGGACGATCAAATCTCGGAATGTCTGCCAAGAATCCAAACATTTTGGCGTGTCGGGCATGGACTTCGGCCAAGTTGGAGAATCCGTCATGCAAACTGCGGTGGCGGAAATCCTCTGAACGCCAATCACATTCGTTTGGCCTTCCGATGCGGACAGCCTTGATGATGGGCTGGCTTTCAAGGAACGGACGGATGAACTTCTCACGGGCTACAATGCCTTTGGTCATGCCATCGTCCCAAAGGTGGTAAATGGTAGGGTTGCCTCGATAAACAAGGGGTGCTAAAGACACAACGCAGTCACCTAAGTCGCCGCTGCTGGATACCACCACGGAGGGCAAATCAATGTTCACTTTGATTGGCTTTACTGCATCCTCAACGGACAGGTAATTGCCATCATACTTATGTTCCACAAAGTTCCACGCCACGGTATCCGCAAAGACTTCCTCGGTGCAATGGATTCCCGTGATGCCAATGTGCTTAGACCTTGAGGCTGTTGGAACGATGCAATGCAAATCGTTCTTTGGCATGACTCGAAGCTGGATATTCCAGTCCCAGCCTGCGGGAGATTCGTCCTCTTTTCCGCTGGAATAGTCAAAGTCCCAAGTGTCTTTGAGATATTTGTTCCACACATGGGGCCATGTTCCCCAGATGTTGCCTGTGAACTCGGTGACTCGATGCCATGTCGCGGGATTCTTATTGGCCTTATCGCCTACCCACTTAGCGCAGATCGCCATTGTTTTCTCGTCGCCATGCAGATTCCAGCGGCTTGTTCCCCAAAGAAAGTCGAGGATGTCTGGCGAAACAAGAAAGTCGTCCTCGCCAAGAATGGTAAAGATTGCGCTCTCAATGCTGAAGCAATGGTCAAACAAATGCCAAGGATTGCGTAGGACGCCTAGCTTTTCTTTGTTGAAATGCTTGATGACAGGAACCGGCGACTTAGCCGCAAACTCGTCAATGACAGCCACGCATTCATGCCTCTTGTCCGTAGGCTCAATAAAGAAGTGAACCGATGACAAAAGCGACAAGTTGGTTTTAAGCCAGCTATCCAGCGTAGGTTTGAGATACTGCGGACGATCAGCGCAGGTAAAAGCCAAAATGGTCTGGCTTTGCAAGCGTCCCAAAGTCGTAGCCCCATGCTCATAGCGTTCCTTGGAGTTCGACTTGCGAGCCACATCATCTTCTTCGCCATAACCTTGCGAGGGATTAGCATGGAGAAAACCAAGGTCAACCTTACCTCCTTTTGTGGCATCTACATAGCCCCATCGTTTTGCAACTTCAGTGAACCAGTTGTCGCAATAGACCGACTTGAAGGACGGGTGCCACAAATAGCCCATCGCTTCATAGAAACGCTTAGACACGATGGGATGGCAAATCAGTTCGTCCTTGCGATGCTTGTCGCCAACATGCAGGATGTCTGCTCCATTGCTCATGTAGGACTCAATGATCTGATCCCAAGCATGAGCGGGTTGCCAATCATCATCTAAAGCAACCAGCACATCACCAGTCGCTTCTTCAGCAGCTTTGTTCCATGCCGCTACAACGGTGTTCTCATTGGAGATTACCGCATCAGGAAACGCAGCCTTGCCAGCTTCGTCATCATGGTCAACGCAGGTGATGATTTCAATGTTGGCTGAGTTGTCCGCACGTCCAAGCCATAGTTGCTGGCATTTTTTGGCAGCTTCAGGACGACGAGTGGCGTGAAGCAATGATATTTTCATATTAAAAATATGTAGTAAATTGATGCCTGCCGCCGCAAAAGTCCCCCGGAAAAGGTCCAGAGGCGTGTGCTCTTTTGCGCTTAGGGGCCACCTTCGTCTAGCACAGGAACGGCAGGCAAATTGTCAAAGATCACTTCTTCGCAGGACTCACACGCGCTCCCATCCCGACACGGGACTTTTCGCGCATCTTGGCCCTCATTTTAGCCGGACCCATTTCAGAGGCCGTCTTGGGAGTCTTGGAAGAAACACGCTTGGTAGGGCGGCAATACTCGTTATCGCCGCCAGCACCACAGGGTTTGCCTGTTCGCTGGTCCTTCCACTTCTCCTTTTCCCATCGCTTGAGATTGGAACCAGCTTCGCCCTTGCGGACATTGCCGCTGGCTTTGCGGCACTTGGCAATGGCTTGAGAAGCGCGAGCCGATGGAAACACGGCATAGCTGGCTTTGACTTTGTTGTAGCAGGAGTCCTTCATGTTATTTCTTCTTTACGCTTTTGCTTCCAACACAACCCCATTTTTTACGAGACAAGCTGTTGGGCGAGTTGCGATCTGAACGCCAGTCTCCAGCGATCTTGTTGCTA
>Ga0049081_10000873_pt1 | contig 11433 bp, 9 predicted proteins | sample GreLakmeER78MSRF_FD_66717 | JGI IMG/M metagenome (GOLD analysis project Ga0049081, IMG submission 66717) | Freshwater lentic microbial communities from great Laurentian Lakes, MI, USA - Great Lakes metaG ER78MSRF | ecosystem: Environmental > Aquatic > Freshwater > Lake | place: Great Lakes...
ACCGTTAGGCAAAGCGTTGCAACAGCGATAACAGTATCTCCTGCTCCACTCACGTCTGAAATTGTTCGTAAATGAGCACCAAAATAATCTACTTTTGAATGATCTGATATTGCGACACCATGTTCAGAAAGAGTAACAAAGGTGAATTTATTATTAATTTTCTGGTGTAAAATACCGATGGCTTTTTCGAATTCACTTTTTTGTGTTGCAAAATCAAACGTCATTCCTAAACCCTCTTTTAGTTCCTTTAAATTTGGTTTAAAAAGAGTGACTCCCCGGTAGGAGAAAAAATGATTTTTTTTAGGATCAACGGTAGTGATAACATTAAATTCCTTTGCCCATTGTATAATTTGGCCTATCACTTTTTGCGTAAGTAATCCTTTATTGTAATCTTCAAAAATAATCGCATCAATTCCTGTCGAAACAAAGGTGTGAATTTGGTTTAAAAAAGCGATTTCATCTTCAGGAGATAAATAATCTTTCATTTCAGAATCTATCCGCAATAACTGTTGATTGTTCCCTAAAATCCGAGTTTTAACCGTTGTTGATCGACTTGACGTAGCGTAAATTGCTTTTGCATCAATTCCAGCTGTTTCACACAAACTTTTGATTTGATTGCCGTACTTATCATTTCCAATAACAGACCCTAAAATCACATCGGCACCAAGTGCAACAATATTCAGAGCCACATTTGCTGCCCCACCCAATCGATCCTCTTCCTGAAGAAGTTCAACAATAGGAACAGGTGCTTCTGGAGAAATTCGGCTAACACTACCAATCATGTATCGATCAAGCATAACATCACCAACGACAAGTATTTTCTTGTTTTTAAACGATTGAAAAAGTTGTTCTATATCCATGAAAGATTAGCTCAATTTTGCTAAGGCTGCTTTAATTCTACGCATCACTTCAAGTAAAGTTTCTTCAGCCGCTGCATAGGAAATTCGTATACAATTTGGATCACCAAAAGCATCACCCAATACTAAGGCAACTAATGCTTCATCGAGTAAGTATAAACACAAATCATTTGAGTCTTTGATAACCTTACCATTGTAAGATTTACCAAAAAAATAAGAAATATCCGGAAACACATAAAAAGCTCCTTCAGGAACATTCGCTTGTACTCCTTCCATTTCATTTAATTTCTCCAACACCAAATCCCTTCTGAGATGAAAAGCGGTAATCATATCCTTTAATATAGCAGGATCAGCATGCATCGCTGCAATTGCAGCCCTTTGAGTTATTGAACAAGTGGCAGAAGTGAATTGACCTTGCATTTTATCACAAGCTGAAGCGATTTCTTTCGAAGCACCAATATATCCTAAACGCCAACCGGTCATGGCCCATGCTTTTGAAAGACCATTAACAGTTACAACTTGGTTATATACTTCAGGAAATTGAGCTAAACTTTCGTGATGTCCTGAAAAATTAATGTGTTCGTAAATTTCATCACTAATAACAACAAGTTGAGGATGTTCTTTTAATACTTGAGCAAGTTCGAATAATTCTTGCTTACTGTAAACAGAACCTGTTGGATTACAAGGAGTTGAAAATATCATCATCCTCGTTTTTGGTGTAATTGCTTTCTTTAATTGAGCTGCTGTAATTTTAAAATCAGAATCGATTGTGGCTGGAATCACAACAGAATTTCCTTCTGCCACTTTAACAATTTCCAAATATGAAACCCAATAAGGCGCTGGAATAATTACCTCATCACCTGGATTTATAATACTCAAAACAACATTTGCAATTGATTGTTTAGCACCTGTAGATACAACTATTTGATCCTTCGAATATTCTAAGCCATTATCACGCTTGAATTTTAAGGAAATACTTTCTCTCAGGTCATCATATCCCGAGACAGGCGTGTACATGGTGAAATTTTTATTCATCGCCTCTAACGCTGCATCCTTTATAAATTGAGGTGTAACAAAATCAGGCTCACCAAGGGATAACGAAATAATATCTTTTCCAGCAGCTTTTAATTCTCTGCTTTTTCTAGACATGGCAATTGTAGCTGATTCCTCCATGGAATTTATTCTATCAGAAAGTTGAATCATATTTATATATTTGGATTGCAAATCTATAAATTCCTAACCTTTCTAGAGCTCAAACTATAAAGTTTATTAAACAATTTGGAGAAAAGAGTTAGGAATAATAATAATTACCAACTTGATTTACCATACAAGCACTAATATAAACGCTTGAAAACTTTAAAGTTTATTGTTTATTGTATTTATTTTTTAGTAATTTGCAATGTATTAATTTTGAATTTATTTACAGCTTGCATAGAACCTTATAATTATTAAACATGAAAGCCTACTTACTTACACTTTTAGTTTCTGGAACTTTGATATTATCATCATGTTCTAAATTGGATGAAGGTTCAAATGTTAGTCTGTCTTCAATAAAAAAAAGACTATCTAGAGAGTGGATCATAGACAGTGTAGGCGCTATTGTTAATGGTTATTCAGTTTCATTGTCAAAAATCGAAATGAAATCATTAAAAATTACCTTCGATAAAAAAGGAGGATTAAAATACAATGAAATTGATACTTCTGGAATAGAAGTTGAAAATCTCTCTACATGGACATGGGAATTACAGAATTATTTGTTCAATACAAATTTCAACCAATCTCAAAACTTTGTTATCAAGGGTGAAAGAAAATATATTGTTAAGCGATTAACAAGAACAGAGTTGATTTTGCAAGACCATATTCATGGGCACAGATTATATTTTCACTCGAATTAACTGAATAAAACTTAAAAAGTTATTTATTTAGTTATTTATTGTTTTTAACAAAGCCTTTCTTTTCAAAAATTTTCTCTGATTATATCTACAATCATTACAAAAAAAGAATTATGTTTGTGATTGGATGTAGTATGAGATTGTACTACTCACCAAATATTATTTAATTGTTAAACTATGAAAAATAAAATTATTTTAGCTTCGGCACTTTTCTTATCAGGATCCTCATTTGCTCAATTGTTTTCGGATGACTTTGAATCATATTCTGTTGGATCTTTTATCGGGCCACAATCCAGCTCATGGACAACTTGGTCTGGAACGGAAGGTGGCGCTGAAGATGCTTCAGTAACAAATAACCAAGCAAGCAGCGGAACTAACTCCATTTATCTTTCTTCAACGGCTGCGAGTGGCGGTCCACAAGATGTTGTATTGGATTTTGGCCCAGTCTACAATAGCGGTGTTTTTACCTTTCAATCTGATTTTTATGTGAATACGGGAAAAACCGGTTATTTCAATTTTCAAGCAGCTCAAGCTATTGGAACTACTTGGGCATTGAATGTTAATTTTGATGCAGGTGATTTGTATATAGATGATGGCTTAACCTCTAACTTAGCGGTAAGCACGTATCCCGAAGCATCTTGGTTTACGTTAAAAATTGAAGCAAATCTAACACTTAAAGTATGGAAAGCCTATGTTGATGGTAACCTAATAGGTACATGGATCAATGGAGTAAATGCATTGGCATCAACAGATTTCTTCCCTGTAACAAACAGCCAATTTTACATTGATGACGTAAGTTTTGATCATCAACCCTATACCCTTTCTACCTTAAACGGTATGACTGCCATGGTTGATATGGGCGGAGAAATAGCTGGTCAAACGGTTACGCCAAAAATTACAATCGTAAATGCTGGTCAAACGGCTATCACTTCTTTTAGTCTTAATTTGAACTATGGTGGAACAGATTATCCACAAAGTGTTACAGGAGTAAACATAGCTAGCACAGCTAATTATGCAGTTACTTTATCCCCATTAAGTCTTGTAGCCGGAAATCAAGCAGTAGTTGCGAGTATTTCCAATGTTAATGGCGCAACAGATGATGTAAGTAGTGACGATACATTAACAAATTCAATAAATCCTATCGTACCAGCAGCAGGTAAAATGGTTGTGAGCGAAGAGGGAACAGGAACATGGTGTCAATGGTGTCCACGTGGTGCTGTTTTCATGGATCAATTTAACACTAAATACAATGAGTTTTGGGCAGGTATAGCTGTACATAACGGTGATCCAATGACGGTTACTGATTATGACGCTGCATTTGGAGGATTAATTGCTGGATACCCAAGCGCATTAGTTGACAGAGGAACCGACGTTGACCCATCAGGAATGTCGCCTGAATTTTTTGACCGTTTACAAACACCACCAGTTGCCGTTTTAACGAATGGAGCAACATGGAACGCTGCAACCAGAGAATTGAATGTTTCTGTTACGGCAGATTTTGCATTAGCGGCAAATAATAATTACAAATTAGCCTGTGTTTTAACCGAGGATGGTGTTACAGGAACTGGCTCTGGCTACAATCAATCGAACGCATATGCAGGGGGAGGAAATGGAGCAATGGGTGGTTATGAATTATTAGCTAGTACAGTACCAGCAGCTCAAATGGTTTATGACCACGTGGCTCGTGCGATTGCACCAAGTTTTACCGGTTATGCCAATAGTTTCCCTGCAACAGTTGCACCTGGTGACCAACATACTATCAATTTTTCGTTTTTTCTTCCGACAACTTGGGATGAAAATTCAATACATATTATTGGTATGATAATCGCTCCAGATGGAAGAATTGATAATGCAGGAAAAGCTACAATTACAGAGGCTGTAAATACTGGTTTCCAAGCAGGAAGCAATGCAGGATTATACGAAGCATTAACCAATCAATTGGATGAAATGGTGAAAATTTACCCTAATCCAGCAACAAGCCAAGCAACTATTTCATTGAACCTCGTAAATGAATCTTCTATTCAATTGAGTGTTTCAGATGCAGCAGGAAAAGTTATTTCAACTAAAAATTATGGTAAAATGACAGGTAATTGGGATATAAATTTGAATACTAATAATCTTAATGCCGGAATCTATTTGATTCAGTTAGAAATCAATGGCGCAATTGTAACAAAAAGATTAATTATTGAATAATTTTTTAATAAAAGATTGGAAAGGCTGTCTTAATAAGGCAGCTTTTTTTTTATCCACCCCTTAAAATTGTTTTGTAATTTTACACCATGAAATGGTTAAGCAAGCGAATTAGCGTTAAAAAACAGGCGGCATTTACAACGATCATTATTACACCTATTCAAAATTTCTGGGTGAATTTACTCATGGGGGCTTGGCTTGGAATGTGGATTACGACTGGAGCAGTGGTAATTTCATCGTTTTTTATTTTTACGCTTAGTTATCAAGAAGAAGTGATTTTGTGGATATTCCTTACTTTTTGGGTATATTACCTTCAAAAGATCAGTCGTTCCTTTCTTTGGTTGCTTTACGGCAAAGAGTTGCTAAAAATTGACGAAGTTGGAATCAATTACAAGCGATCTATTTTTAAGTATGGTAAAACTCATGTTATTTTTTTTGAAAATGTACTTTCCATAACAGCCCGGTTTCCTGAAGATAATTCGTTAGAATCTGTTTGGGAATCTTCCCCTTGGATTAATGGTGGAGAACGAATTCACCTTGAAACGAAATTGAAAACATACATTCTTGGAAGAAAATTAATTAAACAAGAGGCTTTCGGATTAATTGACATCCTAAAATCAGCGATTAAAAAAGCCAATTAGATTTGTGCTCTCGAGAATTATTGTTCTTTTTTTTAAGTTTTTTAACATTATTTTTTGTATCACTCTTGCACGAATCAAATTATACCGATACTTTTGTCTCGAAAAATAATATTAACCTTTAATTTCAATCAAAATGAAAAAAGTATTTTTAACATTAGCAGTAGTTTTGGCTACAAGCACAGTATTAGTTTCTTGTGGTGGTAAAAAAGAAGCGTCTGAGAACGCAACAATGGAAGCAACAATGGAAGAAACTCCTGAAGAAGTAGCTCCAGTTGCATCTCCAGTTGCATCTCCAGAAGCGGCACCTACAACGAAAAAAGACGCGCCAAAGAAATAATCTTTAGTATTCTTAAGTTTTTTGAAATAGTCGCTCAATTGAGCGACTATTTTTTTTTTATATATCCCCCATCTCAATTTTTATACTTAACTTAAAGTATGAAGAACACTGAAGAATCATCTACAACAATTAAACTTACCGAATTATTTGTTAACCAGACAAATCGAACAATTTTTCTTACCGGAAAAGCAGGAACAGGAAAAACGACCTTACTGAAAAAAATTGTAGAATCGACTCAAAAAAACACGGTTATTGTTGCACCAACAGGGATAGCTGCTTTAAACGCAGGAGGTGTAACCATCCATTCTTTTTTTCAACTTCCCTTCGGCGCTTTCATTCCAGAAACCAACTCTCCAAATGACGCATTTCAGATAAAGCATGAAAATAAAACGTCATTGAAACGCCATTTCAAAATGAATAAAAAACGGATTTCTATCATACGAAATCTGGAATTGCTTATCATTGATGAAGTAAGCATGCTGCGTGCCGATTTAATGGATGCAATTGATTGGATGTTAAAAATTGTACGTAGAAATGATGAGCCTTTTGGTGGAATTCAAGTATTGTTCATAGGAGACCTACTCCAACTTCCACCTGTAGTAAAAAACGAGGAATGGAACTTATTACGGAATTACTACAAAGGAATTTATTTTTTCAATTCACATGTTTTGGTTGCCCATCCCCCATTAATTATTGAATTAACTACTATTTTCAGGCAGCAAGACACTCATTTCATAGATTTATTGAATAATTTGAGGCACAATTTCATCAGTCAAGAACATATTTCTATCCTCAATAAAAAAGTAATTACTGACTCAGACTTTGACAAAAATGGCTACATTACCTTATCCACACATAATGCTAGAGCAGACGAAATAAATGCAAAAGAACTAAAGAAAATCAATTCAAAATCCTATTTCTACAGAGCAGAAATCACGGGTGAATTCCCAGAACATATTTACCCAATTGACAATCAACTTGAGCTTAAATTAGGCTCACAAGTCATGTTTGTAAAAAATGATGTTGGGCTTGAGAAAAACTATTACAATGGAAAAATCGGTGAGGTGATCAATTTAACCGATTATGAGATAACTATACTTTTTCCAGACGAAAAGAAAAAAATCATTGTCGAAAAATATGAGTGGACCAACATTAAATTCTCTTTAAACGAAGCAACTCAAGAAATTTCTGAAGAAGTTACAGGAACCTACGTTCAATACCCATTAAAACTGGCATGGGCAATTACCGTTCATAAAAGTCAAGGACTGACCTTTGATAAAGCTATTTTAGATGTTACTGAAGTTTTTGCACCTGGTCAAGCTTATGTTGCTTTTTCACGCTTACGGACATTAGATGGATTAAAACTTGTATCCCCTATAGAAAACCGATCAATTGCAATTGACCAACAACTAATTGATTTTACAACGCATGAAACCAATTTAACTGATTTAAATGTGCAATTGAAACAAGATACAACTAAATACTTACGGCAAAGATTATTAAATACATTTAATTGGTATGCTTTGATTGAATCAATTAGTGTGCATGCAGCAAGTTATACGGGAGCATTAAGTAAATCCGAAAAGGCTAAAAATATAGATTGGATAAAAGAAATAACGACTAAACTCTCGCAAACGCAAGAAGATTCTTATAAATTCAGAAAACAACTTGATAAATTGTTTCAATCAGGAACAGATTTGACTTTCATCAATGATCGAACGATAGCTGCCTACAACTATTTCTATACAGTTTTCGATGAAATACTAGGAGAATTCTATTATAAAATTGGAGAGCTAAAGCAGATTAAAAAAACAAAACAACATACAGATGAATTAGAAGAGCAATCAGAAATGCTTTTCTGTAAAATCATTGAATTGAAAAAAACGAGGGTTTTAATGGAGAAAATCAGCTTGGGGGCCGAAATCACACAATCAATTTTCAAAATTCCAGAAATAGAAAACTATCAAATTTCCAAAATAAGCGCTACCCAACAACTACTTCGTCAACAAAGTAAAAAATCAAAATTAATAGTCGACGTCATTGATTTTGAAACGCGCATTTTAACGAAAAAATCTACTGAAAAGAAGAGTAAACTAAGTACTGTTGAAACAACGCAAGAATTAATTCGTGCTGGAATGAAACTGGGAGAAATAGCACTATCCAGACAATTGTCAGAATCAACGATTTATAGTCACATTACCCAATTGATACGCGCTGAAAAAGTTACTCTCCCAGAGGTAATGAGTGTAGAACGAATTAAAGAAATTAAAGACGTTCTTCAACAAGTTAATGGAAATTCTTTATCTCAAATAAAAGCTCAAGTTGGTAACCAAATTTCATGGGACGAACTTCGAATATATCAAGCCTCAACGATTATTTAATTAAAATCTGAAAGAGCAATTGCTACTTCATCTACGTCGCCATTGATTGGTGGTGAAATTTTCCTTATTAACACTTCTAATTTATCACATGTAATAAAGGTTGATTTAATCGTATTGTAAATACGCAAACCAACATGTTCAATTAATTTAGCAGGAATTGCCATTTCCAATTCAACAATCTGATTTACAACAACATAATCTATAGTTTGTATTAAGTCATCGTGAAGTGCCGCTTGACTAAAATCAGTTTCTAATTTTATATCTACTTGATAATGCCCGCCGATTCTAGATTCTTCTGCTAAACAACCATGAAATGAATAGGTTTTTATTCCCGTGATAAAGATGAGCTGTTTCATTTCACCAAAGATTCGATATAGTTCAAACCTGATTTCATACGTCCAATCACTTCCTCTTTTCCTAAAAATGATGCGATTTCGAACATTCCTGGCCCCATTCCAACTCCTGTAACTAATAATCGAAAAGGCAATAAAACAGCACCAATACCAACACTTTTAGAGGCTAAGAAATCTTTAAATGCGGTTTCAATATTATGGGCAGTGAATTCCTGAAGCTTCTCAATTTCAATCAACCAATCTTTCATGAATTCAGTTGTCTCAGATTTCCATTTTTTCGATATAATTTCGGCGTCATACACTTTGGGTTGTTCCAATAAATAATTTCCTTCCGTTAAAATATCCGACACAAAAGTTGCTCGTTCTTTCATTAATCGACAAATTTCAATTAACTTTTCTAACGGTAACTCAGCTGAAGTTAATACCTGTAATTCCTTTGCTAATTCAAGGTCTGGCGTTGATCTGAGATAGTGTTGTTGAAACCATTTTGTTTTATCTGTATCAAATTTAGCTCCTGCCTTGGAAACTCTATCCAATGAAAATGCTGCGACTAATTGTTCCAAACTAAAAATCTCTTGCGTTGTGCCCGGATTCCAACCAAGGAAAGCCAACATGTTAATAAAGGCAGCAGGATGATATCCTTTCTCACGGTAACCTGAATATAATTCTCCTTCAGACGTATGCCAATCTATTGGAAATACTGGAAAACCAAGACGATCTCCATCCCGTTTGGATAATTTACCATTCCCATCTGGCCGCAACAATAGTGGCAAATGAGCAAATTCAGGGCAATCCCAACCAAATGCTTCGTATAATAAATAGTGCAATGGCGCAGACGGAAGCCACTCTTCCCCACGAATAACATGGCTAATTTTCATTAAATAATCGTCTACCACATTTGCCAAATGGTAAGTCGGCATTCCATCACTTTTAAACAACACTTTATCATCTAGGTTATTCGTATTAACAACAACCCAACCCCGTATGATATCATTCAAACGAACATCCCTGTTTCGGGGCATTTTCATTCGAATAACATATGGTTCGTTCGAGTCCAATAATCGCTGTACTTCATCTGCGGGCAATGTTAAAGAATTCCTCAACGAGGAACGTGTAATGCTGTTGTATTGCCAATTGGGCATTCCCATTTGTTTTGCTTGCTCCCTAACATTTTCTAATTCAGCAGCCGTATCAAAAGCATAATAAGCTTTCTCATCTTTTACCAATTGTTCCGCAAAAGGCTTGTAGAGTTCTTTGCGTTCTGATTGAACATACGGACCAAAATTACCTCCAATTCCAGGACCTTCCGTTGGCATAATTCCACACCACTTCATCGATTCCATTATATAATCTTGCGTACCGGGAACAAATCGAGTTTGATCCGTATCTTCTATTCGAATAATGAATGTCCCATTATTTTTCTTGGCAAATAAATAGTTGTATAACGCAGTTCTAACTCCTCCCATGTGGAGAGGGCCAGTTGGTGAAGGTGCGAATCGAACGCGAACAGGTTTAGACATGGTTTTGTTTTTGCAAAGATAGAAGAAATGCCTCAAAGGATGAGAAGTTCCGTGTGCCAAAACGACAAAAAATTGATTTTTCACCGGACAAAATTCGATTTGATTGCTTGACAATCAAATTATTCATCTGAAAAACAAGAAATTTGATTTTTTATTTCTATTTTTGCACCCTTGAAATATACAATTATGCTAGAAAATTTTTCAGTAGATACGATTAAAAACAAGTTTAAGAACGATTCACGTTTTAAATTCGGAACGCTTGTAATAGGTGGACTATTAGTACTTTTACTGGGTGGATTAGCCTACTACCAATTTATTTGGAAAGCTAAGAATAATGAATCCAAAAATGCATGGTGGAAAGGTATGAACTACGCTGAAAAGGATTCAACTAACTTAGCTATAACTGAATTAACCAAAGTAAAAAAGAAATATGACGGTTATATTGGAGGAGAGGAGGCACAATTTGTCCTAGCGCGTCAATTTATGGCGAAAGGTGAATTCAAAAAAGCGCTGAAGGAACTTGACGAGGTAAAAATAGATGATACGTTCTTATCAGCTATGCGATTTGGTTTAACTGGAGATTGTCAATCGGAAATGAAAGAGTACAAAAAAGCGATTGAGACATATCTTGAAGCTTCAGAAACGAATGTAAATGAATATACCACACCGATGTATTTATTTAAAGCAGGTCTTCATTCTGAAAAAATTAACGATTTTAAGAAAGCTACAGAACTTTATACAAAAATCAGAGATGAGTACCCAGCTTATGCAGGTCAAAAAACAATTGACAAATATATTGCAAGAGCTTCTGGAAAAGTTGTGAAATAACAACTCCATGGCTACTGTAAATCGCAACCTTTCCTATTTTAATCCTACTGAAGTTCCCAATGGTTCAGATTTTAAGATCGGAATCGTGGTGTCTGAGTGGAATTCTGAGATTACATTAAACCTGTTAAAAGGAGCCGAACAAGCACTTACAGAAGCAGGAGTTCAAGAAAATAACATCACAAAAATTTTTGTACCTGGTACATTCGAATTAGCGTTAGGCGCACAGCAATTATTTGAAAACACTGCTGTAGATGCTGTAATTGCAATAGGTGTGGTCATTCAAGGTGAAACAAGGCATTTTGATTTTGTCTGTGATGGCGCAACCAAAGGAATCATGGACGTCAGTTTAAAATACAATAAACACATTTCTTTTTGTGTTTTAACGGACTTGAACATACAGCAATCAATCGATCGATCAGGTGGCAAGCATGGCA
>Ga0049081_10000880_pt1 | contig 11395 bp, 6 predicted proteins | sample GreLakmeER78MSRF_FD_66717 | JGI IMG/M metagenome (GOLD analysis project Ga0049081, IMG submission 66717) | Freshwater lentic microbial communities from great Laurentian Lakes, MI, USA - Great Lakes metaG ER78MSRF | ecosystem: Environmental > Aquatic > Freshwater > Lake | place: Great Lakes...
AAAAGTAAAAAAGTAAATGGGAGGAAAATTTATTTAGGACTCAAATATAAAGATGAAGATACTGAAGAATTAGTAGATGATCTCTGATGAAATTCATTAGTACGTGAAAAAACCCTAAACGTTTTTTTTAATTTAATTCATATAATTATATGAATAATTCTTTTATCACCCCTTTCATATTGAATAGGATTTCCACTCTTGAAGATTATACTAGGCTGTGTTCTACGAATAAATTTTTTAAAAATACATGCTACAGAGAACGTAGTAATATTTCTAAGAGATTATTAGAAATTTATAAAGTTGATTACAAGGATCCTGGAAACTTCATTTATAAGTTTAATGAAGTAAATATCGAAGATTACAAAATTGGAGATACCTGGAAATATCCTGAATTACTAGAATTATACAAATTACATTTCTTGACTTTATCAATTGACTGTGATTTTATGGAAATAACTTCTTTTCCAATTTATCCAAGACTCCGAGAACTTAGCATTTATGGGAATAAACTTACTTCATTTCCAGTTCAGCCTAAAATGGAAAAACTTACCATTTTATCGAATAAACTTACTTCTTTTCCAGTTCAGCCTGAAATGACCCATTTTTATGGAGAAGATAACCAGCTTACTTCATTTCCAGTTCAGCCAAAGATGACTGGTTTTTTTGGAAGAGATAATTCACTTACCTCATTTCCAGTTCAATCAAAGATGATCTATTTTAATGGATCTCATAATAATCTTACTTCATTTCCAGTTCAGCCAAAAATGGCTCATTTTGATGGATTTCATAATAATCTTACTTCATTCTCAGTTCAACCTGAAATGACCTATTTTAATGGATCTCATAATAATCTTACTTCATTCCCAGTTCAACCAAAGATGACCTATTTCAACGGATCTCATAATAATCTTGCTTCGTTTCCAGTTCAGCCAGTCATGGAAACATGTGATTTAACAAATAATAATGCATTACAAAGTATTCCAATTCAACCAAACTTGATTGTTCTTGAAGCAGACACGCGATTAATTCTCTCTGTTATAGAGCAACCAAATGTTAAAACATTTCTTGGATTATCAATTAATACTTTACGTAAAATAGTCAAAGTTGTAAAAGCAATAAAGTTTTTAGACCAGAATAAAATAGAAATCGCTATAGCAGGCATAACATTACTGGGAGGGAGAGCAATTGTTAAGTATTTATTAAATCAGCAAAAAAATAAAATTGCTAAATCTTCAACGATTAAGAAAACTAAATCTTCAACGATTAAGAAAATTAAATCTAATACATCTAAAAAAATTAAATCTAATACATCTAAAAAAATTAAATCTAATACATCTAAAAAAACTAAATCTTCTATATCTAAAAAAACTAAATCTACTGCATCTAAAAAATAATTTTAATTTTAGAAATCAACATCAAGATTAATTCTAAAATTAAAAAACATTGTCTAATATTAATAATAAATGCCGAAGCTTAATTTCAACAGCAGAGACAACGTTTTATCAACTACCGGCATGGTGAGCTTCCTAGATGCACGTGTAAATCAATATGTCTTGGATACAAGCTCAGTACTTTTTAATTCTCTAGAAACTACAAATGATATCATTTGTCATGGAAATATATCAATTGATGGGAATTTAACTGTTTCAGGAAATACTACCATAATTGAGACAGATGTCATAGAAGTAAAAGACAACATTCTATTAATAAATGCGACAGAATTAGGAGCAGGTGTTACTGCAAATTTATCTGGTTTTGAAGTAGACCGTGGATCTTATGTAAATTTTCAATCAGTTTATCAAGAAAGTACGCAATTATATAAAATAGGAGAAATTGGAAATTTGCAAGCAGTTGCAACTAGAGAAGACACTCCTTTAGATAAAGGAATTTTAGTTTATAACCAGTCTCTTGGAAGACTTGATTCTTCTACGTCAATTGAACTACCTATTTCATTTACTGGGAATATAGAGAGTTTTAGTTCAAGTACAGGAACTATCAAGGTTGCTGGCGGTATAGGAGCTTCCGGAAATATTTATCTAGATAAATCTATACATTTATTAGGGTCGGATTATACTCCTGAAATTAAAAGTAATGCAAGCAATGATCTCATTATTACAAGCGGAAACCATATTACGTTAACTGGGGCAAAAATTAAAATCGATCAAAATACAGATATTCAACTCGGTTCTTCGGGCGAACAAAATATTTCAAATACTGATAGTAATATTAATATTTCAGCAACTTCAGGAAATCTTCTTTTTTCTACACAATTAAACGGGCAAGTAAATTTTCCTGAAAAAACTTTTTTACGATGGGGCTTAGGTGATAATGACCTAACTTTTGATTCTACTGATATAAATTTAAGATCAACAGGTAAATTTAATGTTTTTGCAAATATGACAATGGGGTCTACAGATGCTTCAGTGTCTCCTACAGTTGGATCTTTTGTATTAAATGGAGGGCTCTCTATTTCTTCTAGCGTTGACTCAGTTAATTCCGATAATGGAGGAACTTTTACTACAGCAGGAGGTATTGCTATTAAAAAACAAGCAAGAATAGGTGGCAGCATAGATATAGGTGATACAGATACTACTGTAAGCAAAGGAGTAGGCCTTGGTATAAATTTTAGATCACTAAATAAAACCCTTACTAATAACGGGACAGACGATATTACTTTCAATTCATTTGAAGGAGGAAATATTTCAAGTAGTTCAGTTATCAATGAAGCATCTACAGTGTTTATTACAGGAGCTCCAACTCTTTTAAGCGGTGGAGGTTCAATTACCAATTCTTTTGCATTAACAGTAAATTCTGGAAAAACTAAATTTTCTGGAGACACCTTCATTACTTCAACTACTACTTCAAGTAGTTCTAGTGTCGGAGCGTTAGTTGTTTCTGGAGGAATCAGTATTGATAATTCTACTAATAGTTCAAATTCTGCAATTGGGGGCGCATTTACAGTCAAAGGCGGAGGAGCTATCGGAAAGGATTTATACATTGGAAATACTTTGATATTAGGAGACACCAATTTCACCGGAACACAAATACTAGATAGAGGTATAAATTTTAGATCAAATGCTAAAACTCTTACTACTTCAAGTTCGATCAATACTGTTTTTAATTCATTTGATGGAGGATATATTACTTCAAGTGCAACAATTGATAAAAGTGCAACTGTTTTTATAAAATCACAACCTCTAATTTCTGGAGGAGGAACAATTACAAATGCTTATGCATTACTTGTAGAATCTGGAATGTCAAGATTCGACGGACGTGTCTTATTATCAAATAATTCACTTGATAGTTTAGAATTGAGTGGAGGTATAAAAATAAATAATGTGTCAGATAGTTCAAATTTAGGAAGCATTAGCTCCTTAACTACGTTAGGAGGAGCTTCTATTTCTAAAAATTTATTAGTTGGAAATACTGTAAAGACATTTAATGGGTCTGGAAGCACTGTAGTCCCTCATCTACAATTAGCAATTAATTCTGGTCTCTCTAGATTTTCTTTTGGATTAAAAGATATTGAAAGTTCTGGAGATCTTGGAAGTAATCTAGAATTGAATAGTTATTCTGATAATGGAACAATTTTAAATCCGATTCTGGATATTTCAAGAAAAACATCAGATATCGTATTTAATTCTACTACTTCTTCTAATAGTATTTCCACTGGTGCTATAGTGTTAAAAGGAGGTTTAAGTGTCAATAATAGCGCTGAAGCAACAGACGTTGATAACGGGGGAACTTTTACTACCGGCGGAGGAGCATCTATTAAAAAGAAATTATTTGTAGGAGGAGAAACATTATTTTTGTCAGGAACTACTATCCAAGGAACAGTTAACTTGAATAAGACAATTATTAATACAGACAACGGGACTTTAGATATTTCTGGAAATAATGGAATGAATGCTACTTTAGGAAATACTAGTAATTTATCTACTTCTCTTGGTTCTCTTACTCTAGAAAGCATAAATGGAGGTTTAATCCTGGACAGTTTAACAAGTACATCTATTACTGCCGGGTCTTCAATAACTATTACAAGTTCTGGTAATACGACTATGACAAATTCAAGTGGCGATATTTCACTTACTGCTGTCTCAAATAATATAACAAGTTCTGCTGGCGATACAACTTTTACAAGTTCAAATAAAGTAATATTAAATTCTGGAACAGGCGGAATTATCTGTAATACGACCGATACAATTTTAGGTATTAAAATAGGAGTAGATAATATAGGTGTCCCAGTAGATATTGGGCATCTTACATCGGAAGTTAAGATATTAGGAAATCTTACAATTGGAGGAGATTTTTCTGTACTGGGAACGACGACGACAATCGATTCAACATTGATTACTATAAATGATAATGCTGTTGTTGTTAACGCGGCTCCTTCCGGTATCAGTGATGGAGGATTATTGATGAGAAGATATCAAACTCCCAATGATACAGGAACTGGTCAAGTAGTGAATAATGTTATAAAAGAAACTGGAACATTTCAGACTGGTTCTAGTATCCCTGGAAGTCTAATTCTTTCAAATACTTCCAGTATTATAAATAATTACTATCGTGGGTGGTGGATTAGAATAATTTCTGGAAGTTTAGCCGGGACAGTAAGACGTATTAAAAGTTACAATGGGACTACAAAAAATGCTACTATTTATACAACTGTAGATAATAACCCTTACAACGACGGGCTAGATCTAATAAGTGCTCCGTTGTCCGGAGATAATTATAATTTATTTGATAGTCCTTATGCTGGAATATATTTTTCTGAAAATGCTCAAGAAATTGTTCTATCTGCAGTATCATTTGATGTAACTGCAGGAACATTTGGAACGCCTACGAGTTATCTTCCCATTCATGTTCAGACTCTTGTTACAGAAGAAGGATTGACATTAAATGGAGACCTCAATGTGTACGGAAATGGGTTAATAAAAAATAATAATTCTTCTCTTTTTAAAATTACTAATAATAGTGATGGTATGATTTTTAATGCTGATACAATTAACAATATAATTAGTATTGGTTCCCCGGCAAATACGATTAATACCGGGGTTAAATTGGATTTTACAGGGCTTGATTCTGTAAATGATCAATATAGTTATGCTCAGATTAGATCAAAAATTTTAAATAATGTCAGTGGAAATTTAGAAAGTGCAATGATATTCAAGGTTCAATCAGGTGTTCTCGACGGAACAGATATTCTTACTTTAGATGGAAATACAATGATAGCTACCTTTGATTCGCAAATAAAAGTTTTAGATACTACTGATAGTTTAACCAAAAGTTCCGGGTCTCTCGTAATTGATGGTGGTCTAGGTATTAATACCATAACAGATGCAACTGACATAGACAATGGAGGAGCTCTTACGGTTGGTGGAGGAGCATCCATTAAAATGAAAGTATTTATCGGGGGAGAAACTGTGTTAACTAAAGGCACAAGCATAGGTAATACTATTAATAGTATTGATAGTCTTTCAGGGACTTTAAATGTGAGCGGCGACATCTCTCTTTACGATTCGACTAAACAATCTATTTACTTTTCTGCTTCTGGAACTACAGGTCTTCCTTCATTTATCAATAGAAGTTCTGGATCAAAAATAATTCTTAAGCCAAGTATCTCAGCTACCACAGTAGATTCTGCCATTGGCACAAGTTTAGGCAGTGTTTGGATTAGTGCCCCAGACTCAGCAAGTAGTATCACTTTATTTCTTGGAGAAACAAATTTAGCAGAATTTAATAATGGAGGCATTGTCCTAAACCAGCTTGGTTCAGGAGTTTCATTGGCTGGAGCAACTATAAAAAGTATTTCAGAAAACAAGACTGTATTTTCGCCGCAAAATAACACCTATGATAAAGGGTTTATTTTTACTGACTCTTCCGGTGCTGCTGAAAAAATTAGAATAAATGGTTTAGGTCAGCTCAAAATGAATATTACAAATTCTACTGTTTCCTTGACAGAAGGAACTATTTTTGATATTGGTAATGCTGGTATTACTGACACTCTTACAATTGCTTCTGGGACCGCATCTTTAGTTGCTTCTAGTAAGATAAGGCAAAATACTTTGGATGCAGTTAATACCGATGTGACTACAACTATAGCTACTACTTCATATATCGAAGGAGCTGTAATTTTAGGCGCAAATGAAAGTTTTGTTTCCGCTAATACTCTTTATCTAGATTCGGTAATAAGTATAAATACAGGTGGCGCAATAATAAATTCTGCAAATACACTTTATATCAAAAATTCTCCATTTGGAAATAATATTACAAAGGCGCGATCAATTTTAGTAGAATCAGGAATTTCTGAATTTGGAGGAGAAACTGTATTAGCCAGTGGAAAAAGTATTAGCACTACTAATAATAGTATTGGCAATTTATCTGGATCACTTAATATTAGTGGAGACATCGCTATGCATGGTTCAACTAGACAATCTATTTACTTTAGTTCAAGTGGATCTTCTGGAATTCCAACTTTTACAAATAGAAGTGATGGTTCAAAGATAATCCTTAATCCAAGTATAACTACAAATACAGTAGATTCTGCAATTGGAACAAGTTCTTCAGGAGTATGGCTTAGTGCAGCAAATAGTACAAAAGATATTAGTTTGTTTCTTGGAACTTTATGCAAAATCAAAGTAACTGGCGATGGGCTTTTAGTAAATTCTGGGACAAATAATTCTACATTTAAAATTCATAATAGTACAGTAGATACCAATGATGATCAAGGAATTACTATCAATGGAGGAGGAGACGTTGGATATGGAAGAGGATCTCAGCTTGAATTATTTGGAAATGAAATGAATTCTGGTGATGCTATTCTTTCAGCCGGAGCAGTTTCAGGACGCATATCATTAAAAACAGACGGGGTTGAACGTTTGGTGATACTTTCATCTGGAGAGACATTCAATTATTCTACAACAGATAGTTCAAGTTCAGTTAGCAGTGCAAGTATTAAAACTCTTGGAGGAATTTCAGTTGCAAAATCAGTTTCAGTTGGAACTTTGTTAAATCTCGACTTTAATCAGCCATACACATTTTCAGGAGAGTCTTCTGGAGCTCTGAATATACAATCAAAAGTATCATCAATCGATTCAAGTATAAAATATTTCACAAATGATGGTGATGCTACAGATAGTAATAATATTAAACTTTATGGCAAGGGAACACCAGGTTCTCAAATTAATACAGAATTACTTTTATTAGGATTCAATAAAACATTAGGATACCTCATTAAAACTGAAAAATCTGGATCAGGTTCTCTTAATCCTTTAATTTTACAATCCAACGAAAATACTGAACAAATCAAATTAAACACAGATGGAACTGTGAAATTTAGCTCAACTTCTACTTCTAGTAGTACTTCGATTGGAGCAATTACATTAGATGGGGGAATCAGTATTAGTAATACAACTAATGCTGCTAGTGCAGATAATGGTGGAACATTTACAACCGCAGGAGGTATCGCTGTTAAAAAAGATACATATATTGGAGGCAATTTGGTAGTTTCTGGAACCATTTCATCTGGAATTTCGAGTCCAAGTATTACTATTTATAACAGTGTTAATACCGTTTCAGCCACTATATTTGTTAGAACAAATCTTATCAGTAATGGGAATAATAGAAGTCTTTCAGTCAATTTTAGATTAACACCTTTAGTTCAGGCGAACGAGTGTAGTTTCGAATTTGATTTACCTGATCTAATTAGTCTTTTAGCCAATATTTATGACATATCAGTTAATCCGAATGGGTATTCTTCTGATGCGACTCCAGTAAATATTGAAAATATAACTGGATACGGTATTTCTGGAACAACTAAAGCGAAAATTAAATTTACAGCAGCTTCGACTGATGTTCATACTGTTCAAGTAATTGTTAATTACAGTATTTAAGTCATATTTTTTTCCATTTTTACTACTGTCAATCTAATGTTCCATTCGTACGTAAAAAAACCCTAAACAGTTTTTGTTTAGGGTTTTTTTAGTTTTTTTAGTTTTTTTAGTTTTGTTAGTTTTTTACATAAATCCATAATTTAGTATATTTAGAAATTGTGTAAAAAATGCTTCTTCTTTGTCTTCATATGTATCTGCGCAATACTTGCAGTTAATTATTTCATAATTTTCAGATATTTTTCCATCGTTAATTATATCATAAGGCATCTCATAACAAGTACATTCTGATTCTTCATAAATAGTGGCAAGCATGCTTATTTTTAATAATTTAATACTTTAATGAATTAATTTTTCAATTTTTTTATTTGTCACCATTTTACTGTCAATTTCCGAAAATAATCAAAAAGCAATGAAAGCTGTTTATCAAAAACAAATCATAGAATCTAGAAAATGGTTCTGGTAAAAATAAAAAATAATTATCAAATATTTTTTTATTTTTCTAAAGTAGCTATGGACGAAAGAGAAATAATTATTATTATTTTAACATTTTTAGTCCTGCTTCATACGATCATCGGATTTGCCTCTGTTGCAGCAATGTTATCATTTTTCTTTAGTAAAAATATTCCATACGTTGATAGTTTAGCATTACTTTCTGTCATCTCATTTTTAATTTGCAAGCAATGTCTTTCGATAGATATCTATGATTATTTCAAAGGGTCTTTAGAGAGTGATAAATTACCTGATTATGCTAAAGACAATTTTTTCAGAAAGAAAATACATAATTTTAACGGGACTCAAACTGTAGATTACACTCATCTTAGATTAGATAAATTAGATAATTTAGAACCACTCAAAACTTGTATTGATCCAGATAAATATCAACTATTTTTTAATAGGAAAGTTCAGTATATTATTTTCAATACTGTCCTTACTTTAATTTTAGCTATAAAATATAATAAAAAAGAATATTTACCATTATTCTTGATCTGGGTTTTTATGACATTTCCTGCATGAATGGAAATTCATTTTAAATGAATTTCCATTGTATTCTTGGTAAAGAACGTCCTATACTGCATGCAATTATAGGAGATCCTGTAAGTTCGACAAGTGCTTCAAGTGACATGTCAAGATGATCATCTGATTCACATGCAATACATGAATCTTTAACAGTCAGTATTATTTCATTGTCTTCAAAAAAAGCTTTGATTTTTTTATTGCAATGGATATTCCCGTGTGCTATAGCCACAGTATAACGCTGAGCTTCTCCATTATATTGAATTCCTTTGTTATTTTCACCACAACCACCATAAAAAAGCGAGTCATTTAAAGTTTGAACTGGCGCGCATCCAGTTATATCGTCTTTTATTCTAAAATAAAATGTTGCAATACTTGAAATTAATATTTTTTGATCAATAATTTTAATTGGTATAGTAATGCTGTTTGTAAATATGGTAGATTGTATTAAAAATAATGAAGAAATAGTTTTCAATAAATTCATTTTCAGATATATACTATACAAGAATATAAAAACTTTTGGTATGAGTATAATTTCAGAATTGTTAGAAAAATAATGAATACTCTAGGAAAAGACCAGATTGTTTTATTTCCAAATTGACGGATTCTGGAGTAGCTGCGATATTTATCAGATTTAACAGACAAATATAAAATCGATGGAAAAAATATAAGTTCTTGTTTTAAACTTTATAAAAAATCTGGAATCCAGATTATAAATAATAAAAAAGTTTGGGAAAAAAAGACTAAATATATTAAAAGAAACTATATCTTTTTGAATCAACAATATTCCAGAAAAAGAAGTAACTATTACTGATCTGTTTTATGATGAGTAATAAATAAATTTTTGAATTAACTACAATTTACAAATTTATTTCAAGTTTAATTCCCTAAAATTTTTTTCTTTTCTTATATTATAACTAATATCTAAAAATGGCAGGTGGTTTAATGCAATTAGTAGCTTACGGATTAGTATCAATGTAGACAATTGATGGGGTCCTGAAAAGCATTGTAATCTTTATAAGCAGGCAATATAAAGATAAAATATACTTAAACTCCTGTAATAAGTGAGACTTATTAGTTAAATGCTAGTGAAATTCAAAAGAATTTTGCAACACTTCCAAATTGCGGGAACTCCCTTAGAGCCAAAGATACTAAGGACATTCTGAAAAGTTTGTCTGGCCAAGATAAGAACTTGGGTATAGTAAAAATTCTTTGGATTGGGCAATCCGCAGCCAATTACCTAAAGTCGTTAAGATAAGACAACGGTAAAGGTTCAACGACTAAATGCTAGTGGGTCTGAGAAGTTTAATCAACTTCAATGATGGCTTAAGATATAGTCTAAACCCTAAGTTCATATGAGCTTTAAATATGTTGAAAAACAGGGTATATCCTGCCCAGGATGTCTACTTGACAACTGACCCAACTGTCACCTTCTTCAAGGTTGTCTATCGAAGACACACTAACTTTGCTATGGAATCAATCGAGCAAACCTTTTCAGGTGCCGTTGATTTCGGACGTAAAGTCTCTGCCACCGTTTCCCGAAACGGTGATTTAATTCATCGAACTTATCTCCAAGTTTCTCTTCCAGCTCTTAGCAACGGCGGTGCTGGAACAGTTGCTTGGGTTAGAAACATTGGTAATGTTCTTATCAAGGAAGTTGAAATCTCCATTGGTGGATCAAGAATCGATAAGCATTACGGTCAATTCTTGCATATTTGGAACGAATTGACTCAAACTGCTAGTCACGAAGTTACCTACAAAGAAATGGTCGGAGATACATCCGTTCTTACTACCGGTGCTGCAACTATTCCAGCTGCTACTCTACGAGTTCCACTTCAATTTTGGTTCTGTAGAAATATTGGTCTTGCACTACCATTGATCGCTCTCCAGTCAACTGCTTGTTGTTAATTGACATCAACTATATGCTGGGAAAAGTATCTCTCTTACTGAATAACTTATAAGGTAAGTAAAAAAGATTGTGGGCAAGTTAAAGAAATAACTATTTCTAGCCACAGATACTAGTGAAATGACTAAATGCTCTAGATGTAAAAAAAACTTTGACACTGAATCAAAGAATGTAAATGAAAACTATAAAACTTGTATTGACTGTAGAAATGCAGGCAAAGAAACAAGACAAAATATACCAAGAACATATAAACAGGGAGATTTTTCTTCAAAAAATGGTATTACTAAAAAATGTAATATTTGCTTGGAGATCAAGAACCTGGAATTGTTTTATAAACATCATAGATATAAAGATGGTTATAGAAATAATTGTATTATATGTCACTCTATAGAATGGAAAAAATATTATAATAAAACATATCATAGTGTTTTAAAAGAAAAACTCAAAGTAGATAATATTTATAGACTTAAACAAAATGTTAAAAGTTATATACATATTCAGCTTAAAAATAACGATAAAAAGAAAAGCGACTCCTCTGTAAAATACATTGGCTGCAGTATACCTCAACTATATATTTGGTTGA
>Ga0049081_10000884_pt1 | contig 11382 bp, 6 predicted proteins | sample GreLakmeER78MSRF_FD_66717 | JGI IMG/M metagenome (GOLD analysis project Ga0049081, IMG submission 66717) | Freshwater lentic microbial communities from great Laurentian Lakes, MI, USA - Great Lakes metaG ER78MSRF | ecosystem: Environmental > Aquatic > Freshwater > Lake | place: Great Lakes...
GACCCTGACGATCCGATGCCAGAAGACTGCATCTTTACCTATCGTGCTACAGCAAACTACTTGCTTTCAACATACGGTGATTTGGTTCTTGGCAAACTTCGTTTAGGAAGAATCCAATCCGATACCAAATACACGATGGTTGAGTATGTGTCACCTGAGTGCATCCATCTGGTTGTGTTGGGCGCAGAGGACAACCCTACGCTCACCCCAGCGGAACGCTCAGGCATTGAAGCGTTAACCCTTGAATACATCCCTAACCGCACAGGGATGCCATTGGCTGTTGTAGCCAACCGTGTAACCCTTGACAAACCACGCGGACAGTTTGACGGTGTGATGGGCATGTACTACACACGCGCACGTTTGCAAGCACTCACCGAGATTGCGATTGAGCGCGGTATCTTCCCTGAAGAATACCTTGTTGCTCGACCAGGCGAAAACCCTGAAATCATGCAAATCGCTGACGGCAAAAAAGGACAGTTGGGTGTTGTTAAGGGCGGCGATCTTCAACAGTTGCAACTCAACCCCGGCTACAAAACCGATACCGCTCTTGACCGTTTGGAACGACAGGAACGTTTAGAGGGTGCAATCCCAGCAGAGTTCGGTGGCGAGTCTGCTTCCAACATTCGTACTGGTCGCCGTGGAGAATCCGTGCTGTCAGCAACCGTTGACTACCGTGTGCAAGAAGCACAAGCCACATTTGAACAGTCCCTACTTGCCGAAGACAAAATTGCTATTGCAATCGAGAAGGCATACTGGGGTAGCAAAACAAAATCGTTCTACCTCCCAGGCCGACAAAGCGCAGGACAATCATCGTATGTTCCAAACAAGATTTGGGAAACAGATGTTCACTATGTTGCGTACTCCGCAGCAGGATCAGACGTAAACAGTTTAATCGTAGGTTTAGGTCAGAGGCTCGGAACGGGACTAATGAGCAAAGAATCAGCGCGTGAAGCCGACCCGCTCATATCCGACCCTGACCTAGAACATGATCGCATTATCGCGGAAGGAGTGGAATCTGCTTTACTTCAGAGTATTCAGCAACAGGCTGCGAATCCAGATGGCCCGTATCAGCCAGAAGATTTGGCGTACCTAACCAAACTGGTTGTCGAGCAAGATGTCACATTGTTTGAAGCAGTGAAGCGCACCGATCAACGGGCCAAGGATCGCCAAGCAGCAATGGCACCAGCAGGCGCACCAGAAACAATGCCAGGTTTAGCAATGCCAGGAATGGGTGCAGAACAACAAGCAGCACCAGCAGCACCACCACAAGACATGGGTGGACTGTTAGCGGCATTAGGTGGAGGAGGAATGCAAGGTGGCTGAGTACCCAAATAGAACAGATTTACAAAACCCTGCAATGTCTGCAGCCAGAGGGCAAACCTACGGCAAAGCAGCACAACAGATGCGCGCGCAACAATCAGTTCCAATGGGTCGTTCACCTGTGGAAAAAGCAGGCGCGCAAGCAGCAAAGTCGTATCCGATACCTGGTTCTCTTGGGGCATTTACACGACCAACAGAACGACCAAACGAACCGATTACCGCTGGAGCCAACTTTGGCCCCGGCCCAGATTCGATTGGTGCGGGCATACCAATGCTTATGACACCCAAAATGCAAGCCATGGAAGAACTACGAGCCATCTATCAGATGTTTCCTAACGATGATTTGGCAGACCTGCTGAACGCAATGACAACAGAGCAGGAGTAGCCATGACGGGCTTCTGGCACCCTGGAATACAAATTTCTGCGATGAATGAAATTGCAGCAAAAGAACAAATACGCGAACGATACAAACCATCTGTCACCCCAGAACTATCGCAATCAATCAGCGACATCTACAAACGTGCACAATTCCTGCCGGGAACAGTTGTATTGCCGCTTGCCAAAGCCAACGCCAGCGTTGATGCAACAGATGCGCTGAACCAAGCCGCGTCAAAGATTGCGTTAGCGCCAGAAACCAAAGACCCAGAAGGTTGGTGGCAGCGTAACGTTTACGGCAGTATCAAGAAAGCCAGCCAGTACACCTTTGCTGCGTTAAACCTCGCACCAGATATTGCGCAAAACTTGGCATCCAAAGCGCTTAACGCCGATGAAGCAAACCCAACAATGGATGGTTGGTTCAAATCAACAAGTCTTGGTTCTCTTATTGCAAACGACCAAGGCGCTGGCGAGGGATTCTTCCTTGGAGGCGAAGCAGCAGCAGAGCAATCAGAGCGCGCACGCAAATTCCGTGGAACTATTGATGATGACGGCAAAAAAGCCTTTACCGTAGGTCGTTTTGCCGCAGGGCTGGTTCTTCCAGACAACTCCACTGCATACAACGTTATTTCTGGTTTGGTAGACGGCGCTGTCGCGGTTGGTGCTGATCCAACCCTTTTTGCAGGCAAAGCAATCAAGGCAGCCCGCACAACCGCAAACATCATCCCAGATACGGGTCGAGCGCTAGCAGAAGTCGAAGTTTTGCGGGCAGCAGGCAAAGTAAAAGAAGCAGAACTCATACAAAAATCCATAGATGATGCTGTAGGTCTAACAAAAGACATTCGTTCGTTGCGAAGAAAAGCAAGCAACATTGCACAGCGTGTAAAACGCGACCAAGAACTTGTAGAAATATACAAGGTTCGTCAATCCACATTGCAAGAAAGAGCCGGGCAACTGGTTGCTGAAGGAAAAACGTGGGAAGCATCACAGATTTATGAAGCCCTAAGAGGCAATGCGGTTATTCCGCAACTAGAAGCCCGCATTGCTCGGAACGTAGAACTAGGAAAGTCGTACGACGAAAAGGCACAGCAGCGCTTCTTGGAAAAGATGAACGCGCCATCTAGGAAAGAATTGCTAGAACAAGCAGGAAATATCTCAGAACAAAACCAAGTATGGGATAAAACACAGTTCAACAAGTGGTGGTCAAACAACCGCGGCGCTCGACGTATAGAAAAATCTATTCAATCAATAGTTGACGAGTTCACAGCAGGAAAAGTAGGCAAAGACGCAAGAGGAGTTGAAACACTACGGCACGCTTTGGCCCACAAAATTAGAAGTAAAGAGTTTGGTGGAACCATCACACATGCCGACGCATTGCGTTTCATAGACGGAGGAGAAGGAAATGGCGTAAAATACGTTATTGCTGAAGCAGCAAACCGTCTTAAGTCTGCTGAATCAGGGATGACTGGTGTTTTCCCTACCGATATTCGAGAACTACCAGGTGCTAAAGCACTAAATTCATTCAAAGACGCGACAATCTACCGTGTTCCAAAGGTAGAAAAGTACGTTAAAACCGTGTTTGGAAAAGCAGCATCAGCAAAAATGCTGGTCAAGGGTGATCCCGCATCGCGCTTCAAGGCAGTAGAGAACATTAAACGAATGTTAGATTCTGTTGGAAACAAGATTGACCCAGAAACCTACAATCGCGTTCTTGGACAGGCCGCCTATGCCTATGGGGAAACCGGTGGAATTAACGCAATTTATGACACCAGGGGTGTTATCAAAGATGCGTTGCGCGTTGTACTAGAACAAGGTAGCGGTGTGCCAAAACAAGCCGTAGACAATGTTCTAAAACAATACGATGAACAGTTTGCAAAACTACAAACACGAATTGCTACAGAAGTTGGCACCAACCCAGGCCACAAATTGGTGCGTTCCATGATTGACAACGGACTTACCGATCTTTCCGAAGATGACATCATCAAGCAACTTGTTGGAGAGAACAGCGGGATTACAAGCATTGATGATCTGGATGCCAAAATCTTTAGCCCAACCATTTCTGCCGAACTGCTGCAAAATGTACAGTTCCTTCCAGACCCACGCCAACTACGACGACTTACCAACGATCCGTTTATACAACGCGCATTAAGCAAAGCCACTGGTGGCAAAGTAAGAATAGGTAAAGCACTATCAACAAAAGAAGGCGATCCAAGAGCGATTGTTGAAATGGCAGAGTGGATACAGAACGACCTGTGGAAGCCGCTGACGTTGATGAACCCAGGCTATATGTTGCGCAACTTGATGGATGGTCAGTTCCACATTGCCATGTCTTCAGACAAATCAATATCTGGATTTTTTAACTCACCGTCGGTATGGTTCCAATGGGTAATGAACAAGCGTGGCGTTGGTGACATTCGGGGATTAGACTTTGAGGATCAAGAAGCGTATCTGGACGCTATCCAGCGCGGAAGTGCCAGGTTTGTTGGCGATCCTACAAATGCCGCTGAACGCGTTTACATAGACGGAAACTATGTCAAGGTAACACGCCAAGGAAACGAACAGGCCCACACGCTTGGCATTCTTGACCAGTTGCGACTATTCAATAAATCACCAGAAGTAAGACAAGCGATAGCAAGTTTTTCTTCGGATGGTGTTTTGGATGTAGATAAAATGATGATCTATCTTGACAAAAACCCAGTTTTGCGCAAGGAATTGTTAGACACCGCAAAACAAGGTTACAGATATGGAACCGAAGGCGGCAAAACAGTAAAAATCAAAGTACCAATGCCAACAAACGGCGACGAAAACTTGATGCTGCGAAACTATATTCGCACAGAACTCGGTGGTCGAGCAGAGAAATTCCAAGCACCTGAACTAAAAGTTATGGCGCAACACAACCGTGTGCCACTTATTGACGAGGGCATGGACAGGGCGGACATTGTTGATTATCTTCCAACAGACAAAATTGATGGGCAAACTCTTGAACAGCGCATAGTTTCCTACGAAGGAAAACCAGGAGCAGGGACAATCATTGCTGGCCCCGCAAACGAACCATACGATCTTGTGGTTGTAGGCACCCGAAAAGCGCAACGTGTCATTCGTATAGACGGAACCAAGGCCGAACGCGAAGTTTGGGATGTAATGAAAATCAAGAAACTTGGCGACGGTGACGAAGGCCGGGCATGGGAAAGCACGCGCAATGGATACAACAGAAAAGGGCAAGTTGCACAAGGTTCGCCATACGACGAAGACGCAGTAAAGGCAATTAACCGCGTGTACAACAGTGTAGAGAACGCAGATAACTCGTTAATACCCGTAGAAACGGGGTATGCAGTTCGCGCAACCGATGGCGGCAAGCAGGGTGTTGAACGGGTAATGAGCAAATGGAAAGATGTGAGCAACACCTTTTTTGGCACATTGGTTGGTACCCCTATGGCAAAGTTGGAGAAGTCTCCGCTGTACCGCCAGTATTACTACAAGTATGCTCTTGATAACGCAGACCTGCTTTCCGCCGATGAATTTGACGGACTGATTACAGGTATTCGTTCTGGAGCAAAACGTATGGGTGTCTCAGAAAACGCTTACGTTGGTGGCTCTGGCAGAGATCGGCAGTTTGATGCTTTGTTGGCAAGGGCAAAAGACGCAACAGGTGTAGGAACCGTTGCACAACTAGACAGGTTTGCCCAAGTCCAATCTTTGAACTCGATGAAATCGCTGCTGTACGATGCTGCCGAGCGAACCAACCTTGAAGACACCATGCGCATCTTAATGCCTTTCGGTGCAGCATGGCGTGAAGTTATTTCCAAATATATTAAGCAAGTTGCTGCTGACCCAACAAATATCAGAAAGATTGAAAGAACCTTTACTGGACTAACCAAGGTTGACTTAGAACAAGACGGAACTGGGTTTTTCTACAAAGACCCACAAAGCGGTCAGTACATGTTTAACTACCCTGGATCAGACAAAGCATCCCGCCTGTTCACTGGTCTAACCGCACCAATCGCCGCCCCGGTAAAAGGTTTGTCTCTCGGCTTGTCCTACATGCCAGCACTGGGGCCAATCGGTCAAATCACAGCAGACAAGATTCTTCCGTTTGTTCCAAAAGAAAGCGATATGCGCAGAACCTTCTTGCCGTACGGAACACCAGGATCAAAGTTCTCTGACTTTGCCCCAGGCTGGGCAAGAAAAACCATTGACGCATGGCAGGCAGACCCAGACAAAGCAAACTCACAGTTTGCCCAAACCTACGTTGAGACAGTACGAGCAATGTACGCGACAGGAGAATACGACACCTCAATACCGGCAGAACGAGAAAAACTGCTCGAAGACGCAAAGGGCAAAGCCCAAGTTCTGTCTTTCTTTAGAGCCGCAAACCAGTTCATCGGCCCAGCAGCAGGTGCCGCACGATTTGAAATTGATAGCAAACAGGGCGATGTTTACATGGCCCATTTAGTAAAACAATTCCAAGAGTTGCAGTCAGCCAACTACGACGACGCTGTACCCAAGTTCTTAGAAATGTTTGGCGAAGACATGATGCTTTACGTTTCTGGTAAAAGCCGTTCAGAAATTGGCGGCATAGAACCAACTGAAACATTTAACCAATGGGCTTTGGACAACAAAAATATAATGGATAGGTTTGAAGGTGTTGCAGGGTTTATGGCACCTGGTCAAAGCGAGTTCTCGTTCGCGGTGTGGAAAAAGCAGATTGACCGTGGGGAACGAACCCGTTTGTCTGCGCGCGAAGTCATTGACCAAGCAGAACTTATGGTTGGTTCGGCAAAGTTCCGTGCTGCTCGTCTACGTTTTGGTGCATACCCGACATCAGAACAAAGGGCATGGTTGAGGGCCTACCGTTCTGCGCTACATAGAGAGTTGCCTGGCTTCCCAGAAGTTGCTTCGTTTGACCCCGCCAAGTTCCCAACGTTTGTTGGCGAATTGCGTCAACTTGTAGACACACCAGAAATGGCAAACAACGACGTTGCTACTGCCACCAAAATCTACTTAGAAAAACGCGATCAAGTGCTTGCTTCCGCAGGCCAGGTTGGTCTATTGACGATTAAGTCAAGGCGTACGGCACCCCTTCGGGACTACCTTGCTAGCATTGGTGAAGCATTGATCCAAAAGTATCCAGACTTCAAACGAATTTACGAACAGAAACTACAGGCCGAACTTATGCAATATGAGGAACAGTAATGGCTGAGGGCGACACCCAAAAATCTGCCGACGAAATTCTGGCTGCTGATGTGGCTTCGGTTGGTGGAGAATCAGGGCCAACAATTACGGCAGGACTGCCCGCGCGTACTTTAGTAACAAAAGTCCAACGTGGAGCATTTACTACGGGCAACACCAACAATGCCTATCTTGGCCCAAACCGAATCAATGCCCAGAACCAATTTGACATAGACCCCAAGACTGGCAATCCTCGCCAACAGTACAACGAAGACGAAGACCCTATTTATATTTTGTCAACGCTGGATGACACGGACAGGCAATCATTGTTGCTTCAAGTCCAAAAAGGTTTGGCCGGAACCGTAAACTACAAGCCAAGCAAACTGGGTCTTTCGGACAACGACCAACAGGCTTTGAGCCTTGTTCTAAGAACCGCCAACGCCATGGGTCGAACATGGGATGTGGCCTTGGATTACATGGTCAAGAACTTTGGTCAAAACGCTATTGGTTCTGGTGCGGCAAAGCGAATCGAAACAACAAACGCCGATGACATTACCCCCGTTGCCAACCAACTGGCTTTGAAGTACCTGGGTCGAACGTTGTCTCCAGATGCTCTTGCCCGCATCGTGCAGGGTGTCCAGTCTGATGAAGTCAAATATCAACAGGCTTCCGGGGTAACCCAGCAACCTGCTTCTTTGACTAACGCTGTTCAACAAAAAGTGTTTTCGGAAGACCCACTTGAAGCAGAAGTCCAGGGTGCAGCAACCTTGGGCGATTGGTTTCAGAAAGCGTTAGGTGCATAGTGTCACAAGAAACAGACAACCTTGAAGAAATGATTGCCCTTTTGCAAGGGTATTTGCAGCAGTTTGCACCACCAGCGTTAGCCCCTCTTAACTGGAGTCCACCGAAAACCGTTAAGGTGCGTGGACTTGAAGTAACCAAAAAAGAACTTCAAGATTTGGTGAAGTCCTACAAGACGCAGTTGAGCCTTCTTGTCAAGGGCGAAAAGGGTGGCGGCTCGCCAACACTTGGTTTTACCAACATGGGCGGAATGACCAACACTGGTGTAGTTAACCCACCTGCTTCAACAACCTCAACGACTTCAACTACTGTTGCGCCAACGACCGTTCCTCCAACAACCGTTTCTCCAACAACAACGGCTCCAGCCACTCAGAGCGTTACTCCAACCACAGTTGCTCCTTCTAGTCCAACAGACTATTCACAGGAATATGAAGGGTTGGATTTAATTTCTGGATTTGAGTCTTACAATAATGTCCGAGATCAACTTCGCCAAGTAGTGGAAGATTTAGAAAAAGGGTTTACAAGAAATCTGGACTCTCCAAAAGATAGCGAACGTGGGAAAAGAGTTGAACTGCCACAGTTCTCTGAAATCCGTACACAGTTCCTAAATAAAAAAGAAGAATTGTTAAAAAGATTTGCTGCGTTAAATAAGGTTCTTCAAAACGAAGCAACGTCGTATGTCCCAACTCCAGGGCCACAAGGCCCAATAGCAAAAGAAGAAGCAAGAATTGCAGCCTTGTTCAAACCAAGAGTCAGTCCTTCTACCGCTCAAACTTCTGGTGTCCCCACTGGTGTAACTCGTGGTGCGACCACCGCAACCGTGCCTGCAACCGTGCCTGCAACCGTGCCTGCAACCGTGCCTGCAACCGTGCCTGCTGCTGCAACCCCCGGCAAAACCCCTATTACTACGCCTGTTAGCAGCACCGCTGTTACGCAGGACAAGATTGTTTCACAACTGGAAGTGCGCGGATTGCCCGACACCCCAGAAAACAGAAAACTGGTACGCAAAGACTTGGTTAAGAAAAAGCCTTTATCTGGTGATTGGAAAGAACGCCTTATCGCTCAATACCCACAGTACGAAGCATATTTGACCAACCCAGAATTTGGCGAAGATGTTTCGGCTGTGTTCCAACGAGCCATGGAAGAAGAATGGTTCAAATACGGAGACACTGGACAAGCGGTATTCTCACGAGAACTAGCAAAAACTGTGTACGGTCGACGTACCAATGCAACACAACAAACATTTGACGGCAAAAAAGTTGCTGACCAGGCAAAACTTATTGAAACAGCAATCTCTGACTACAAATCCCAATACGGGAACCTGGGTCTATCCGATGAGCAGTTGTACAACCTCGGTAAAGAAACTGCACGAAACGGTTACAACGAGGATCAGAAACGTCGGGCCATATTCAACATGGCATACAGCGCAGATCAGGGCGCAGACCGAGATGCTGTCATTGCTCGAATTAATGCTGGAAAGTTCGGACAAGAAGTTCGCACAATCTACGCAGGAAACCTGCTTAAAACCCCAGACGATGCTATTCAGCGTTACACGACTGGTGAAATTACGTTAGATGATGTTAAGCGCGAGGCCAGGGAATTTGCCGCAGGTTTCTATCCCGGCCTAAAAACTTTGATCGACCAAGGCATAAGCGTCAAGTCTGTTGCCGATCAATACGCTGGTTTGGCTGCCGACATCTTGGAGCAACCTCAAACAACGATCAACATGACAGACCCAAAGTTCCGTGCCGCTTTTGATGTGCGTGACAACGGGGTTTCTCGTGTTATGACTGGTTCGGAATGGCAGACATTGCTGAAGTCCAACCCAGACTTCGGTTGGCAATACACCAAGACAGCCAATAATCAGGCTCTTGAAACCGCAGCAATGATTTCTCGTGCCTTTGGAAAGGTTATCTAGTTATGTCTGATGCTTTTGGAAACATTGACCTTGGGGCATTGGAGCAAAACCTTTCCCCTATTTACAGTCAGTTTGGTATTGCTCCGCCAGAGCCGATGCCGGGCGTTGCTCCAACCCCTGCCGTGCCGGGCATTACGCCAGGCGAGGGTATGGTTTCAAACGAAAAGAACCTAGCCAATACCGTTAAAACCACCGAGCCAAAAAACGTAACTTACGACGCTTACACCGAGTACCTCAAACAAAAAGATGAGATAAACAAAACAACTACTCGTTCAGATGCACGATTGCTGCTCAGCAAGAGCCTTAAAGGTGCGAATCTGGAATCTCTTACAGATTACGTCTTTGAACTTATTGCCGCAGACAAACTGACGGGTTCCAACCCAGACGTATTTGAAGCATTGATCCAAGATAGGCCTGAATACCAAACACGTTTTGCAGGCAACGCAGGCCGCATTGCTAAGGGTCTTCCAAAACTGGACATGGCCTCATACATCGCATTGGAAACCTCATATCGCGACACCATGCGAGCCAACGGAATCCCAGAACGGTTCTATGACAAGCCAGACGATTTTGCCAAATTGATCGAAGGGGATGTCAGCCCAGCAGAAATGCAGAAACGCGTCGAAGACGGTTTTGCTGCTGTCAAAGACGCAGACCCCGAAGTAGTGCGCCAAATGCAAGCCCTTTACGGCGTGACCGAACCAGAACTAGCCGCCTACTTCATTGACCCACAAAGAATGAAACCTGAACTTGACGGCAAGCAGTTGGCCCGCCAAGCACAGGCAGCCAAGATCGCTGCCCGATCCGTAGAGCAGGGAGGAATTAATGTCACGGGTGAAGCAGCAAAGGTTCTTTACGAAGACCTGGCTACCCGCGGTTTCACAGACGCACAGATCATGGCCGGGTTCCAAGAGATAGGCAAACTGGGTGAACTCAAAATTGGTCGTGAGGGCGAAGCCGCATTGTCGCAGCAACAAATTGTTCAACAGCAGTTTGGTGTAAACATGGACGCTCAGGCCGAACTAGAACGACGTAAGCGTTTGCGGGTCGGAGAGTTCCAAGGTGGCGGAACGTTTGCAAGAGCAACAGGTGATGTTTCAGGTTCAACACAGTTAGGTATTGGCACCGCCCAATAGGGATGCTTGACACGCCGACAGTGGGCGTGTGTATACTGAGAGTGTTCTAACAAGAACGCCATCGGAAGTCCCCCGTCTTCGGTGTTTCATAAGGGGCGAGATTTGCAGCCATTCTGACTCCTCCGGTCAGGGTGTGGGCAGAAGGAGTGGGTCATGTCGGATTCAAACTATGAGTTTGAGGATGAAGTGGAAGACCAAGCAACACGGAAAGACCCAGTTCGTGCGAGAATGCGCGAGTTGGAACAACAGGTAAAGGCGTTTGAGGCGAAAGCCAAAGAAGCCGAAGCAGCCCAACGAGAGTTGGCATTTGTGAAAGCAGGAGTTAATCCTGATTCCGCAGCAGCCAAGTATTTCGTTAAAGGCTACGACGGTGAGTTGACACCTGAAGCGATCCGTGCGGCAGCCGAAGAAGCAAATCTCGTATCTTCTGAAAAGAAGGAAGTTGCTGGTGAACAGCAGGCTTGGAATCGTGTGGCGCAAGCCTCACGAGCAGGCGAGACAAGCGAACCGCCTGTCGATTATGTGCAACGGTTTAACAACACTAAATCCGCAGACGAAGTTATGGCCCTCATAGCCCAGGCAAGAGCAGAAGCAGAAAAATACTAATCACTCTCCAGTAGGCGCACTACCTTCTGGGGCTACCCAAAAGGAAACATAGTGGCT